>JACCEE012394057.1_pt1 | contig 33657 bp, 51 predicted proteins | sample 7449931 | NCBI WGS metagenome assembly JACCEE01 (sample SAMN15323457, study PRJNA562643) | freshwater metagenome | isolation source: river surface water | place: USA:Blue River Watershed | collected 2017-08-19 | reverse complement strand
TGGCGCCATCAGTTAGAAAACGTAGTAGAATTTGATTTTGAAGGCTATGAAAGTGCTCGACACTTTTTCAATGCAGGCGGTGATATCCGTTTGGCATTTTCAGTCTCTGAAGGATCTGGCCAAGGCTACAGCACTTGGGGCGGAATTTTCATGGATCAGGGCACTTTACGACTAAACGTTGAGGCCATGCAAAGTTTGAATAATCGAGGCATTAGCCAAGACGTTGGATTTGCAGAATTAGTTCTAGGTGAGCAACTGCTATACACTAGCCCATCCGGTGGTGGTGGTGGCTATGGCGGATACGGTGGCTATGGTGGCTATGGCGGCTATGGTGGCTATGGCGGATACGCTTCAAGCCGAGCAAAGTTATTTGGATTCATTGACGGTCAAAAATTAGTGGTAAGATGGCTATTAGACAACACTGGATTGAATATTCCAGTGCGCGGTGATTTGACGCTGACAGCATCAATGGTTCATCCAACAACAGTGACAGAAACTCCAGTGGTTCTGTCAATACCCGAACCAATCGTAACGATTCGGTCAAACTGGCAGGAACTCTAAGGCCAACAATCCTAGATGCGCGGACTATAAATAACCGCGTATATAATTCTAGGATTTCTACATGGATCAACGACTTAATGATGCTTTGGCGTTTGCAAACTATCGACTTACTTTGCAAATTCAGCGTCAAAATATCATAGCCAGGGTTGAAGCAGCCTTACTGGTTTCATATCAAAATTCAATTTTTCGTGCTTCTCCAGAACTGATTGGTTTTGTTGAGAGCCATTCTCGCATCTCCAAAGAACCATTGATTGTCAATGACCAATCAGATAATGCCACCATTATTCTTGATCCAATGGATTTTGCTGAACATTTGGTCAAAGCATACGACTCTGCAATGTCATTGAAGCACCAAGAACAACAACGACTCAAAACAGCAAGAAATCCCGCCAAACTAGTAGGACTGTAAATGAGCAGTCGAGGATTCATGATGTTTGCCTACAACAACGAGCAGTTGGACTACACACAACTGGCCATTGTTGCCGCCTATGCTGTAAAAAAATACATGCCTGGTATGCCAGTGGTTTTGGTAACCAATCAAGCCAGCATTGATCAATGTATCAATACCCACGGACGAGAAATCATGCAGGCCGCTTGGGATGACATTGTCATGACCAATCCAGACTATCAGCAAAATATTCGTCTTCACCACGACGGAGCATATCAAAGTTTCAATGCACAGTTTACCAATACCAACAAGCACGACATCTATAATCTCAGTCCCTTTGACGAAACAATCTTAATTGACACCGACTACATCTGTGGCAACGACAATCTATCCAAACTGTTTGGTGGACCGCATGATGTAGCCATGTATAGGGATGCTATGAATTTGCGATGTGAAGAACCCTACACCACTGAACGTTGGCTACACTATGCTGGCATACGCATGTGGTGGAGCACAGTGGTCTACTGGCGACGAAGCGAAGAAGCACAGCACTTTTTCAATGTGTGGTCCAGTGTAAAGCAACACTGGGAATACTATAGATATCTATATAAGTTTCCAGGTAGTTTGTATCGCACTGACTATGCGGCTAGTATTGCCGCACACCTTTGTGATGGCTGGCAAGATGGTGGATTCATTGGACGAATCCCTGCACCCATGCGCTATCAAGATCAGCGCGACGACATAGTAAAAGTGGCAGGCCCTAATCATTGGGTGATGCTGAGCAATTTGCCCGAGGAATGGAAAAACGTCGCAGTAGAAATACGCGGCGAAGATGTTCACATGATGAACAAGAAAAGTATTCTTCGCAACTACGACACCATCATGGAGCAATTGGCATGACAGTCTATGTAGTTGATAACCCCAGCAACAATCGACTGTTTGATGTCACGCAAAAAGACATCAAGTTTCATAACCCACACCTGCAGGCTCAAAAATTGCCTTTCATTGACAGCCCCATTGAGCAACTACAGTATCTTCAAGCCTTGCCATTGGATACCGGAGACATAGTGTGTTTTGCTGGAGTAACACTTAGACGTCATACATGGTTGATGAATGATATTGCAGTGGAACGTTCTTGGAACATCATGCCAGGTCAAATTGTAGATCACAGAAATGTGCCCATTGAGCCAGGAAAGATTTTTAAAAGAAAACCACAAGAGTTAAATCAACATCGTGGTTCACCTTATGTTATGTTGATAGGCGACCCGCTGAGCGCAGTGGAGTCGTGGTCAGAAATTCAACAGTTCAAACCCGAAGAAATTTGGACCAATTACTTACCAGACAATCCAACAATTTTTCATTGGCTGAGTGCGGCGGCAGCAATATTGCCAGGCTGGCAGACTCCAGATTGGTTTCCCATTGTTGATACCACAGTTCGAGATTTGGAAATTGCACCAGTGATGTATGCCACCAATCACTGGACAGATTGGATTGCGTTTTATCCTGCCAACGGCAATTTCAAATTGGAAAATCACAGCCAACTTTATCCAGTCTGGCTTGACGGTGCAGACAAGCCTTTGGAGTATTGGCGTGAATGACTTGACTTTAGATGATGATGGCATTCAATTTGAGTTAAGAACTCGAAAAAAAACACAACCAAACTTTTGGACAATTTTCTACGATACCAGCACAGGCACAATCTTAAACATTGAGCCAGGCCAAACACAACAGCCTGATGCCTTGGTAGTCAGTTATGTAAAAATTAAAAAGATTCTTGCTGGAATTGAGAATCAAAATAATTTTAAAATTGGCTACAATGAAAAACTTGGTGCATTAGATTTACTGGATCTGCGTCGACCCCAGGAATACAAAAAGAAAAAACAAACATGGTATATCTGGATGAGTCAACCAGAGAACGTTATAGAACCATTGAGTGACTTGTCAGCCACATTGTTTGAAGAAAACGGCATATTGAGAATTGAAGCCAGCAGAGAGTGGGGTCAACAAATAAAAGAAAACCCCAATAGGATGCCACAGTTTGATGTTTACTTGTCAGACGTTGAAGATCCGCATATGATTTTTGGATTTGAAAAAGTTGAACTTCAGGAAATAATAGAAAAAGGCTACTGGGAACGCAGGCTTTGGAGTTTCATGGATCACAGCATAGTTCAACGCATCTTGTATCAAGGACAAAGTATTAGGCTAAACGTGCCACCAGTGGCACGCTCGGTGTCTTTTAGAAAAACCAAGCAATATTTTCCATTCTCGGGTGTAGTTGATGATCAGACCATAATGAGTCATCCTGGACCAGGCAAGCATATCACGGTGTTTGTGCGTAACAATTCTGTTTGGGCACAGAGTCATTATGAAAAAGGATCCAACATTGACAACATCGTTGGCAATCTCAAAGCCGGACTGCTTTGGAAAGATGATCCTGACAACTTTTTGGGCTGGATTGAAATGCCAGCATTGATGCTGAGACAGCCACAGCCTTTTGAATTGGTAAGCAATTGGAAGGATAAGACACCTCCAAACCTATTATATAAAGCAAACAACATTGACATTGGAGTCTTGGAATGAAAACCCCTATTAGCGAATTTGATGTAGTGTTCATCTCGTATGATGAACCCAATGCCGACGAAAATTATGCCGACCTACTGGAAAAGTGTCCCTGGGCCAAGCGCAGTCACGGTGTGTTTGGCAGTGATGCTTGCCATAAAGCCGCTGCCAAACTAGCAGAAACAGAACGATTTATCAGTATTGACGCTGACAACAAAGTGCGGCCTGATTTCTTTGAGTTAGAATTAGATTTGCGAAAATTTGATCGCAGTGATGTGCTGAGTTGGTCAGGCAAGAATATCATCAACGGTCTGGTATATGGCAACGGCGGAGTTAAACTTTGGCCCAAAAAGGTTGTTGAACAAATGCGGACACACGAAGCAGTAGATTCAGGTGCTGGCGCTGTGGATTTCTGTTGGGACATTCACTATCATCAACTCAACAACATCTATTCAGATGTCTACAACAATGCCACACCCTATCAGGCTTACCGTGCAGGTTTCCGCGAAGGTGTCAAACTTGCCTTGCACGATGGCAAGCCCATGGATTGGCGTCAAATTGCTGACAAAAATCATTACAAAAATCATCGACGCTTACTGGTGTGGATGAGCGTGGGCGCAGACACACTCAATGGACTTTGGGCCATGTATGGCGCAAGATTGGGTTGTTATCTAACTAACCTACGCAGGGATTGGGATTATACATTGGTTCGAGATTTTGAATGGCATACACAGTATTGGTCAGAACAAGTTGTGCCCAAGTTTTCCGGCGGCACAGAACGTTGTGTGCGTAGCAACTTCAATTGGGACCGAGACAAACTGCAAACAGAAATTGTCAAATTGGGTCGAGCACTTAGACAAGACCTAGGACTAGACATTGCCGAACTTGATGATGCGGGCAGTAAGTTTTTCAAAGCCAGTTATTTCAATCCGCATAGACTTGGTCCATTGGTAAAAGAATCTGATGTTGAACAGTTTATTCTGGAATGATCAATGCTAGATGTCTTTTTTATTTCCATGGGCGAAGCCAATGCCGAAGATAACTGGAAAAAATTAATTGCGCTACGACCTGATGCCAAGCGAGTGTCCAATGTCAAAGGCATTTACGAAGTTCATAAAACCTGTGCAAAACTCAGTGCCACAGATAATTTCTGGGTAGTGGATGCAGATGCTTGGGTCTTGAACGACTTTGATTTTGGCTGGACACCTGATCCCGAAGTTCAGCATTGGAATGTGGCCGAACGTGATTGTGTATTAATCTGGCGCAGTCGCAACCCCATCAATGACTTAGAATACGGCTACGGTGGTGTCAAAATGTTCCCTAAGCGGCCCTTCTTGGATGATCGTGCCTGGCACATTGACTTATCAACCACCATTGGATCAGTGACTGTGATCAAAGATCAACTCAGTTGTGAAACACGATTCAATGCCACGCCTGAAAGTGCTTGGATAGGTGGATTCAGAGAGTGCGCCAAATTGGCATCATTGACTGGTGTATGTGGCCGCATACAAAGAAAAAATCAAGAAATGATGCAAGAACTTGAAGAGTTGGAAAAACATATCGCTTTGCAAGACTGGTCATCGGAACAACGCACGGCCTATCGCAAAGGCAAGAAAGCCATCATCATTGACAGTTACAAATATGAGACCAACATCTACAACTACTTTGGAGACATTGACGAATCGCTGGATAGGTTAAGCGTTTGGACTAGAATGGGTTGGAGTAGATTCAATGGAAAGTATGCTGTGCTGGGTGCCCAGGCCGGAGCAACTTTTGGTTTAAAGAATGCCAACAACCTAGATCAAATTAAAAAGATCAATGACTGGGACTGGTTGGCCAAGGAGTTTAAAAATGTCAATGTTTAAGGTATCTGCTCCGCCTAGAAAATTTGGAAAGTTTGCCACAGCATTGGATTCATTGGTTGGCAAAAACATGTCTGATGTGCCTGTGGTATTTTTGAGTTTTGATGAGCCCAATGCTGATGCACATTGGGCAAACTTGAAATCAGTTGTTCCACACAGCAGAGTTGCCAGAGTGCATGGCGTCAAAGGTTTTGATGCTTGCCACAAAGCCGCAGGTGAACAATTTTATGACAGCGAGTATGTGATAACCATTGACGCAGACAACATTGTGGATCCAAAGTTTTTTAAAAAAACCTTGCCCAACACCATTGATCAAGGATTCACATACACCTGGGGTGGCCGACAATATACCAATGGCTTGATGTATGGCAACGGTGGAATCAAACTTTGGAACAGACAGCACTTGATCAACATGCGTAGTCATGAAAATTCAACCAGTGAACGAGATGCTGTGGACTTTTGTTGGGACTTTAGTCAATACAGAGAACTACCTGGTTGTTTTTCCACTGTCTACACCAATGGCAGCGCATATCAAGCATTCAGGGTAGGGTTTAGGGAAGGCATCAAACTTTGCTTAGAACAAGGTGGGGTCATTGACCCCAATGACATCAAAAATCAAATGCATGCGGCAAACTATCAACGATTGCTGTCTTGGATGACTTTGGGGTCTGATGTAGACAATGGGCTATGGAGCATGTATGGTGCTAGACTGGCAGTGAAGATGTTGTATTTTGACAATTTTGATCATGTCAACATCAGAGATTATGAATGGTTCAAAGACTTTTTTGCCCAACATGAACACAAAGAAATCAGCAATGAACTGATGGTTCTAGGCAACGACCTAACAGATGTATTTGGCTTTGCAGTTCCGTTGTTTTCATCTAACGAAAGCAGTTTTGTCAAACAATTGCAACTACACCCAGAAAAACCATTGACCTACGAAGATGTTGAGTGGAGAACAAATTTAAAATTATTTGGATGGTTCAAATGACAGACACTCAAGACATTGACATCGCAACCACAGAAGAATTGGAAGAAACTGTAGATGCTGATCTCCTTAGAGCAAGCATACTGTATTTTCTAGAAGAAGCCATTGGTTACAGGCATACCCTACACTGGCTTCGACGCTATTTTGAAGAAGGATCACTGGACGATCTTAGGCAATTGGTAATACAAATTGGCCGAGAAAATTTTGTTGATTTCAAAAGATTGATGCAGGCTGCAGAAGGCAACGACGAAGCCTGCTGGGACATGATTGAATTGTTGTTTAGACAAGGCATTAAAATTCCAATGGACTGGTTGGACGCTGAATCAGTCAAGGACTTCAACACGCAGAAGTCCACCACTCCTGTAGATCCTGCAATTCTAACAGCCATGAGGTATGGATCAAACAACAATTTACAGCATGCGGTTGGCAATAATTGGGCTTTGTATAATTGGATTGATGAAAATCAAAAATCCAATGCAGGGTTAAATGCATTGGCATTGCTGAACTATTCGGTGGAAACTGTTTTTGAAATACGCAACGACTTCAACAAACTGTTTGATTTTGTAGCACTACTGCTAGGCAAAGACACTACGGTGCTGGATACCGTTGTCAATGATGACTTGAATTTATTTTCCAAGGCTGTGTCAACATACTTTGCTGGCAAAGAATGGGCTGTTAAAAATTTAACCATGGCAGTATTGACAGCACCAGATTTAAATTGGAAAGATGCCCTCAGTCGCAATCAGATCAAAAGCAAAAAATGGCTGTTGGAAAAACTACAGCAACAGACCAATTGGTTTGCCAAATCATCAGCATTCAGCAAAGAAAAAACTGTGATTGTGGTTGGAGGCTGGGTTGGAATTTTGCCCTTTCTAAGTTCATTGGAAAAGAGTGAGTTTTCATCAGTGATCAACGTTGACATTGATCAAACAGTTCATCCTGCCGCTACCATTTTAAATGGACAAAATTTTCGCTCCTATAGAAACCTGGACAAAGACATCAGAAGCATAGATTTTTCAAAATTTGAATCTCCGGTGATCATTGACACCATAGTAGAACACTTTGAAAATCACAGTGACTGGCTGAGAAGTTTGCCCAGTGGAACGCAGGTCGTGCTACAGGGCAATGACATGTTTGATGTGCCGGATCATGTCAACTGTCACAAAAATCTCGATGAATTTGTTGACTCCTGTGGTCTAAGCAAAATACAGTGGCAAGGCGAATTGACGTTGCCGGGTTGCACAAGATACATGGTGATTGGAACAACATGAGAAGATACTACAATACAGGTGTTCGTATTGATCTGCAAAGATTGACATTGGAGGCCGAACAACTGGCCTGGGACGCAGAAACAAAATTGTTTAGACCTCAGACCAGTCTGCAAAATGCCAACGGAACTGAAGATCCGTTTGAAGGCACAGGATCTCATCCAGGCGTCAGTGACTCTCAATGGTCCAACCTACGCAGTGATCTAAGAGGAACCTGGTGGGAAAGTTTTTTCGCTGGACTACCTTGGAAAATTTATCGCAGTAGAATAATGGTCATGCATCCTAGAACTTGCTACAGCATACATCGAGACCTTAGTCCTAGATTGCACATAGCACTGAAAACACGCCCACAGGCCAAGTTCCTTTTCACAGATCCAGCAGAACTTGTTCATATTCCTGCAGATGGGTATGTGTATTGGGTAGATACCACTCATGAACATACTGCAATCAATGCCAGCACAGAACATCGCTGGCATTTGCTAATGAGCACGGATAACACCCCTGACCATTAAATGGCTACATATTGGCATGTCACTACATGTTAAAATTACCAATGCAGAAACATTTGGCCAGCATTTGTCGGCCTACCATAGTTTTTTAAAACGGATCACAGCCGAAAGCCAAAATCCCAAGGCATTGGTCAACATGGGTGAAGATCCCCCTGGCGGATTGCTTTATCTCATTGAGCCAGGTAGAGAGCAGTATAGACGTTGGACCATGGGGCAAGGTGAAATTGCCCTGTTGTATGATGATTTGACTGGCAGCATTGTAGGCATCAGTGCAGTTGAGCACAGTTCACTCAGTGACAACATATCGTCTGGCGGCAACCGTTGCTGGTTGCAAAAAGACTACAGGTTGAACAATGAAGTTTCAAAATACCTGTTGGCTTCCAATTTTAAGTGGACCCAACAACAGGGCAAAATTGGTATGATGCTTACATTCAATGACTACAACAAAGGAATCTACAACATCATCACAGCACGAACACAAGGTAAAAAAGGATCCATTGCAAAAATTTGGAGCGACTGGTGGGACGACTGTGTGCCAATTGGCAAGAAGATTTTATTACACGGTGTTCCACAATGGGCTGTTATCAAACCCAATGCTGACTCAGCATTGATTCAAGACGAAATTGCGGACTTGGAAGATTTATATGGTGTAGACGAATAATGCAAAACACACTCAACAATCATTTGAAATATTGGTATAACGACGATGAAAATCAGCGTTGGCGCCAAAGTCACAATGACTACACATCAATGTCAGTGGGCGGATGCAGTCGTAAAAGTTTTTCAGCCAAGATAGAATGGACCAGAATTGCCAGGCTGATTGCAGATCAATATCCCAACATCACTGTTTTTATGAGCGGCGGGCTTGACAGTGAAATAGCATTGCGATGTTTTTTGGCCGCAGGCGTTAGGCCCAAGTTGGCAACCGTTAGATTTCCAGACAACAAAAATTTATACGACATTGGCCCCATGATTGATTTGGTTCAAAAAGAATTTGGCCTTGACATTTCAGTCATTGATTTTGACCCTGAAGAATTTTGCCTCAGTGGTGCCTATTTAGAAACTGCCAGCAAGTATCAAGCATATACGTTTTATCAGCAGATGTTGCTGAAGATTGCCGAAGAATATTCTGCGCCAATGATCACTGTTGATGAAATCGAACTGGAAAAATTTCCAATAATAAATTTTGACACAGGCCACACAGCCTGGCATTGGGTATTCCTTAAAAAAGAAGATCAGGACGGTGTTTGGCGCAGATTCGCAGAAAAAACAGGTATTCCTGCTCTAAACAATTTTTATACCTATACACCAGAAAGCATGTTGGCATTTTTGCAATTGCCAACCACAGCGGCCTTGATCAGAGATCAAATACCCTACAAGTATGCCTGGACCAGTAGCAAGATGAAAATCTACAGCGAAGCAGGATTTAAATTTAGAATGCGCCCCAAATGGCACGGTATGGAAAACTACATGCCAATCTGGGACTATGTCAAGGCCAACTTGCCCAACGACATCAAGAATTTTCAACCAAGAAACTACACAATTCCAGCACTAGAACTGGAACAAAATTTACAGCAAGGAAAAATCAGCAAATGCAGTATTATTTAAAACCACTGGAACATGCCCAACTGCATCAAGTCTTGACGTTGGCCACGGAAATTTACAACGGAGTTGATGATGACAAGTATCCTGACTTCCGAGTAGGCTACGACATCAATGCTGAAGAAAATAGAGAAAAGTTTTTTTCTATGTTCATGTTAGATCCAAAATTCAAAGGATTCACTCAGCGCAGAGCCTACGGTGTGTTTGATGAAACAGAAAAACTCATTGCCGCTGTGGGGGTGCGCCGCTACGATCATTTTCCTTGCTGGAGTTTGAGTTGGCTGTTGAGTCCAAAAATTGGTGCTAGATTTATTCCGCTGTTTCGTTTTATCGTTGACGAACTTTGCAAAATACACGAAAACGCAGGTATCAATGAGTTCCTGGTAACCTATCCCAGTTCCAGAGAGGAAGCCTACAGTAGGATCATGCTGTTCATGCGAGAGCGTTATTTTACTTTCATTGAAACAACTGTTGCAGAAAAAACAGCAAGTCCTTATGAATTCATTCATGAATTACTGGGCAAAACCCTACATCCGCATAGTATGAACCTGAGAAGATACATATTGCGTAGATCAGACATGACTCCTGCCAGCGAAGGCGGGCAAGCAAAGAGAAAATTAAAACAACAAGATGAACAAGACCACAGTTAAAAACTGGTTAAATGACCAGTGGGATTTATACGCAAAGACCAAGCAAATCCCTTACATCGTTGCACTTTGGTTTCCTTATCATATCATTGGTATTGGAGCCATCATTTATGCATTGTTATTTGATTGGAGTTGGTGGCTACCAGTAATGGCTGTTTGTGGTTGGATTTTACTGGACGGCATCGGCAACAACCTTACCCTGCATAGATTCCTAAGTCACAAGAGTTGGCAACCCTACAAGTGGGCCGAACCGTTCCTGTTATGGGCGGCCACCATGACTGCGGAAGGATCTCCAATTTGGTGGGCGGCCCTGCACCGTGGCCATCATCATAGAGTCAGTGATCAAGAAGGCAAAGACATTCATACGCCTGTGGGCAATGGCTGGCTATGGAGTTACATGGCCTGGCAGTTCAACATCAAGCAAGATTCTGTAAACTTTAGACATGCTGTAGATCTATTGCGTGATCGCAGGCTGGTGTTTATTCACGAAAACTACAACAAGATTATCTATGCAACCCTGGCACTGAGTTGGTTGCTGTTTGGTTTGACCTTTACTATTTGGTTCTTTGTCATTGGCGCACTAATGAGTCTACATGCTGATGGGCTAGTCAACACATTTGGTCATGTGCCCAAGGCCGGCTACAAGAACTTTGACAACCGAGATGCCAGCACCAACGTTTGGTGGATTGGATATTTCCATTGGGGCTCTGGCTGGCACAACAACCATCACAGAGATCCCAGCAGTTTTGATTTTGGCTCAACTGTCAGCGGTAGAAAATTTGAATTTGATCCTTGTTTTTTAATTGTATGGCCATTTGCCGCTCCAGCGGAAATAAAACGCTTGTGGAACAATCGCAAAAATGCTATACTTAAAAGACAAGGAGCAACTGCATGACACTACAAGCAGAAATTAATTTTGAACAGGACCAACATTATCTTCCAGTATTAGATCATGGATTTGTTGGTCTTGTTGATCACATGGGATCAGACTCGGCCATTGTTCAGGCCGCCAGAGTAAGTTACGGTGCTGGCACCAAGCAGGTGCAGGATGATCGTAACCTTATTCGTTATTTGATGCGCCATGAACACACCACACCATTCGAGATGTGTGAGGTCAAGTTTCACTTAAAGTTGCCGATCTTTGTGATGCGTCAACTTGTTAGACACAGGACAGCCAGCCTAAATGAATATTCCGCAAGGTATTCAGTCATCACCGACGAGTTCTACATTCCCGACGCCGCAACCCTCAAGCCACAAAGTTCAACCAATCGGCAAGGCAGAGAAGGTGAACTTGACAGTATCACAACCAGCCATACTCGTGACGATATGCGACAAGCATGGGATTTTACCTATGAACTCTATGAACGTTTTATCAACGACTTTGGCCTGGCGAGAGAGACTGCTAGGCAAGTATTGCCAGTGGGCGGATACACCGAGTGCTACTGGAAAGCAAACCTAAAGAACTTTTTGCACATGGCAAGGCTACGCATGGACAGTCATGCCCAATGGGAAATTCAAGAGTTTGCCAAGGCCATGTATGCACTGGTTCGACCATTGTTTCCTGAGGCCTGTCAGGCTTTTGAGGACTATCAGCAAAATGCAGTAAAACTCAGCAACCAAGAAGTTGCGTTGATGAAAAAAATCATCAACAAAGAACGTTGGTTTACGCTTGAAGATGACTATCGCGATGACAAAGGCATTGCCAGTGCGTTTGGCATGAGTCAGCGGGAAGTTGCTGAGTTTCGAAAGAAATTTCAGTTAGATGATATCTAAGATTAATGATCAGCCATATCTGGGCTTTGACCAGCACATTGACCTTGAAGGTCTATTAGGCCTCAAAGAAGAACTGTGTCATGCTTTCACAGAAGCATGGCTGGGTTTAGGCAAAGGCAACCAAGCCTTGCCATCTGTGGCCGGCCACCCTGCTAATTGGCCCAACAACGCAGACAACAAAGAACATCTGCCTTTCTATGAAGGTGCAGAATTGACAGGAGCATTGCATCACACATTGAAAGATGAAACTGCGCCTGGGCATCAGCGTGTCAAGGAAATGGTTGAAAAAGGCCATCCCAGTTATGCCTATATGTTTTTAAAGTTGCTAGGCAACAATCTAGGTATAGGTTATCAGATGTTTCTAAGACAGCCAACTACCAGCAATTATGCAGAAAAACACTTGGCTGACAAAACCAAAGACTCACTGTATTACGAAAGATTTGGTTTTTTCTTAGATTGGGTGAAACAGCAAAAGATTTTTTCTGAGATTGGTCGAATAGTGATTTTTTTCAATGACCAAGATCAATACTGCCTAGTTCACAGAGACCACAATCAGTTTAATGTGGTGGAAAATCCTGATGAGTTCGTATGGATCAATGTTTTTCCAGATCGCAAAAGGTTCTATGTCTTAGACGATGAAACAGGAGAAAAGTTTTACTTCAATGACCATGTGTGCTGGTTTGATACTGCCAACTGGCACGGAAGCGAGCCTTGCCCTTATGCTGCCTTTAGTATTCGAGTTGACGGAATATTCACCAAGGGCTGGCGTAAGAAAATCAAATACAAACTCAAAGAACCGTCGCCTACAATAGAAAAGAAGGTTTCACAGAAACCTTCTAAGTCATTGAACATGTGGCAACAGGCTAAACGATAATATCCTTCGTTGCTGTCAGTTCGCCGGAATTGTTTTCCCACAAGAATCCCCAGGCATTGTTATACCTAGTAATGGTAGGCAAACTGGGCCATTTGGTTTTGTGCATCATGTAGTTTTGATTTGGCCAAATGTCATTGATTAATTTTTTTGCTGGCAGTTTGTAACTAGACCAAGTGTCGCCCAGTTTTGGTTCTTTGGTATAAAGAGCCCAGCGTTGAAATTCTTCAGAATCAAAAAAGTTTACCACATCCTTGGCCATGGCTTGGGCCTGACTTGCTGTAGGAGCATGCATACTCATACGATATTTTACAGCCTGCCACTTCATTGTAAAATTTAACCACCAAAGAAAATCATGATTGGAGTCAATGGCCACCGGACTGGCATTTACAAGATCATAAAGCATTTGTTCACGCTCGTCACGGTGATCTTTGACTTTGTCCAACAGCCAATTTAAACTGCCGGTTTCCCAGGGATTGTGAATGTCCTGATAGTTTAGAGTTGAATCCATATAACTCTTTAGTGTCAAACTACCAAACAGGTTGTCTGCACACTCGCCGGTGATGCAAAGGTATTTGGGATTTGATACAATGTCATAGAATCTATTGCTGTTGATCAAGCAATGCCCAAAATTTGGCAATATCATTTCTTTGAAGAAAATTGGATTTTCAATTTGACTGTCTTCATTGAAGGCCAACAACACACGATCCTTGACATCATCCCAATAGGGACTGGCAACCAGTAAACAGACAATGAGAGTTGAATCAATACCGCCTGAATACATGACAACCAACTTTTCGAGGTCGCTGTGTTTAAAATTGTCAATGATGTCATTCATTCGTTTGTTGGCGCAGGCTTCAAACGACAGTGGTTTACCTTCAGTGGGCAAAGGACTGTTGTTGTGTATTTCTATGCCAGGAACATTCAATGTTCCTGTTCGATCACTCAGACTGATCCAAGGATTGAACATCTTTAAAAAACTTACACTAGCAGGATCCATGTCATGGACAATGGGGCTATTGAGTAATCGGTGTGGAATATAGTAGAGTAATTTCATTACATTAACATGCTCAAAAATGCATCTTCATCCATGGCTGCTCGGGCCTGGGCGAACTCTTGTTTGTTTGCGGCTTTTCTAATAGATTCTTGATGCCTAATTCTCAAACGTTCCAGTTTACGAATCATGTCCTGTTGATTCATAGCCTTCACAGTGATCATTCTGGCAGCAACTTCCAAATCCAATCCTGTTTCTTCTGCGTAGTCTTGGACAAGACCAATGCTTTCAGGATCTCTAACTCCACCTAAAACTGCCCAGGCCTGGCTGGCTTTGTATTGGTATGCTCGCTGTTGCCATGGCACCACATCAGCAAATCGTTTGTAGCCGTGTGCTATACGTTGGTGCAGTTCACTGGTCAAATTGACTCGTGCTCGCAGTAACTGACTGAGTTCTTCTAGATCTGCAGGTTTTTTTGCGCCCACAAGATCTGTATTACGGTGTCCTGAAAACTTGATACGAAAATCAAGATTGTTGTTTCGTAATTGTTGATATTCGATGTCATCAACACTATAGACTCTACAAATGGCACGAAATTCGTTTGCACATGCACTTTCCAACAATGACAAACTTTCGTGCCAGGCCAATACATAATTTTCGGCCGAACAGGCCAATGCTATCCAATTCATACTTTCACCTTAATAGAAATATGTAGCGGTTTAAAATTAACTGATTTCGCCGTCATAGATGTCCGGAGTAAATCTAGCACTTAGAATCAAACGTCGTTGATCCTTTGACTGGTTGATGACCTGATGCGGAACATCAACTCGAACAATTGTGGGGCGGTCAATCATGGCTGATTCAATGACGGTGTGTTCTTCGTCCCAGTTGAGTTGAAGATACTTTAGGCCTTCGCCATTGGCTGTTTCGCTTAGATGAAACTTACCACCATACCAAAGCATTTCTCCAACTTCCGTGATGGGCAAATTAAGAGCCCAGTTGCTGGCTCCTGCTCGATTGACAGTGAATCCATCAACATGAAGTTCTTGCACATTTTCAGGCGCCTGGGCAAAAACAATGGCACTTTTGATTTGATGATCTCGTCCGGTAATTTTTTTGACTTGGTTACAAAGCATAGATCCTACCCAAGCCAGTTCTTCACCTTTGAGTGTGTATGATTTTTGGCCAACAACATCTGGCAATAGATGCTGGAACCGCACTTTGATTATTGGCCAAGTTACAATGTCAACGTGTTTGTATAAAAGCATGTTTTTATTTAGTTGGTTGGAGAAGGTAATTTATGAGCATATAAATACCAGCATGGAGAGTGTAATGGAACATATCATCGTCTTTCTCGTATGGACTCTTTATCTATACGTGATTCATCGTGTCATACATGCAGTTGGAGCAAAATATTTTCCAATTGCATTCAAGGCGCATGCAGACCATCATCGATACATCAATACTCATGCCCGGACAACTTGGCATTGGAGCAACCTATTCTTATTCAACGACACATGGACCAGCACACTAGACCTGTGGATCACTGAAGTAATTCCAACACTGATCTTCAGTTGGATAACGGGCTATTGGTGGGTCAGCGTATTCTACTATCTTTGGGCGGCATTGATTCAAGAAATTGTTGAACATAATCCTGACTTCGACATGTATCCTGTGTTGACAAGTGGAAAGTGGCATCTGGTTCATCACCGCGATACCACTGTAAACTTTGGATTGTTTATTCCAGTCTGGGATAAACTATTTGGCACTTATCGACGTCATGCGTCTTGAGTTGTAAATCTCTTAGAACTACCAAATTTTTCCACCCAGTCGTAAAAACTGTTGTGTGATTTTTTTGGATTTTTGCTTTCGTTTTCTACAACTGTAGGCCAAATATCAAACCAATGTCGTGTCACTAGTCCTCGACTGGGTCCGTAGGCAGCATTGGTTGGATGATATCTAAGTTTAATTTCCTTGCTGGGCAAAATATAACTTTGGCTTGGTCCATTTATAACACCTAGGCTGTCTAGGTTTGACCATGCCAGTTCAATGTCGTTGACAAATTCTGGCGTTTTGAAATCTTGGAACAACTTCCACTGTGAGTCTTGATATTTCCAAACACTCATGACAACGTGCCGACCTTTATAACTCAGCGTGTCAATGAAAACGGTGTTTTCTTCCACTGTGGATCTTAGATAGCAATTGAGTCTAGCGTCGCGATAACCTGGAATGGCAACATTGGACAATGCTACTTGATCGCTGATAGATTCTAGAAATGCATGTCCTTGTCCACACCAAGCCACTGCTGAAACAATTTTTAGATCTTTGTTCCAAGTGTCTTTGTTTAGATCAATGACATTGATTGTTGATAGATCTACTGGGTTAACACCAGTCTCCAGAGTCTTTCCCTGTGTCAATAAAATTCCCACGTCTAGGTTACGAGCCTTAAACGCAGGAATAATTCTAGTTGCAATTTCTGATGGATTGATAAAAAGTTGATGCATAATTATTACTCTTGATTAAAGTGTGTAGCCAATAGTGCGCCAACAAACCTAGTGACTCGAGTTTTGATCAACTCGCTGTTCATCATCACTTCAAAGTCAACAATTCTATCTAGGTATTGTTCCAACTGCTTGATGCCTAAAACTTCTTTACTGGTTTTGATTTCGCTTAATTCGGCTTGTTTAAAAACAAGTTCCGTCCCGTCGTCGAGATAGACTTTGATCCAATCAATGTATTCCACTGGCACTTCTTCTACATGAATTTCTCTCAGCATATCTTCAAAACTTCGGTCTTTCTTCTTAATGCTCATCCTTTACTCCAAAGAGACCGCAGCCTAGAACTCCAACGTTCAATTAGGCCGCGGCTGTCACTTTTGCTGGTCGCCCGCGACTTCTTTTCACGGGTTCGGCGGGGACCGCTGTTAAGTTTGGGACCACTTCCCCTTTTGGGTCAAGTTTCTCTGCCTCCTCAAGTAGACGCTTTGCTTCTGCGTCAAACGTTCTGGCTTGGGCTCGTAACTTGTTGGCAATTTGCTTGTCAGTCAAAACTCCAGGTGGTGTTTTGCTTTCGGCAATTTCTTGTGCTTGTTTTGGTGCCTGATTGATCAGACGCAACTGAGAATTCAAATCAGCAAGATTGATTGACACACTGGGTTGTGGAGTCATCACCACTGACTTGGTAGATACTTTGATCAACCAACCGTTTTGGTGTAGAGTGTTTAACATGTTTGTGCCGTCTTTGAATTTTTGACGGAACAAAAAGTCACTGATGTCTAGGCTTTCTTGTGCAGTGATGCTTTCTACAGCATCCATGAGATCATCGTGAAATTGAGATGGCAAAGTCTCTGTCAATACAATTAATGCATGCTCAGCATCGCCTGGCACTTCACGAAAAACCACAACGCATTTTTTGCCCTTGCCATCAACACCAACGTGTTTGATAAATTTTGGCATAATGCCTCCTATGATTAGTTTGTGCCTTCAGCAGGTGCTGAATCAGCGTTTTCGGTAACTTCTGCCTGCTCTGCGGGTGCAGTTTCTTCAGCAGGTGCGGCAGGTGGTTCTGCTGACTTGATAAATGTGGTCAACTTGTCATATACATCGCCAATGATCTTCATTTCGTTGGCACGATATGCACCGCGTTGGGCACCCAGTTCAATGGCACCAGCGGCAACTTTTAGATCTTGAAGGACTAGTCCTTGCATTTGAATTCTCCTATGTTTGGTATATCACTATACCGTCGACGATACTTATAGCCGTAAAGACTCGGTGTGTTGGCCATTAACCCAAAAAAAAGCACACCCTGCGGTGTGCTTTCTAAGTGCCAACGATTCTAATTGTTTTGCGATCTTGCTCACTTCGGCATTGGTTCATAGTGCAAGCAAAATGGCTATTGGGCGGTTGCCAATTGGGATCAAATGCGTTGTAGTGTTCATTGCGACCACCACATTGGCTGTAGGATGCAAACCCTTTTGGACCAATATAAATCCAGTCTACTCCAGCATAGCAAGGAAAGCCAGTGTAAATTGGATCGGTGTTGTTGACAGCACTCATATCAACTGACGGAGCCGGCTCAAAGGGTTTAATCTCGTAGTCGTCGGGTCTTCCAAATATTCTATTCTCATCAACTTGACTGTAATTTTTATAGAGTTTACCGTCGTCGTCATAGAGCACTTGTTCACTGCACTCATATCCCAAGTTTAAAAACTGCTGAACTTTTTCTCTAGATTCTTGAATGCAGTTTGGTGCCAGTGGCACTTTTATTGAGACTTTTATGTTTTTTTCTTGGCATTGCTCCAATATAAAATCAACAACGTCGTTGCTTTGCCAGGGATGGTATGTTAAAACCAAATTGTCTATCAAGCCAGACACACCAATAAACGAAAACCAAGTGTCGTCACCGCTGGTTTCTAAAGAAACCACAGAAGGTCGCTGTCGAATCTTTTTTAGTAGAGTGCTTAGGTAAGGAAAGTGTAAAGGTTCACCGCCACCAATTTTCCAATGTATCCGAGAGTGATGTTGGTATCTTGTGTTTTGTAATTTTTCAACTATGGTCAGATATTGATCAACAGACCTGTCCAGCCCGCCACTTTTGTATTCGGGTCTGCAATAGTCGCATTGGTGTTGGCAGTATGAATTCAGTAGCCAGGTAACTTCTGCCTGTGCCAGTTCTATCATTTAGTGTGGAACCATCTTAGGAAGATATGGCACAGATCGAACACCGTGTAATTGTTGCAGTAGTTCACGAGCCTGCTGTGCGGACTCGGCCATAACTCTAACTGTTTTTTCTTCACCACCGGGTCCGGGTTCACGAACGGTGGTTTCAAACATTTTTAGATTCTTCATAGCAGTATTTAATAAAGTGCTCTGCGGACCCCGGTGGTAATTATACCGCATCAAGCGCCAGGAACCCCCAACACCATCACGCACGGCTTCCACCCACTTCCCGACGGGTCCCGTTCTCGCATTGCCAGCGCCAGTTCGGTAGGACTGGAACCACCCTTGGCTGTCACGCCACTTCTCATCCTGCGGGTCACAGTATCCGCTGACTAGGCGGAACGTTCTTTAGTTCCTACGATTGGCAGGAACATAGTTGGCAGTGATACCAAACGGAGCAGTGATGTCTTTGCTACCATGCACCACAAACAGGGTATCACAATAGTCAGGATCACCCCACGAACCAAACGGGTATCCGTCTGTGAACATGACCAGTTGGTGAGGCTGGACTTCATTGTCCTTCATCCACTGCCACACGCATTCAAAACTGGTGCCACCACCACCTTGAATATTGTATTCGCTCATGTCGCGGCCGTCATCGCTGGTAAATTCGTCTTCGTTGTAAACACTGGTATCAAAGGTAACGACACGAACCTTGTAGGAAGTAAACTGGTCCAGTGAGCCCTGAACCATACCCAAGAAGTCAGCCAGCATTTCTTCGCCAATGGAACCTGAAGCATCAAGTGCCACTACAATGTCCAGTTCTTCGCCAGGCAGTTGACCCGGAAGAACTGCACCGGTATGCCAACTCTTGCGGTTGGGCTTCATCCAGGTGTAGTCGCTCTTGAGCGAGCCGCTGAACTGAATACGCAACAGGTCCTTGAGATCCATGACCGGAGCAGTGATGTCACGAACCAAACGCTGGATGTCAGCAGGAGTATTACCTGCACCTGCATTCTTTGCGGCTTGCAAAACTGCCTCACGCCACTCGTCACGCAGAGCCTTGCGCTCTTCTTCAGTCAAAGGCTTCATCTTGGGCTTGCCCTTGCCGTCCTCGGAACCATCACCATCGCCATCGCCATCACCTTCGGGGTCGAGGTGTGTGTCCAAGGTCATTTTAATTTCCACAGCATTGGCCATGAGTTCATCATAGATCTCATCAGCAGTCTTGCCGTTATATTTTGAATCCAGTAGGATGGGCACCGCTTGAATAGCACGACCCACACCTTCACGAACCAGCATGGCATTGATCACATAGTCGCCGGCCATATTCCATACCTGCGGATTACGGTCACCGCGGCGTGCCATATGATCAAAAATAATGTGACCCAGTTCGTGACCAAAACCAAAGATCATTTCCTGGTCGTCGAGTTTGTTAACGAACTCAGGATTATAGTAAAACTTGCGACCGTCGGTGGCAATAGTAGGGCACCAATCGCATTCTTCGAGTTTAAGACGAGCCGCCAAAGGACCCCAGAACGGATACTTCAACAGCATGGTGACACGGCTTTTGATCAACTTATCACGGGCGGACATCTTTGACATTTGTGGCTCCTACTTGTTCAGCGTATATGTATATTATACTGGATTTTTGGGTTGCGGTCAACCATTATTTTGGTCCAGACAAGTCCCAAATCATGGCAATTTCTGGCTCTCTAAACCAAATATTCTTGCGTGGAATATAGTCCCAATCCAACCGTTTGAGCCCTTGTGTTCTGGCCCAATCGGTAACTTCACGGATTGACACTTTACCCCAAGGGCGAACGGACCAGCCTTTCCTTTGTTCGCGGAGCCACTCGCTGACATCGGATGGTGTTGGTGGCTGGTCCGTCCATACGGTGCGAACATCTAGCCCATAAATTTTTTCAACCATGGGCCAGTTTCTGCTCTTTGCCATTACTCGTCAGTGAGCAGGTTCGCGTAACGTTTGAAGAACTCGGGGAAGTTCTTCATCTTCTTGCGGTCGAAGACTACCTTGTAGTTCTTGAGCACGGTGTGAGCACCCATGATGACCATTTCGGGCTCAAAGTTCGCCATCATAAAGCCCAGCCAATTGTCAGCGGCTTCGTTGAAGCCATCAACCTTGCCAGAACGTTTGGCATCTTCGTAGCGACTGCGAAGTTCGTAGCACAGGCTGGTGACCAGAGCATAGCCAGCGGAAACTTCTTTGGTCTTGAACTCCTTGACCTTGCCGTTGAGGACGTCAGCAGGATCAGGCAAGTCTGCGGCGTGTTTACGATGCGCCATGAACTTGATGGCCATACCTTCACCAACCAAGCCAGCAACCATGTCGGTATTGGCGCTGTCGGGCAGGTCATCGTCCAGCATGTCTGACACGAAACTCCAGGTGCGTGGAGTAGCAAAGGCACGGTCGTGTTGCACCGGATCAAAATTGTAGAGGTCGCCCTTGAACTGCTTCAAGAAGCCAACCACATGCGGGTGGATCTCGTGGCCGAGAGCCCAGTGTTCCCAGTCTTCAAAGTCCACACGGATTTCAAGGTGCATGAAGCGGTTGGCCAGTGGGCTGGGCATACGATAGGTAACACCCTTATCGCCCATACGGTTACCTGCGGCAATGATCACTACATTGGTGGGCAGGGTATATTGTCCAACCTTGCGGTTAAGCACCAGTTGGTAGGCCGCGGCTTGCACAGCCGGCGGAGCAGAGTTGAGTTCGTCAAGGAACAGGAACACAATGTCATGCTTCTTGGCAAATTCAGCATTGGGCAGTTCGCTGGGCGGTGCCCACTTCATGGTGTTCTGATCGGCGGCATAATAAGGCACGCCTTTGATGTCGGTGGGATCCATAAGAGCCATACGCAGATCAATCACAGCAGAGTTAGGAAACTCGCTGGCAATCTGGTTGACCATGTCCGACTTGCCTACACCCGGAGGGCCCCAGACAAATACAGGACGGCGCTTGGCAACGGCCCGGCGCAGAATAGGCTTGCACTCGCTGATCTTAACGGTGCGGCTTTCAACTTGACTACGATTTCCCATGGTGGCTCCTTCAGGGTGGGTTTGACTATGCCTATAGTATAGCAGGTTAGGGTAGGAGTGTCAACCCCTACCCGTTCCTACTTTTTATTAGGCGGCCTTGCTTTCCTTAGCGGCAGGCTGAACTTGAGCAATAAACTCAGAGGCATCAATTTCAGCCTTAGTCATTGCACGGGGAAGTTCAACGAACTTGACATCAGTGCAACCTGCGCGAACAAGGGTGCGAGTGCGGCGCTTGTCGTTAGTATAACGCAGGGCACCACGACCCTTAGCGTCAACGGCGTAGCCAACAAAAGCGAAAGTTTCGCCTGCGGCAACGGCTTCGATAGCGGCTTCAACAGCGGTAGCAGAAACGGGCTTAGACATGTTTAAAACTCCTGTGAGTGTGTAAAATGTAGCAGGACCATCCCGCTACAATATCTACTATACTACAGACCCAGATCCTTGTCAACCTCTTTTTGGTTCTTGGGTTTTCGCTTGTAAGCCATACGGTTACGCTCAACCCTACCACGGAACGGGCTATCCGCATCGTAGAGTTCTACGGCACGGCGCTTGGTCCTAGGAAGTTTGACAGTGATTGTGGTCCGCTTCATAGTGTTCTTATTATGCCCTATTTCGACTCAAAAGTCAACCCCTAAATGTGTTGTATTTTTGCAACACTTTGGGCTAAAAACCCTGGAATTTTCAGGGTTTTTGCTAAGTTGTTGATTTTTAAGGGTTTTTTGCCCTAGTGTAAGTTGTTGATTTTTAAGGGTTTTTTGTGTTGTATTTTTGCAACAATTCTGCTTAATTTTTGTGCAAATACAAGTCTCTGACTTGACGTAGCACTCGACTCATGGTCTTGAAATTGGCACTGGCCAACTCCAACAAAGCGTCTGCAGGAATGGTGGCTGTGCTGGCCATACCAAATGCAATCTCGCCCATGTTTTTAAAGTAGTCAGGATTGGGCCAGCGCGGTTGTTTGATTTGCCAAGCATCAATGAACAGGCACTCTTCACCTACATTTTGTAGCACAGGCTGGCGCTGTGATTTAGGTAATTGTTGGGCTTCCAGCATAGCGATGGCTATGGGCTTTTCCCAAACATTGGTTTTTTCAAAGTTGCGAGCCATTGTAAAAACCAAAAATGATTCTATGTCAGGCTCTAGGTAAGTCTGACATTGGCCTTGGGCTTCCATGACTAATTCCCACCCTGCACGAACATAGGGTTGCCAATATTTCATGAAAATATTTACCGATGACTAGACTTTACCTTGCGCTCTTCGGCTTAAACCATCCAGCCAAAGAATAACATCGTCATTGACCAAACGTATTTCCATGGCATCTTGCTCGCCAAATATTCTAATGTAGCCATTGCCAAAATAGTAAGGCCAATCTAGATGCTCTTGTAGTCCAACCAAGTGTCCGGGCTTGGGAGCCCACCCTGGGGGCATCTGATAACTCCAGTAGCGGAAGTTACCGCGCATGAGTTCCCAACCAAGAGGAGTCAGTCGTAGGCCTCTACTGCGCCCAGGTTGATAGTTTTTAAAAAGGGTGTAGGGAGAGATTTCAACTTCACCGTCGGTGTTTGGATTCAGTTGAATGAAATACTCAGTTATTTTTACCGCTAGATCCATGCTCACTGATCTTGCGACCTTGCTTGAGTTCGACTACTGAAAAGTCAGTGGTCTTAAACATCTTGTTCAAGCGGTCGGCTAGATTGAAAGCATGACCAGGATTTGAGAAACTTACCTTTTTATATTTGGGTCCAGGATATGAAACCAAACTGTTAAGGGTGCGTAGGTTGATGGGCTTGTCTTGGTAAAAGACCGCATAAATTGCGTCAGCACTCAACACTTCCTCTGCCTTGTAGGTGCGTGGATTAACGTTGCTGAGTAGAATAGTGGGTTTTGGTCTGCTCATAGTGCTGTTATTTATGAGCAGACGCTAGTTAAAACTGCTTTTAAATTACGGGCCTATTTAGGTTTGCGTTAAAGGTTGTGCCAAAACTCACAACACAGGTGATTTCATTGCGCTCTAGGAATGTGGCCAAAATTGTCCAATTTCCTGTTTTAGGGCTGACCCAAAGACTCATCAAAAACTTGGCTTCTGTGGTGTTTTGTATGGCGCCAGATCCTATAACCTGCTCGCCACGACGTGTCAGTTCGTCTCGTATAGTTGTGGTTTCACCGCATCGCCATTTGGTTTCGATTTCAAAGCCTTTGGCATTGGCAGGAATCAGCGCCAATGAACAAAGAAACACAATCAAAATCTTAACCATATACTGCACTTAGCCAGTCTGTGTGATGTTGAGCATTGTCTACTGCCTTTTGCATGTTGTGACGACCACAGAACTTCATAAAGTGTGGTCCCACAGCAGGCTTCTTGGGTTGTTGAACTGCGGTGCTGATTGTTTCGTCAAGCAAGGCCTTGATAGCATCGGGCTGTGCTCTTAGATCAATGATTGAACGATTGCGTTCATAATCGTCCTTGACAAGGTGTTCAACGCCTTCGTGGTCAGTCCAACGTTGTAGCATGAGATTGTTCCACATGAAACCTTTGTTGTTGCGATCAGCGTAGGCTTCTTCAAGTCCTACCTTGTTCTTGGTGCCCTTAGTTCTTACACCAGGGTAGGCACTGAAGATGTTGTCACTGACATCACCTCGCATGCACTTTTCAAACAACATCCAATCAGGATTGGGTGCAGGCTTGACTTCTTTGGTCTTCTTGTCTACCACTGCTCGACCTTTGTCATCGTAGTAGCCTTCGTGCGTGGTCAAGACACCAGCAATACCGTTGTAGAGTTGCACGTTAGATGCAATCAGTTGTTCGAAGTCTGAATCGCTGGAAACAATAACATGATTGTTTTCTGGATGGAGGTCAATCCAACGTGCAATCAAGTCATCGGCTTCAACCTGTGGGTGCCGCAGAACAGTGACATTGGTTCTAGTTTCAAGATACTCTCGAAACTCGTCAAAACTTTTCCAAAACACTTCATCCTCAGCCTGCTCCTTGGGAGTTTGTGCGGCACGAGCCTCACTACGTTGTGCTTTGTAAGGACGGTAGACATCCTTGCGCCAACTGCGCCCCTCGAAGCAGAATACAACATGTCGGCCAGATCGCTCACGCCATTGCTTCAGCACAGAAGCAAGGATGATATGATAACTCATGGCCACACGCTCTTCAGGATCACCAGAGCGGATCACATGACGAGCACGGAAGAAAAGATTAGCGGCATCAACAAGAAGGTAACTCATGCAGTAATTCTAACACGAGTAGGGTTAGATGTCAAGTGGATTTTTGACTTTTGTTGCGAGTTTGAATTCGGCCCGCATCGGCCACAAAACTGTTTTCCGCAACCTGATCCAAACTGATGTTCCTGCAGAGTTCTGTGAACCATTGATCCACAATATCCTCAGCACTTGGTCCATAGTAGCCGTTGGCTATCAGGTGTTGGACAAAGGCAGGATTCCATTCCAACTCAAAATAACCTTGTTTTGGGTTGTTAGGATCAAGATGCGCTTTGATGACGTTGACCCACGGCTCCGAACTGTTCTGCATATCCTTGGCAGTGAGTTGTTTTCTAGAAAATAATTTTTTAAACCAAGTTAGCATTTTTATAAGTGGAGTTAGGTAGCATCTTTAGCACCAGTCCAAACCTTTCCGATTCATTGCCCCACAAGCGCCACCAAAATGTTTTGTGATCATTGAGTTCGCTTGTTCTAACATTATATATTGATGTAATTAGGTTGTTTTTGTCCTTATTGTTTAGTTTGGTAAGGGCAACCTTTTTGCCTGCCACAGCCAATAGACTCAGTTGAAATTTTTCAACCAAATGTAAAAACGTCAGCAACTGAGCAGGGTGTTCAGGAGAAACATCATCTAGGATGATTATTCCGTTGTCTGTTAGATGAGCAGTTATCAACCTCTCCAACAATGCTTCGTCAAATAACTCGGCTTCTAGATCATAAGAAATCATGTCAAACTTGATGTTCTCTACAGAATCCAGCGAGTCGCCAATGTTCACAATGTTGGGTTTGGGAGCACCAAAGTAATTGCAAACGTAGTTGACAAAGTCTTTCAGCATTTCAGGTGTAGTTGGCAAGGTGTGTTTTTTTACCACGCCATTTGACTTGGGGTCTCTTACACACTGACAATAGTCAACTACCCAGGCCGGAAGCAAAGGATCAGCAGGATTAAAATTTTTATTGTGCTGATCAATAATTTTTAAAAAAGAAAAATCATCTACCAAATACCAATGCGTTTTCATTTGGTGGTCGCTGTTGACCGCCTTGAGCAAGTCTTCGACCATCAGTGACAATCCACCCAGGTAGCATCCAAAGTCTAAAAAAGATCGCGGCTGAAACAAATGAACAAGTTCTGCAAAAGCAACATTGTTCAAGTAAGTCAGCCCAATGCCTCCTGTCAATTGTAGGGTTGGGCCCTTCAATAAAACAGGATTGTAATGCTTGTAAGAAGGAACAATTGGATGCCTGTCAATCATCAAATAGCCCTTGTTCTCGAACTTTGATTTCTTCTAAAATTTCAATGCGTTGCTGATTGGTATATTCATACCATTCACTTCGCTCTTTAGAAGTTCGAAAACAAGCAATACAAAAGTCGCCATCTACCACACAAACACCCTGGCAGGGGTTAGTGTTGTTGGCATGTTCAATGTCATTAACCATGTCTGTCATTATAATCGTCCTGGAATTCATAATTTTGTTTTTTGGTCTTTTTTACTGCTGGGCCTGTTTTGAACAGTTTTGAAAACAAGCCTTGTTTTTTTGGTTCTGTAGGAACATGTCCTTGATAACGAAGACTTTCCACAGCAGAATTAATATGACATTTTGGACAAACCTGATCCCATTCAATTTGAATGATCTTGTTTTCACAGAGGTGTGTCCAATATATCATGTTTTTCATGTGACTATGTATCTTTTTGAGATTGTTCTTGCTTGAGTTTGTCATCAAGTTCCTTGACAGTATCAACGATAGCACCGGCAAAGTTCACGGCAGTTTGCTTATTCAACAGTATATGATGCTCTTGCTTGTGAACACCTTTAAACAGAATATCATAGACTGCTCGCAACCGCTGACTCCAACCTGCCCACATTGGCGTCCAAGTAGTGACATAAAAACTCACTTCAACATCAGGAAGGTCTCGATCAGGCTGAATTTCAATCCACATCTTTACAGCATGATCGTCGCTGGTGCAATCACATTCTGCATTAAAGACTTTGGCATCACCAAAGTCCTGTTCTAAACTAATTCCTTGTGCAGGAGTTTGTGCTTTCATTGGATTGCCTCCGGTGTATCCTGTGCCATACATTATTTGCCCCAGCCGTTGCCCCAAATGTCCACATGCAATCGTGGGCTATAGTAGTAGCCACGCTTGAGTGCTTCGTCGGCTACATTGATTCTATTTCCATCGTAGACACTGACCACACCGCCTACAGGCATAACATACACAGGTCCTGTGAATCCTGCTCGACGATATTCAGATACGGCTTGATCTACTTCGTCAAAATGTTCCAGCGATTCAACCACAAACTTTAGGTAAGTGAACCCAAGCCAATTATATGTTTTAACCACGTCGGGCTTGACTGCATCCTCCCAGCGTTCGCCACTGGCCGATAACTTGGGACTGACACTAAATGTCACAGTTTCCCAACCGCGACCAGCACCGTCATTCTTCCATTGATAGAAATAGTCAATGAGTTCAGGATACAGTGGTTGAGTGCCATTGGTCTCAAATGTAATATTCTTTAGATCACTCATGCCGGGCTGTGCCAACAAGTCTGCGTATTCACGTTGCCACCCCAGCAAAGGTTCTCCGCCAGTGATCACAAGATGCACGTCGTTACCATTGGGTTGTTGCCAATGCTGATTGGGCGTCAATGCCAACAAACGTTCAACCACTTCAGCATTGTCATAGGTTGGACTCAAGTGCTTGAATGCAGGATGCCAACTGGCGTAACTGTCACAGCCTGTTGAAACCAGCGGCAGTTCCTCAAAGGTCTTGTAGAGACCAATGTTCTGAGCAATTGGTTCAATCTCAGTGGTTCTTTGTCCTTTGGCAAGACCAAAGCCCGAGCAAGTAAAGTTACAACCAAAGGTGCGTAGGAATACACTAGGCACTCCAATAAAGCGACCTTCACCTTGTGCGGAATAAAAGATTTCGCTGATTTTAAGTTTCATAGATTCTTGACCATTTCTTTAATTTTTCAAACTTGGCTTGTCGAGCCTGTTCAATACCTTGTTCGCTGACTATGTTAAATGATTTTAGCAGATCTATCGCCGCTTGTAAATCCCCTACTTCTTCGGTTAGACGCTCGCGGTTAGATCCACCTTCCTTGAGGTGAGTCTCATCAATGCCAAACCTACGGATCTTACAGACCATCTGGCTGACTTCGGCACATTCCTCTTGCAGGACCGTTAGGATCTCTTCTTCGCGGGTCATTGAATTCATTTTAGAAACACATCATTGATTTGTCTATTGACACGAATAAAGGTAGTGCATTTGGGCAACTGCTTAAGTGTTGGTGCTCCAACATAGGTGCAGGTGCTACGCAGGCCGCCCAGTAGATCCATCACAGTATGCTTGACAGCACCACGGTAAGGAATTTCCACAGTTCTACCTTCACTGCTACGATATTCAGCAACACCGCCATGATGCTTAGTCATGGCAGTATCTGAACTCATACCATAAAACTTTACCAGGCCATTTTCAACTGTGCCACCACCTTCATCGTGTCCGGCCAGCATGCCTCCCAGCATGACAAAGTCTGCGCCTGCTCCAAATGCCTTAGCCACATCACCTGGGCAAGTGCAACCGCCATCAGCAATAATATGGGCATCGAGGCCATGTGCCGCATCAGCGCATTCAATGATCGCAGAAAGTTGCGGGTAGCCAACCCCAGTTTGTATCCGAGTCGTGCATACCGATCCCGGTCCGATTCCAACTTTGACAATGTCTGCTCCTCTCAAAATAAGTTCTTGAGTCATGTCAGCAGTAACTACATTGCCAGCAATGATAGTGCAATGAGGAAACGCTTCTCTAACATCTGCTACATAATCACCAAACTGCTCACTATAGCCGTTGGCAACATCAATACAAATAAAGTGAATCTCAGGATAGGCATTGATGATGCGGCTCAGTCTAACAAAGTCTTTTTCACCAATGCCAGTGCTGACAGCAAAATAGTTGCCACCAATGCCGCCCACCAGATCAAACAGTTGATCTTCATTGTAGTTTTTTACAAGGCAAGTGAACATACGATGTTCATACAATGCCTCAGCCATAGCAGTGGTTCCAACGCCGTCCATGTTGGCGGCCATGACAGGAACACCAGACCATTCCCACCCACTGTGCTTGAATGTATAGTTGCGCTTGAGATCAACTTCTCTTCGGCTTGCCAGTGTGCTTCGCTTGGGGCGAATCAGCACATCTCGAAAGTCTAACTTGATATCTTCTTCAATCCGCATCTTTGATTTCCATATAAGGTGCAATATCGTTGTCAAAAATCTGTGCCATTTGACGCCAAAGGGCCTCTTGCTCTTCTGGTGTCATTCCTGACTCAAGAGGAAAACTGTAGCCTCCTGGATCAGGGTGCTTGGTCAATCCATAGTCATGACGATATGTGTAGCACATAGATGTGATGATCTGTTCTCTAGTTTTCATGGCGTTGGAAAATCCAATTGAAATACATGTGCCTTTTGACCTTTGAGGGCCAGCAACATTTGCTCCTGTTGTGCATCTTCTAGTTTGGTAAAATAGCCAGGGAATACACCACTGGAATAAGATGTTGGCGTATGCGACGTCATAGTTCCAGTGCTGTTTAGGCTGGCTAAAATCCAAACATTCAATGATTCGGGTGGTTCAACAGGTTTCATTTAAATCTCCAACACTAACTCTGGGTTCCAACCTGACTCTTCACCCCAGGTCTCATAGCCACGTGGATTACACACCACTCTAGTGGTGCCTACCATATAGTCAAACGGTTGGTGCATGTGACCATGTGTCCATAGAACAATCTCAGGATGGTCCATGATAAACTCACTCAAGTCACTGGCATAACCGCCATTCATCAGTTTATCGTTTTTATAACGAGCGTCAATGCTGTGGTATGTAGGCGCATGATGCCCAACAACCACAACCTTTTTTTGATTGTTTTTGTCGCGCAGAGTTTCCAACACCGTCTTAAAGTATTCAACAGTCTTGCGATGACGATCTGCGGCATGTGCTGGACGTAGGCGTGTATATCCATGATTATCATTTCTAATAACACGGAAATCATTCATCATATCGCCAATGGCATGCAAGGTCAACGGATCGCCTTTGTTCATGTCGCTCCAAAGAGTTCCGCCCATGAAAACAATATCATTGATTTCTACTGTGTCACGTTCCAGAAAATGTATGTTGGCATAACGAGCGCACTCTTCGCGGATATGTTCTACTGTAGCAAAAAATCTGCCGTGATAGAATTCGTGGTTGCCAGCAACATATACCACGTGAGGGAATTGAAAACTGCAACGCTTTAGAAAGTCACGAAAGCGAAGTGCAGTTTGTTGTCTACGTCCAAGATCCTCAAGATTAACATTGGAATACATACCGTAGTCCATCTCAGGATGCTCGTGAAGATCATTGCCAATAAGAATGTCGCCGCTGAGAATCAAAACATCAGTGTCACCAACATTTTTGATATTGATGTCTGAGAACTCTAGGTGCAGGTCACTAACCAGTTGTATCTTCATCGTTGCCGCTTTCCAGTTTAGCCAATGGATTCAAACCAGATGTTGGAATTCCATCTTCGTCAACAATGGCAAATCCATCAAACACAAATCCACAACCTTTGCAAAAATCTTCAAACATCTGAAGGATTTCGCCTAGGTCTGCTTCCTTGTGATCTACCATCATGACCCGATGACCATCATTGTAATAAAAGAACCATTGCGGCTCAATGGGATTCACTTCTAGTTCTTTGCTGGACTTTTCCAACTGTTTGACAATACTGTTCCATGGGTCAATTCTTGGCATTGCGAAGTTTCCGGTTAATGTTCAACATCTGCTCTAACATTGTAGCATCAATTCCATTATTTTGCAACTCTGTTTTGTAGGTTGTGGAGTCTTTTGGAAAACAATGTCCTCCAAAACCCTTAGAGCCATCTGGACCTGGTGTGTCCCAGTGTGTTGAACCAACACGACCTTCGTTGCGTAACATACCGGCTACATCTTTGTAGTTTACATCATAGGATTCGCAAAGTTCTCTTAGTTGATTGGCAAATACTACCTTGAGCGAAAGAAAAGTATTGGTTGCCAACTTCATGGCCATTGCTTCCTTGGCCTGTGTGATGAACACAGTGGTTCTTGGCATTAGCCCAAAGTTTTCAGCAAACTTATTGGATTGTGATCCGCCCAACACTATAATTTTTGGATCTGCGGCATCTTCTTCCCAGTGATTGGCTCTGATAAATTCAGGCCAAACTATCAGTCGATCGCCCAATGCCTTTTCAAGTTTGACAATTGATGCCAGACTCAATGTGCTACGAACCAAATACGTTCCGGTGAACTTGTTGAGTTCGGCATTGCGTATGGCTTTGAAAACAGTTTCGTCTTCGTTGAGACCGTGTTCGCCTAGCGGACTAGGAACACAGATCACACACCACTGGGCTTGATCAAAACGTTCACAACGAATGTTTAGAGGTGGATCATCAAATTCTACTTCTTCAAAATCTGCATGAAGTCTTAGAAATCTTTCTGTTGCTTTGCCAACAAATCCACGGCCTTTGATGATTACCATGCTTGTCCTTTTAAAATATATTGGGGATACTTTTTAATGCTTTGGTCTAGTAGATTTTCTAGCCTTGCCAAATCAACCCAACCTTTGATGACTATGAGAATTTTACGATATGCAGGATTGAAATCAGCGGCATGAAGAAATGACTCATTGTTCCAGGCAAACGTATTGGTATCCTCAGGCAACTTGACATAGAGTCTGCGTGATTCTTCAACGTCAGTGTTAGGTTCAAATTCGCTGGCGCTGGCCAACCAAAAAGTTTCTCGGGGATTTTTGTCGTCGAGCATGATTCTGATCTCAGTGGGAAATCTCATCTTGCCGTCTAGACTATCAGGCATGTTTCCATCGTAGTGCAAAGGAATAGTTCTGTGAGCACTCCACAGCCTAATAGACCTGATCTTGACAAATGGCATTTCTTGTAAAATGCGATTGATGAGAACGCCATTGGCATCAATCATTGATTGACAAATTTTAGATCCCCAAGCACCTTCTTTGTAAAGTTCGGGTAATTCGTAGATGCTCATTCCATCCCATTGAGTATGATCTAAGGTAGGCCTGACTGCTCCTAGTGCTCCTCTGTCAATGTGATTGCGCCATACTCGTTCCTTCTCATCGTTCCAAATCTGCCAAAAGTCAGACCACGAGTCAGGCTCAAACTTTGATAACGCCAAGGGCAATGCGGCAATGCCCTCATACTTCTGTGAGAGTCGAGGGCATTCTTTGAGATCAATTAACTGTTCTAGTTTTTTATAATCTATTCTCATTCTTCTAACAAGTGCCTTTTTTCTTTGATTGTTTTAAACTCGTCGGCTGACTCTAACTCGGGCTTACGACGAGTAATTACTGGCCACTTGGTTGCCAGTCTGCGATTGATATCAGCCCAAGACTTGTCTTGAAGTGTATTGTCGTCAACGATGGCTTCAACAGGACACTCAGGAATACAAACTCCACAATCAATGCACTCGTCAGGATCAATGACCAAAAAGTTAGGACCTTCGTGGAAACAATCAACAGGACACACTTCCACGCAGTCTGTGTATTTGCATTTGATACAGGCTTCAGTTACATAATGACTCATTGATGGCTACCCCAATTTGATTTTCCTGTTTCGTTGTCAATGTCAGGTCTATTACCTGACAATCCCAGTAAAGCACGATATTCTTTCCATGCTTGTTCAACCATTGGATCTTCTTCTGTGCTTCCTGCAGGAAACAGATCAGCCCAAACACAATTTTCCATTACCTTGGTTCTGCGTTGGCTGAATTCTCTAGGCTGATGAATCTTGCCACTATCCCATAGTTCATGTGCTACCTTGATGCAAGTGTCTTCGTCGAGGCCGTAGAGATAATCTTCCCTATACATGTATTCTTGCATGATGTTGGGAATACGTTCTCTATCAACCATGGTTCCTGATACAATGACTACTACATCATCAATATCTACCTTGCCTTTGACAATATCACGAACACAACGGCCAAAACTAAATCCAATTTTCATAGTGTGCTCCGGTTCCACCAACTTTCCCAAGGAAAATCAATCCAAACGTCATTTTCGTGTTTGTTAACGCTCATACCAACAAAGTCACTGACTTCGTCACTGGCTTCATTGTCTACCAAACTTGCCCAACGAATCTCGTCGTGCCAGAAATTCTCATCAAACAAAGGATCAACACCGGCTACACTACTGGCCCAGTCTTTGCGTAGCCATGTTTGTGTAGCACCAGAGTCATTGATATCGTCAACGATCAGCACGTTCTTGCCATCTAGCACCAATTCGGGTGCCCAGGTAAGGCTTTCACATTCGCCGCCATCACGCAGACTTACTTTAACGCTGGCATGAGGAACAGCAAGATAGTGACTAAGCATCACTGAAGGAACTAATCCTCCGCGATCAACACCAATCACAATGTCAGGTCGCCAACCTGATGTTTGTATTTGTCTAGCAATCTCTTGTGCTAGGTGTTGAATATCTTGCCAATTCAATGATAGTTTATCACTCATACATCCTCATCTAGTCCGCGGTCAGGTCCGCCAAGTAGTCGTTCCAATGCCTTGTATTCTTCATAGAGTTCTTTGAGCATTGGATATTTTTCATGCATTTCAAAGTTTGGTGTTAGTATCAGCAACCGCTTCTTGATAGTTTC
>JACCEE012321622.1_pt1 | contig 33678 bp, 24 predicted proteins | sample 7449931 | NCBI WGS metagenome assembly JACCEE01 (sample SAMN15323457, study PRJNA562643) | freshwater metagenome | isolation source: river surface water | place: USA:Blue River Watershed | collected 2017-08-19 | reverse complement strand
CGGATGGGGCGCATGTGGGGCAGGCCGACCATGCGGTGGCCGACGCGCGTTGGCGGGCGGGCCGGGCGTTGGCGGGGGAGGTGCCACCCGTTTTGATTGGCAAGTCGACGCATGCTCTGGCGCAGGCGGAAGCAGCGGAGGCCGAGGGTGCAGATTACATTGGGTTTGGTCCGTTGTATCCAACCCCTACCAAGGCGGGGCGTCCGGCGATTGGGTTGGAGGAGATTGCGGAAGTGCATCGTCGAGTGTCGGTGCCGATTTTTTGCATTGGCGGAGTGAAACGGGAAAATTTGGAGGCGGTGTTGGGTGCTGGGGCGCGCCGGGTCGTGATCGTTTCGGGGATTCTTTTGGCCTCGGATTTGGAGGGGTATTGCCGCGACGTGAAGTCGGAGTTGCGCAGAAACGCTGGGTTGGCGTGACGGGTCCAGAACTCGCTCTTGGTCGAGGGATGGGTAGATTCGTATTTCTCGGTGGAGTTCGGGTGCTTTGGTGCGTTGCGGGCCTTTTAACGTCGGTGCTGGCGGCTTCCTTGGCTGGGGCGGCGGAGGCCAAGGGGCGTCCGAATGTCTTGTTCATTTTGTGTGACGATTTGCGGTGGAACGCCATGGCGTGTGCAGGACACGGATCGTTGAAAACACCTCACATTGACCGGTTGGCGGCGGAGGGGGTCCGGTTCGCGAACACGTTTTGTACGACGTCGCTGTGTTCGCCGAGTCGGGCCTCGATTTTGACGGGGCGGTACGCGCACGCCCATGGGGTTCGGGACAATTTTACGGAGTTGCCGGCGCGGTTGCCGCATTGGCCCGGTCGGTTGCGCGAGAGCGGTTATCACACGGCGTACATGGGCAAGTGGCACATGGGTGAGGAGAACGACAAGCCGCGCGCTGGATTTGACGATTTCGTGACGCATAAAGGTCAGGGCAAGTACTTCGACACGCCGTGGAGCGTGAACGGGGCGGAGGCGAAGGTGATTCCGGGGTATTACACAACGACGGTGACGGACATGGCGTTGGAATGGATGAAGCGGGACCATGGGGGGCGTCCGTGGGCGATGTGTTTGGGGCACAAGGCGCCGCACAGTTTTTACACGCCGGAGGAAAAGTATGCGCATACGTTTGATGGAGTTCGTGTGCCGTATCCGGCGACTGCGTTTCAGTTGGCGGACAAGCCAGCGTGGATCAAGGATCGGCTGTATACGTGGCACGGCATTTACGGCCCCCTTTTCGATTGGCGGAAAAAGTTTCCGGATGATCGGCCGGAGGCGGTGAAAGATTTCGAGAACATGGTGCATGGGTATTGGGGCACGATTTTGAGTGTGGATGACAGCGTGGGCCGTTTGGTGGCTTACCTGAAGGAGTCGGGCCAGTTGGACAACACGGTGATTCTCTTTATGGGGGATAATGGGTTGCTTGAGGGAGAGCACGGGATGGTCGATAAGCGGACGGCGCATGAGGCATCCATTCGGATTCCGTTGGTGGTGCGGTATCCGGGGTTGGCGTCGGGGAAAGTGGTTTCGGCGCAGGTGCTGACGTTGGATGTGGCGCCGAGTGTGTTGGAGTTGTGCGGGGCGTCGTCGATGGACGGGGTGCAGGGGCGTTCGTGGGTGCGGATGGTAAGGGAGGGAGATGCGGCGTGGAGGACTTCTTGGTTTTACGAGTACAACTACGAAAAGCAGTTTCCTTACACACCGAACGTGAGGGCGTTGCGCACGGATCGCTGGAAGTTTATTCGGTATCCGCATGGGGATGGTGGGGCTGACCGCCATCCGGAGGAGTTATACGATTTGACGGTGGACCCGGATGAGACGCGCAACCTTGCAGCGGTGGAGGTGCATCGGGAAACGGTTGCGTCTTTGCGGAGTGAGTTGGCGCGCAGGATGGTGGAGGGAGGGTTGACGCCGGAGCGGGACAAGATGCCGTTGGATGAAGGGGTTAAGAAGGAGTTGCCGGATCAAAAGATCCGGTGACCGGAGATGGCTTGCAGAGGGGCGGTTTGCGGCCCGTTGACTCTCGGGGTCGAGCTTCTAAGGTTCACCTTGTGAACGCTGAAGTTCTTTCTCCAAACCCTGCGGCTGACGGATCGGTCAAACTTGGGGGTGAAGTGTCTCCGGGCGCGTGGTCTGGGGATCACGGGTCTGCGGGCGATTTGAGACGGATTTTGGCACCGGTCCGTGCCGATTTGGAGCAGGTGGAGGCGGAGATTCGGGCTCAGGCGGCGCAGTTTGATCCAGCGTTGGAGGAGCACGTTGCGTATGCGATTGAGAGCAGCGGGAAGCGGCTTCGTCCGGCCATGGCGGTTTTGGCAGGGGGATTGACGGGGGGTGTGACGGAGGAGCACCGGCGGTTGGCGGTGACGGTGGAGTTGATTCATGCGGCGACGTTGGTTCATGACGACATTTTGGACCACGCGGACGTGCGGAGGGGGCAACCGACCCCGAATGCGCGCTGGGGGAACTCGGTGGCAGTTCTGTTGGGGGATTGTTTGTTTGCGCATTCGCTGCGGTTAGCGGCGAGTTTTGACGATATTCGGATTTGTCGTCGGATTGCACAGGCGTCCAGTGAGGTGTGTACGGGAGAGATTGTGCAGACGCAGCGGCGTTTCGATTTTGCGTTATCCGTTCCGGATTATTACCGGATTATTGGGATGAAGACGGGTGCGTTGTTTGCGATTGCGGCGGAGCTGGGGGCTGCGTTGAACGGGGCTTCCCCGGAGGTTTGCGCGGCGATGAACGCGTTTGGAATGCAGATTGGGACGGCGTACCAAGTTTACGATGATTGCATTGATTTGGCGGGGGACGAGCAGCGCATTGGAAAGACGTTGGGCTCGGATTTGCGGCGGGGGAAACTGACGTTGCCGATTTTGCATTTGTTGGGGACGGCTTCGTTGGCGGAGAAAGCGCGGATGACGGCTCAGATTTTGTCGGGAGACGAGCAGGGGGTTCGTGCGTTGGTTGGACAGGCGATGGAGGCGGGTGCGGTGCGGTATGCGGTGGAGCGGGGGTGCGCGATGTTGGATGACGCGCGGGGGCAGTTGGAGTCGGTACCGGTTTCGGCGGCGGTTTCTGGGGTGTACCGAGGGGCGATGGAGGATTTGTGTGTGACGTTGCGTGGATTGATTGCGCCGTTGGGAGAGACGGCGGCATGAGGGGGGATGCTGACTTTGAAAGGATAACTGATGAGCGAGCCTGAAGCGTTGGAGTTTGATTCGGTCGAAGCGGTGATTGCGGATGTGAGGGCGGGGAAAATGGTGGTGGTGACGGACGACGCGGATCGTGAGAACGAGGGTGATCTTGTGATGGCGGCGGGACGGATCACGCCGGAGGCGGTGAACTTTATGGCAACCCATGGCCGAGGGTTGATTTGTGTTTCGGTGACGGATGGTCGCGCGGATGCGTTAGGGCTTCAGCGGATGGTGGCGCAGAATCGGGAGAGTCATCGGACGGATTTCACGGTGTCGGTGGATGCTCGGACGGGGGTTTCGACGGGGATATCGGCGGCGGATCGCTCGCGAACGATTTCGATTTTAGCGGACCCTGGGGCGCGGCTGGAGGATTTGGTGCAACCGGGTCATGTATTTCCGTTGCGGGCGAAGGAGGGAGGTGTGTTGCGGCGTGCGGGGCACACGGAGGCGAGTCTGGATTTGGCGCGGCTTGCGGGTTTGGAGCCGGCCGGCGTTTTGTGTGAGATTTTGAATACGGACGGCACGATGGCTCGGTTGCCGGAGTTGCAGGCTTTTCGGCGTCAGCATGGGTTGAAGTTGTGCAGTATTGCCTCGTTGATTGAGTACCGGCGGCGGAGTGAGAAGTTGGTGGTATTGGAGGAGCGGGTACAGATGCCGACGGATGCAGGTGAGTTTGAGTTACATCTGTACCGGAGCTTGGTGGATGGGGCTCACCACGTGGCTTTGGTGAAGGGGGATGTGGGGAGTGGCGCGCCGGTGTTGGTGCGTGTGCATAGCGAGTGTTTGACGGGGGACGTTTTTGGGTCTGCCCGTTGCGATTGCGGTGGCCAGTTGAAAACGGCGATGGAACGGATTCAGGCGGAGGGTTCCGGGGTGGTGTTGTACATGCGGCAGCAGGAGGGGCGCGGAATCGGTTTGCCGGCGAAGATTCATGCTTACAAGTTGCAGGAGCAGGGTTTGGACACCGTTGAGGCGAACTTGAGCCTTGGCTTCCCGGCGGAGTTGAGGGACTACGGTGTGGGAGCGCAGATTCTTGTGGATTTGGGCGTACGGAAGATGCGGTTTCTCACCAACAATCCGAGGAAGGTAATTGGATTAGAGGGTTACGGATTGGAGATTGTTGAGCGTATTCCGATTGCGTTGCCGCCGAATCCGCACAATCAAAAGTATCTTGAAACAAAGAGATTAAAGATGGGGCATCTTCTGTAGGCTCGGAGGGTTGATCCTGCCGTTCGGCGCGGATTTGCCGGGTAGGTTTGACTCATGGAGGACCGTGTCAGAGTGCGGGAATCTTTGAGATTCATTGGCTAAGCTATTTTGGCAGTGGGGAATGCTTGGGAGATGGCTTCTTTACCGTTTCGGAAGTAAGACTGACTCCCGATGTCAGATTTCCCTCAGCGACCGCCTTTTTCTGAACGTCGTCCCGTAGCGAGGGAATCGGCGGAACTGTTTTGGCGAGATGCGGAGCGGCGGTTGAGGTGGCGGTTTGTTTGTGCGAGGGCGGTCGAGGTGGCGAGGAGGCCGTTATTGGTTTTGGCGGCGGTTGGCGTTCCGGTTGGTCTGGCTCTCCGGCAGGCGGGGGTCGAGCGTTGGTCGGTTGGGGGCCTTGTGTTGGTGATGGGTTTGGTTTGTTGGTTTCGCGCTGTCGCGAGACTGCGGAAAGACGGCTTGTGGCGCGCGGCGCTTTTTCCTCGGATGGACGAACGATTGGGCCTGCAGTCGCGACTCTGTGCGGCGGCCGAGGGGGTGGGAGCGTGGCCGGATCCGGTGCCGGAGGTGGAGCGCCTGTGGTCGTGGCGAGCTGGAAGAGCGTTCAGCGGTTTGGGGGGTTGGCTTTTCGCGTGCGCTCTTTTGGCGCTGGCCCCGGAGAAGACGCAAGTGGTACGCGCGGTTCCGACGAACCGGCCTCCGGCGGTTGCTGAGGCGGAGGCGTTACTTGTCGCGATGGAATCCAGCGAGGCGTTGGAAGAGGAGGCGGTGAAGGAGCTTCGAGAGGAGCTGGAACGGATGAAAGGGCGCGATGCGAAGGACTGGTTTTCTCAGGGCGGTCTGGGGGCGGCAGCGCAGCTTGCGCGGGAGCTGGAACAGGGTGGGCGGGAGTTGGCGGTCCAGATGGAGCGGATTCAAGATGCGTTGCAGGATTTTGCGTCGGGACCGAGTGGCGAGGGAGAGCGGGGGGTGGGGGAACGCCTTTCGGCTGCGTTGCGGGCGGCTTCCGGAACCAAGCCGGGGTTGGACAAAGGGCTGGAGCAGATGTTGAAACAGCTCGCCGAAGGAGGCGTGAAGTCCGTCTCAGCGAGGGAGTTCAAGGAAATGCAGGATCGGCTGAACGAGGCTCTCACAAAAATGGGGGAGTGCGGATTGTGCCGGAAAACTGGCTCAGGGCGGTCCAGCCATCAGGGCGAGCGGGCTTCGGGGATTGGTCCATCCGAGGATGCTGCTTCCGACACGCCGCTGACGTTTTCTGCTGAGGCGACGCGGCTGGAAGCAGGGGTCTTGGAGGCGTTACCCTCGGCTCAGGCGGATGGAGCGGGAGCCGTTGCAGGGGATATTCTTCGGGAGGTTCGCAACGCTCCGCAGGCCGAGGCGACTGGGGGCGCATTCGGACCAGCGGGTGGGGTGAGCTTTTCGCCGAATGCCGGTGTTGGCGCGGCTTGGAGGAGTCGCCCTGTGCCACCAGAAGAGGCGCAGCGATTGCGCCGGTACTTCAGCGGAAAATCTGAATCGCGGTGAAATGTCATGGAAAACAACCATTTAAGAGAAGAGGAAGCGAAAGAAGCTGCGGAAGGGCTCGGTCGGTTGAGATCCGTTCTTGAGCGAGTGTTGTTCGGACAGGAGGCGGTTGTGGAGCAGGTGGTGGTGGGCATGCTCGCGCGAGGACACGTTTTGCTCGAAGGGTTGCCTGGGTTAGGGAAAACGGAGTTGGTGAAAGGGCTTGCGCGGGCAACGGGATTGCAGACGCGTCGGATTCAGTTCACGCCAGACCTTTTACCGGGGGATGTCACAGGAACTCCCGTGTTGGTGGAAGAGGCTGGGGGACGTCGACTTGTGTTTCAGCCCGGGCCGCTTTTTGCGCAGTTGGTGTTGGCGGATGAAATCAATCGCGCGTCGCCCAAGACGCAGAGTGCGCTTTTGGAAGCGATGCAGGAGCGGCAGGTGACGGTGATGGGAGAGACGCGGATGTTGCCAGAGCCGTTCTTCGTTCTCGCGACGCAGAACCCGGTGGAGCTGGAGGGGACGTATCCGCTTCCGGAAGCGCAGTTGGACCGGTTCCTCTTCAAAATCGAGGTTCGATTGGATTCTGTTGAAGTCCTCGAGCGGATTGTGTTGGAGCGGGAGATGGGGGTTCCACCGGAGGTAGAACCGGTGACGGACGCGGCGGGTGTGGCGGCGGCCTGTGCGTTGGCTCGGCGCGTGTTCATGCCGCGTCCGGTGGCGGGTTATATTGCGCGACTGGTGCATGGGACGCAGCCGGGCGGCGTGGTGTCGGGCGATGACTTGCGGTTTGGTGCATCTCCGCGAGCGGCGTTGGCGCTGGCGGCAGCGGCGAAGGCGCGCGCCTTGTTGCATGGAAGGATCAACGCGGGCTTTGAGGATGTGCGGGCTTTGGCGCCGTCGGTGTTGCGCCATCGATTGGTGCTCGATTACCGGGCACGGGTGGCGGGGCGGACGGCGGACCGGATTGTGGCTGATTTGATTGAAGCGGTTCCGGTGGATCGGTCGGGGCTGCCGGAAACGCTGCGGGAGGCCAAGTTATGAAGCTAATGGATTTCCTGATGCTCCGCGGTGGGGGGCGGCGAGCGGCTCTTGTGGTGTTCACGTTGCTCACTGGATTCTTCGGGCTTTGCCTCGGGACGGTGATGGCTGTGGGGGAACAGGTTTTGGTGGAGAACGAAAAACTGCGGGTTTCGGTGCCGGAAGGGTTTCCCGAGAAATGGGCGGGCGGTCCTTTTTTGCCGCTCCGGTTGCGCTTCGAGAACCGAACGGCCAGTTCGCTGCGAGCGTCTTTCTTCACGGATGACCGACTCTTCAACGGTGCTGGCGGGGCCGACTTATCCTCAGCCCGAGTGGTGGTTCAGATTCCGCTCGGGGTGTCGACGCGAGACGTGTTTCTTCCGGTCGCGTTCCATCATGGTCAGTCGTACGGCCAAATCGTTCTAGAAGCTGAGGGAGTCAACGGACGCATTCATCGTCCGGTCAGGCACGGGGACATTACGGGTACGAGCGCGTATTTGTTGGTCACACCGGATGGCGAAAAGATGGACGCAGAGTTGTCGAAGGAGCTGAGAGGTGTGCCGTGGAAAGCCGGAGTGGAGCGATTCTCGGCGACGATGAAAGCGCCCTCGTCGGTGAGTTATTCCGATTTGGGAGGGGTGAGCCTGAAGCTCGATAGCATCCCCGTAGATCCCCGAACTTTCCTGAATACCAGCGGGATGTGGATTACCGCTTCGGATTGGAACAAAGCGGGAGTTGCGCTCAAGCAGCAGATGAAAGATTGGATTCGTGCTGGGGGATGGATGCATCTTCATCGTGATGAGGCGATTCCGAAGGGAGAGTTGCCGGATGAAGCAGGCCCGCTCGGGTTGGGAAAGGTGGTGGATGCAGGCCCGTTTCCTGCCACAAACGAGGTTGCAAAGTCGCTGATTAAGTCGATTGCTGGACTCGAAAGAAACCCTTACCCGGGGTGCGCGGAGGATTATCAGAATTGGGCATCGCAACTAACGCCTCGGTTCGGCGGGAGTGCTGTGGTGTTGATCCTTTTTCTCGCGGGTTTTTCGGTGGTAGCCGTCCCGTTGAACCTTCGCTTTTTCGCGCCGACGCGGCGAAGGCACCGATTGTTCATCACGATTCCCTTGATTTCCGCAATCGCACTGACGGGGTTGGTGGGGGCGGTGGTTGTGCGCGATGGGGTTGGTGGGGTTGGTGTTCGGAATGCGCTGCTCCTGTTCACTCCGGGAGAGACGCGAGCCGCGCTCTACCAGGAACAGCTGAGTCGGTGCGGAATGATGGCGATGCGCGGGTTTGAACTGCCGGAGGAACTGATGTTTTCCATGCTGCGCGGGCAACGAGCCGGTCAGTTTCTGCGTTCGGGGCGCGAGTTGTCCGGAGATTGGTTTCGCTCGCGCGAAGTGCAGGGACAGGTTGTGCAGGGATGGGTTCCGTCGCGTTCGTCGGTGGTTTTGAAGGAAGGACCGTCGAAGGGCGTTCCGGTTTTGGAGTCGTCGTTAGCCTCAGCGCTGGCGCCCGTCTATTTCACGGGAGCGGATGGACGACACTGGAAGGCGGACAAGCTGGAACCGGGAGGGCGTGCTGAGGTGCGGCAGGTGACGGACCGGGAGTTTGCCGAGTGGGTTGGTGACTTTTTTGAGGAGCCGAGTCGGAATCTTGTCGAGCGAGTGGCGGTGGCGCGGACGCGGCAGGGTTGGTTCTTTGGGGCGGCGCAGAGTTCGGATTTGTTTGTGGCGACATCGCCCCAGATTGAGTGGAAACGGGATCGGATGTTGTGCGTGGGCCCTGTCGAATCGGAGGTGAAGCCATGAGCGAGAGTGAACCCATCATTCGGGTGCGCGACCTTTGGAAATCGTTCGATGGCGTTGCAGCGGTCAGCGGCGTGAGCTTCGACATTGATCGGGGTTCTGTGACGGGCTTTATCGGGGAGAACGGCGCCGGTAAGACGACGACCATGCGGTTGATGGCGACCTTGGAGGTGCCGGATTCTGGGGAGGTTGAGATTGGCGGATTTAACGTGGTGGACGATGCAACCCGCGTGAGAGCGCTCGTGGGATGGATGCCGGACGCGTACGGGATGGATGCGGGCCTGACCGTGGAGGACTACCTCGATTTCTACGCTCGGTTGTGTGGTCTGCGGGGCGTGGAGCGGACTGAGCGCTTGCACGAGGTGATTGAGTTCTCGGGATTGGAGGCATTGAGAGAGAGGCCGTTGAAAGGATTGTCGAAGGGAATGGCCCAGCGGGTTTGTCTCGGACGCGCGCTGCTGCAGCGTCCGGAGATTTTGATTATGGACGAGCCGGCGGCGGGGCTGGACCCGAAGGCGCGATTAGAGTTCAAGAACGCGGTAGGAATTTTGAAGCGCCGAGGTGTCACGGTCTTCATCTCGTCGCACATCCTGTCCGAGTTGGAGGAAATGTGTGATTCGCTGCTCTTTATATCAGGCGGCAAAATCGTGCATCAGGGGGGGAGCGGGAGCCTGCGGGAGGCAGGCCGCGCGGGGCGAGGGGTGGTGTATGAGGTGCGAGTGGCGTCCCGAGCGGAGGCGTTGGTTTCGTGGATGGAGTTGCAGGCGCGTTGGGAGGTGAAGGAGCAGTTTTCCGGGGGGGTGCGCGCGGTGTTCTCCGGCGGAACGGACGAGATGCTCGCGGAGGAGGTGCGCCGGATGGTGGAGGCGGGGCTGCCGTTGTGCGGGCTGCATCCGCATGAGGCAACGATGGAAGAGATCTTTGTTGAGGTTCTCAAAAACGAAGGAGGATCGGCGAAATGAGTGAGATGCGTGTGTCAGAATCGCAGACGCGGACGGGTGCGAGCCTCGGAGATTTTCCGGACTGGCTGTCGCCCCTGTTGGTGAAGGAGTTTCGTCAGGGGCTTCGGGGTAAATCGTTTGAGTGGACGTTTATTGCCCTGCATTTGGGGATGTTGTTGACGGTGGCGTCTGGGCTGACGCGGCAGCAGCGGGGAGGCGACGCGTCCTTTGTGGGCGGCTTTTTTTGGGCGCTGATGATTGTGGTTTTGGTGCTTGGGGTGCCCGTTCGCGGGATGATGGATTTGGCGGAGGAGAGGAAAACGCGGAACGTTGAGTTGATGACTGCTGCGGGAGTGAGCGGCGTGGGATTGGCGCTTGGAAAGTGGATGTCCCTGATGACGCAGGGGCTGCTTTTGGTGGTGTCGCTGCTGCCGTATTTTGGGATGCGTTACTTTGCGGGGGGTGTGGATTTGGTGGCGGACGTGAAGGTATTGACGTTGGTGCTTTTGATTAGCGGCGTTTTGACGGCTGGCGGCTTGGCGTCAGGGGGATTGGGTGGGTTGGCGCGCTTGGCGGGTGGTGCGGGGACGATTGCGTTTTGCACCATGTTGACGTCGGGTTGGTTGTTGAGTTTGCAGTTTCAGCCGGCGCAGATGGCCGCACTGAATCGAATGGGGTGGGGGTGGCTTCTGATGATTGGCACCGCTTTGGGCGCGATGGTGGTGTTGCTTCGATTGGCAGGTGATGCGATTGGGGGTGTGGCTGAGAACGGGGCGAAGATGTCGCGATGGGTGGTCTTGGGTGGCTGGGGCGTGGCGTTGACCGCGATAGCGCGGCTTTTCAAGGGGGGGCGGCGTGGCGTCCCAGATGAGTGGGTGGTGCTATTGTTCATCTGGGTAGGACTCACGGCGCTGGTTTTCTTTTGGTTTATTGGGCCGGGCAGGGAGTTGCGCTCGGTGCATCTGCGCCGGATGCGTGGGCGGAGCCGACTGGGACGATGGGTGGAGGCTTTGTTTACTCCGCACTGGGTGGGTTCGGTGTGGTTGCCGCTACTGGCGTTTGCGGGATTGCTGGTCTTTGTTGATGTCGAGGGGGCGGTGAAGCTGGTTCGCGGGGCGGTTGAGTTACGGGGGATTTCGGGATGGATGGGGGTGGCAAATCGGGAGATAGAACCGTTTGTCCGTCTGCTCCAATATCTGACCCTGCTGCCGACGGGGTTGGTGGTTTGGAGACTGTTTTCGCAGCGGGTGCGAGACGGAAAAGTGGCGTTTTTTTTGATGTTGGTGTTTGGCGGGTTGGCGGCCTCGCTGTTCGGAGCTGTTGCGAAGTTGGGTGACGGATGGGGTTCGCTCGTGTTGCCGTTCATTCCGCCCGCCTCCATTTGGGTGAGCGCGATGGATGGGGGCGACGAGATTTTACGAACAGGCGCGTGGCTCATTGCGTCGCTGATGGCGTTTGCCCTTTACCAAGGATTGGCGATTTGGCTGGCCGTGCGCTGGTGGCGGCGGCAACCCGCGTGGCGCGCGTTTTTGGATCGGGAGCGTGGTGCAGGGAGGTCTTCATGAGCACGATCCCGGCGGTGGGGCTGGAGCGAAACCGTCTGATGGAGTCGGCGCGTCGCGAGGCTGCGGATGCCGCGTTGCGATGGAGGCTTCCGCTTTCGGTGCGTCGCTGGGTGGGCGGCACGGGCGGTGCGCGTGGCGTGCGGATGGGTAACTCGCTCGAGTTTGAGGATCACCGTCGGTACGTTGCGGGAGACGATTTGCGGCATATGAATTGGAATGTGTATGCCCGCACAGGGCAGCATGTTCTGAAAGTGTTTCGTGAGGAGGTGAGTCCGTTGATTGATGTGGTTGTGGATGGTTCGCGGTCCATGGCGTTGACGTCCCGGAAAGAGGTGGTTGTTCGCGCGATTGCGGGGTGGACGGGCATGGCGGGAGTTGGGCAGGGCGCCTCGGTGCGAGGGTGGTGTGTGCATGACGGCGTGCTGGAGCCCCTGGCGGAGGATTTCGTGGGTCAGATTTCGTTTTCGGAACCGGCGCATGCAAAGGGAAATGCACCGCTCGCGCTTGAGGTTCCGTGGCGGCGTGGGGCTATGCGTGTGGTGATCACCGATTGCTTGTGGCCCGGGGATCCCGGCGCATGGTTGAACGTTCTTGCGAGGGAGGCGTCTCAAGCGGTTTTGCTCCTGCCCTATGCAGCGGAGGAGTCGGATCCTGAGTGGAGCGGCGGGGTCGAGATGAAGGACTGTGAGACGGGCGTTGAGCGGTTGCAGCGAGTGGATCGTCAGGGCGCGGAGCAGTATCGGCGCGCGTACCGCGAGCATTTTCGTCTCTGGGCGGAGGAGGCTCGTCGCCGCGGGGTCTTAACTGGCCGGATTTCTTGTGCGGACGGTCTGTCGGAGGCCTTTGCGAACGAGGGCTTTATTGCGGGAGTTGTCGAACCGCGTTGAGGGGTGGTATGACGGGAATCCACTTTGCGAATCCGTGGGCAGCGCTCGCGCTTGCGGCTGTGCCCGCGATTTTCGCGATTCACTTTCTTCGCGAACGGGTTCGCCGCGTGGAGGTGAGCACGTTGTTTCTTTTGGAAAAGCTGCCGCCCGTTTCTCCCAAGGGGGCCGTGTGGCATCGATTGCAGTCGACTCCAGCACTTTGGTTGCAAGTTCTTGCGGCGCTGTGCGGCGTGTGGGTGCTGATGCAGCCTCGCTGGGTCGACTCTGGGGTTTGGCGTCGCATGGTTTTGGTGGTGGACGATTCCCCGTCCATGGAGGCGTGTCGCGAGCGAGTGCAGCGTGAGTTGCCGGATCGGTTACGGGGTTTTGTGAGGAGCCCGATTCCGACGGAATGGACGGTGGTCGCGGCATCGGCTCCGCAGCGTCCCGTTTATCGTGGTGGAGTGTGGGCGGATGCGTGGGACGCTGTTTCGCGGTGTGAGTTGGTGGCCAAGCAGGCGGACGCTCATGAGGTGTTGTCTGGGATGGTTCAGACGCGAGGAGCGGGCGGGGGAACGGTGGTCTGGGTGACGGACCGACTGCCAGAGCGTTCGATTTCGGGAGTCGCGACGCTGGCCTTTGGGAATCCGGTGGAAAATGTGGGTTGGGTGGGAGTTCGGGTTTGGCGGGAAAGTGAGCAAGTTCAGTGGGAGGCCATGCTGCGCAACTGGAGTGATGGGGAGGTCCGTCGCACCTGGAGATGGGAGGATGCGGGTGGACGGTCCGTCGGTCAGGAACTGGTGTTGGCGGGTGGCGAAGTGCGAACGGTGCGCGGAACGTTTCCTGAGGCTGTTAAGGCGGGTGCGCTGGTTTTGGACGCAGACGGGTTCACGTTCGATGACCAACTGCCGCTCGTGGCTCCCGTGGCGCGATCGTTGGCCGTGCGTGGTCCGAGTGGGCCCTGGCGAACATCATTCTCGCGTGTGGTCGCTACGCTGGATGGGGTGTCGGAGTCGTCCACAGAAGAAGCTGCTCTGGTTTGGGTTGCGGATGGAGAAGAGACGACCTTGCGGCAGGGTCAGCATGCAGTGGTTTCGGCACGCGTCGGGGCGGAATCGTTGCGTACGGGGTCGATTTTTGCGGAGAGCGATGCGTGGGTTTCGGATGGAGTTTGGGAGGGTTTTCTCCACGCGGGAACGGGGGCGATGCGTCCAGTGGAAGGAGATCGCGTTTTAGTCTGGCAGGGAGGAGAACCCCTGATTTGGCGGGGGATGAGAGACGGTGGGTTGCGCTTGTACTTGAACTTTGCGGTCGAGCGGTCGAATGCGGACCGCGTGCCGGCGATGATTTTGTTACTGAGCCGAATGATGACAGAGGTGCAGTCGCGGGAGCAGGGGTTCAGTGCGGTGAACATGGCGGGAGGCGAGTTGTTGCCATTGGTCGCGGGTGAGCGGTACGGCATGAGCGTGGAGGGGAGAGAACCGACGCGGCTTGCGTCTGGCATTCAGGTTCGTGCGCCTTATTTGGGAGGGCGATTCCAAGTGAGTGATGCATCAGGGCAGGTCTGTCTCGAGGGGGCGGCGTATTTTGGTGACGCGGTAGAGGCGGATTTGCGAGGTGCGAACTCGGGTGGGTCTTTGGATGAGGCAGCGGCGGAATCGGATTTCGCGCAGAGTGTGGAAGATCCGTATCGTGATGTATGGGTGTGTGTTGCAGGGCTGGCGTTGGTTGCCTCCTGGGCTGCAATCGGATGGAGCGAGCGGCGTGGAGAGGAGGGGCTTGATGAGGTTTGAGAATCCCTATTGGGCGCTGCTCGGTCTGATGTTCGTGGCGCTTGCGCGTTGGGTTCCTTGGCTGGGGCTGAAACGACCGCTCCGGATGCTGACGGTCGCCGTTCTGGTTTTTGTCCTCATGCGTCCGGTGGTGCGGTTGCGCGAGGGGGGGCTGGATTTGTGGGTGTTGATGGATCGGTCGGCTTCGGCGAATGCGGTGGAGGCTTTGCAAGGGGACGAGATTCTGGGGCTTCTGGAGAGGGCGCGTCCGTCGGACGGTGTATTGCGTGTGGCGGATTTTGGCGCGGAGGTGCGTGAGCGGTTTGGTGCGCGTGCGGAGTTGAGGACCGGAGAAACGCGGCTGCGGATGGCGTTGGAATGGGTGTTGGGGCGATGCTCCACGGAGCGTCCTGCGCGGGTGTTGATGGTGACGGATGGCCAATCCACGGAACCGTTGGACGGGTTGGCTGCGCGGGCGGTTGCTGCTGGCGTTCCGTTGGACGTGCGTTGGTTACTGGACGGGGGTGAGCCGGATTTTCAAGTGGGCGCGTTGGAAGTGCCGCAGCGTGCGGGACAGGGGGAAGCGTTCTTGGTGCAGGCCCGTGTTCAGTCGAACGTGGATGAGGCTGCGGTGCCGTATGCCGTTTTACGGGACGGCGTGAAGGTCGGGTCTGGGACGGTTCAAATCCGAAAAGGGCGCGGGCTCGTGCGGTTTACCGATCGTCTTCGCGTGGGGGGACCGCATGTGTACTCGGTCGAGTTATCCCCTGAGAGAGACCGCGTGAGTGAGAACAACCGGAGCGAGGGGTGGGTGTTGGTTGAGGGCGGCGGGGATGTGTTGGTGTTGAGTCCGTTTGACGAGGATCCCGTGATCCGAATGCTGGAAGGGAATGGATTTACGGTCAGGCATTTGCGGGAAGGACAGGTGCGTGGCGCAGCGGATCTGGCGGGGACGGGACTGGTCATTTTTAACAACTTTCGAGCGGACCGCTTGCCGGAGGGATTTCGGAGGGCGTTACCGTTTTTTGTGCGGGAACGGGGCGGAGGGATGGTGATGCTGGGGGGGCGGGGAAGCTTTGCGGCAGGGGGGTACCACGGCTCTGAGTTGGATGCTTTGATGCCGGTGTCGATGGATGTTCGGGATCAGCAGCGGAAGGCTGCGGTGGCGCTGGCGATTTTGATGGATCGTTCGGGCAGCATGGGGGCGAGTCCGGCAGGGGGTGGTGGGGCTCCGGGAACGTTGACGAAGATGGATTTGGCGAATGAGGGGGCTGCGAATGGGCTGGCGCTCCTGATGCCGAACGATGTGGCGACGGTGTTTGCGGTTGATACTACGGCGCATGAGGTGGTGAGGGTTGGGAAAGTCGGGACCAATCCGGCTGCGATGCAGGATGCCGTTCGGAGCATTCGATCGGAGGGGGGTGGAATCTTTGTTGGCGAAGCTTTACGTGCGGGCTGGGAGGCGTTGAAGCGGGTGGATCTTTCGGTGCGGCACATGATTTTGTTTTCCGATGCGGCTGATTCTGAGATGCCGGATGATTATCGGAAGACGTTGAAGGAGGCCACGGATGCGGGTGTGACGGTGAGTGTGATTGGGCTGGGGGCCGAGACGGATAAGGACGCTGCGTTGCTGCGCGAGGTGGCGGAACTGGGACGCGGGCGGATGTTTTTCCAATCTGATGCGTTTGGCATTCCCGCTCTGTTTGCGCAGGAGACGATGATGGTGTCGCGTCCGTCCTTTTCGGGAGAGAGTTTGGAAGTGAAGGGCACGGCGGGTTGGGGGGAGGTCGCTGCGGGAGGGATGCGCTGGCTGGAGCGGATTGACGGGTTCAATGCGACGATTGCGCGGGAGGGGGCAACGGTGGCGTTGCGTGCGGCGGATGAACATGGCGATCCGCTGGTGGCGTTTTGGCAGAGAGGGGAGGGCCGAACAGCGGCGGTGGGATTTCCCGTTGCGGGTGAGTTTTCGGACGCACAGCGCAACTGGCCCGAGTTGGCTGGGATGTTGGGGGCGTTGGCGCGATGGACGGCTGCGGGAGAGCATCCGCCGGGGCTTGATGTGAGTGTCCGGTTACGTGGGAACGTGCTGGAGGCGGAGTTCTTCTATGGGGCGGAGCATGCGGAGAAAATTGCGAAGTTGCCGCCGGTGCTGAAGTTGAGCGATGGAAAGGGTGAAGTTCGCGAGGGTGGATGGGAACGGATGACGCCAGGGCATTTTCGGGCGCGGATTGCCTTGAAGGCGGGGGACGTCGCCAGCGGAGTGGTGCGAGCGGGCGGATGGACGCTTCCGTTTGGGCCTGTGGTGATTCCGGCGTCAGCGGAATGGGTGCGTGATGCGGGCGTGGTCGGGGACGTGCGGATGTTGGTGCAGGCGACGGGAGGTCGGGAGCGTGTGAATTTGTCGGGATGTTGGGAAAAGCCAGACCGCGTGCGTCGAGATCATCCGTTGCGCGGGTGGTTGCTCGCGGTGTGGGTGACGCTGGTGGTGGCAGACGCGTTGTGGACACGTGTTTCCAACCGAACCCGTTCATCCGCTTGATGGCTCAAGCCATGAATCAGTCCTGGGTCAGGCGAACGGAGTAAATCTTAACCTGATCGCCGGGCTTGCCTTGTGGCACGGGATCAATCCGCATCTGGAGCATGCCACCTCGGTACTCCGGCGAGTCCGCGAGGCGTACGCGATAGGTTCTTCGTGTTCCATCAGGGGTGGTTTTAAACATCACCGTCTTCGCAAATGCGCGGGTGCCGTGCGGACGAAAAAAAACGTTCGCCTGATCTGAGGCGGTTTTGAAGGCCGCATCGATTTCAAGCACGGGACCGTCCTCGGCTCGCCAAAAGGTTTGCGGACTGACGATTTGAGGATCGGGTCCGTCGGGCGCAATCGTCCATGCGTCGCTGCCATTTGGATTTGGATCTTCCACATGGTGCGAGTGCCAGCTTTGGCGATTTCCGTTGAACCTCCAGGTCGGAAGTTTCTGTTTCGGAGCAAGTTCAGATGCGGCATCGCGAATGTCCTTGAGGGAACCGAGAACGAGCGTGACGCGGTATTCGTGGACGAGGTCGTGATCGATTTTTTCGAGTTCGTGTCCGGCGATGTAGGCGGTGGGTCCGGCGTGGGTGTCATTGGGCCCCGGTTTTCCGTCGAAGCCCCCGATGAACCACGACCGAGATTCTCGGATGAGTCCGAGTCCTCGATCTGCGTCATCGAGGGTAGCGGACCAGAACTCGGTCCCGCTCCATTCGGCCCATCCGGGCTTTCCCTTGGGGCGTTCGATGGTTGCGACGGGTTGTTGGGTGAAGGGTTGATCTCCGGTGTAGCTGACGACGCGGTGGAAGTTTCCGTTAGTGTAAACCGCTGGGCACTCCTGAAGTCGTGCGGGGTAGGAGGTTGTATCGGTTCGCCGGTTTGTGAGTTTGCACCGAAGGTGAACCCGGTTGCCGTCGACACGGACCCATGATTCGAACCGACACTCCCCCTCGACCTTGTTCAGTGGCCATTGGAGGGGGATGGACCGTGTGTACAGTTCGTGCCCGTCATTGGAGTGCGCCTCGGTGGTCGAGCCGTTTTTAAAATCGTCACCGGCTTGGATAGGGTTCCAGCCAAGGTGTTTCCAGTGGTCTTTGGGCGACTGTCCATTCGCAACGAAGGGAACGGGACCGCTGTAGTAGGACATCTGGATTTGCCGTCCGAGGTCGTGATTATTGACGACGTTGCCGAGTTCTTTTGAGGCCAGCAGGGTGATGGCGCCGCCTTTATCGAGATCGACACCGACCGTGAGCTGATCGGTCGTGAGGGTGCTGACGTTTTCGGCGAGTGAGCACTGAACGGCAATCGGGAGCGCGATTGCAAGGGCGAGTGCGCGAGCGGGAATCGGCGGAAGCGTCATTCGGGATCGGGGAAAAGATTGACGCTCGGCTCGATGGCGCGGCGGTCTCGGAAGATGGGGGGCGGCGTGTCAGATTTCAGAGACCATCCCGTGAGGATGAACTCAGGGAAGGCGCGGTTGCTTGCGGGTTCGTAGACTTTCTCGCCCGAGAAGCGGCCATGAATGATGTATTCGTGATTGTTGTCGCCTCCGAGATTGTTCATTTCGCGATCCGGCGCGTAGGTGCGTTGTTCGTTGAAAATCACCAACTTTGCGGACGACCAAGGTTGTCCTGGCACGCGGAGATATCCCCAGAAGCGATAATCGCGCTTGTAGATGCGCCGACCGATGTAATGGGTTCCGGGACGTTCCTGCTGAATGGAATCGGCGAGGCCGGCGCGCGCGGCCTTGTACTCTTTTTCCGGCATGAGGGGTGAGCACGCGGCGAGGACAAGCGCGCCGAGCGCCATAGTTCCGACGGAGCGAAGATTACGAAAAAGTTGCATAGTTAAAGGATTTCGACGGGGCACTCTGGCAGCGCCTCGAGGAAGGCTTTGCCGTAGCGCCGATTGAGAACGCGTGGATCGAGAATTACGATGATGCCGCGATCTGTTTTGGTGCGAATGAGGCGGCCGACACCCTGTCGGAACTTCAGAATCGCCTCGGGCAACGAGTAGTTTGAGAAAGGGTCTTCTCCCCGCGATTCGAGTTGCTCGAGCTTGGCCTCGATGAGCGGGTGATCAGGCACGGAAAACGGGAGGCGCGTGATGATGACATTGCTGAGCGCGTCGCCCGGCACGTCAACGCCGCTCCAAAAGCTCTCGGTTCCAAACAGCACGTGGCGTTGATCTTTTTTGAACTCCTGCACCAAGGCTTCCCGCGAAAGGTTCTCGCCTTGGACGAGGAGTTTGTAGTCGGCGTCGTCGAGCTCTTCGCGAAGCAGTGAGGCCGCTTCTGCCATGTGTCGGTAGTTGGTGAAAAGGACAAACGCCCGTCCTTCGGTGCGGTCGACGAACGCCCGAATCTGGCGGGTCAGCTCAGCCATGTACCGCGATTCGTCCTTGGGATCAGGCATTTTGCTGACGGCGTAGACCTTCATCTGATTGGGATAATCAAACGGGCTCCCGATTTGGTGCGCGTCGATGTCCCAAGCGCCGACGCGGTTTTTGAAATAGTCGAGACTGCCGGTGGACGTGCCGAGGGTGGCGCTGGTCATGACGCAGCAGTTGTCCGGACGGAAGAGCAGGTGTTTGAGGTAAGGTGCGATGTCAACTGGGGCTGCGTGTAACGCGATGGATTGCTGGTTTTTGCCCGTTTGTTCGACCCAGTAGACTTGGTCTTCGTGTTCAAGTTTGAGGAAGGACGCGATGCCTTCACGGGCATCGCGGATGCGTCTCCCGGCGTCCTGAAGCTCTGATTTCACCGCGTCATTTTCTTGTTGGCGCACGAGGCGGGTGATCTCGGATTGTAAGTCGGCGAGAAATCCGGTGAGCGTGTCTTCGATGAACTCAGGTTGGCGGACGCGAAACTCGCGTTTGCGGTCTGAGAACTGCGCCCGCGACTGGACAGTGCCGAAAAAGGTGTCCGCCTTGTCTTCGATTTCCGACGTCAGTTTGACGGCGGCAGGCTGCATGAGCGCCTGAAGCAGGCCCTTTCTTGTCCGTCGGTTGTAGAGTCGGTTTAGTGCGTAGCGGAGACCGGTTTGCGAGACTTCCATGCCGATTTGGCGCGCGGCGATGCTTTCGATGGTGTGGGCTTCGTCAAAGATAACGAAGTCGTTTCGGAAGAGGTAGCCGGGTGAGTCCTCTTCGGTATCGCGTCCGGTGGCGTTGAGAAAAAAGAGGGTGTGGTTCATGACCACGACATCGGCTTCGAGGAGTCGTTTACGGGCTTGTTGGTAGAAGCAGCGGGGATTGTTGCCGCAGGTTTTGGCCGTGCAGATGTGGGCTTCGCTGCAGACTTCCGCCCACACGCGTGGGTCCGGTTCGAAGCCGAGGGTGCTGCGGGAACCGTCTTCCGTGCGATCGGACCAGTCGCGGAGTCGCTCGAGGATTTGGCGTTCTGGGGAGGTGAAAAGGCCGTCGGCTTGATCCATGGCGCGTTTGAGACGCATGGGGCAGAGGTAGTTGGAACGACCTTTCCAGAGAGCGACATCGAACTCAACGGGCAGGATACGTGAAAGGAGGGGCAAGTCCTTGTTCACCAACTGCTCTTGGAGGTTGATGGTGTAGGTGGAGATGATGGCTTTGCGTCCGTGCTCTTTGGCCCAAAGGACGGCGGGAGTGAGGTAAGCGAGCGATTTGCCGACGCCGGTACCGGCTTCGACGATGAGGTGTTGATTGCGGGAGAGGGCGCGGGCGACGGAGGCGGCCATGGTTCGCTGTTCTTCGCGGAACTCGAAGTTTTTGGCGCGCGAGAGGAGGCCGCCTTCTGAGAAGGCGTCGTGAATACGCGGGACAAAGTCACTGTCGTTTTCCTCTGCGAACGAGATCATCTCACGGGTAGTTGAAAGTTTGCGGCAACCCTTTGAGGATACCATCATTCATGGTCCACCGGCAAAGCCGGTCGGGGAGAGTGAATGGTGCTCGCTGAACATTTTTGAACCAGTTGAATGTGAAATGATATGGGGCTGTTGGACCGGTACGTATTGCGCAACTTTCTAGAGCCCTTGGGGATGTCGATGGGTGGGTTTATCGGGGTATGGTTCATTTTCGATATCAGCGATAACGGGCCTGAGTTTTTTCGGAGCGGTGTCGGGTTGAAAACGGTTGCAGATTTTTATTTGGAGCAGTCGCCACAAATCATTTTGATGGCGTTACCGGTCGCGATTTTGTTGTCACTGCTGTTCGGCTTGGCTCGGATGTCACGGGCCAATGAGGTGATTGCGATGTTGGGGGCTGGCCGGAGTTTGCCTCGGATTTTACTCCCGTTGGTGGCTTGCGGATTGGTGGGCTCGGGCGTGTGTCTTTGGTTAAACTCGGAGCTGGCACCGAAGGCGGAGGCAGAGCGGAAGTTGCGATTATCGGACATGACGTCGCGGGAGGTCGGACGTTCTCGGTTTGTGCATGCTCACTTGTTTCGGGATCCGGTGACAAGCCGGACGTGGTACGTGAAGCGGTTTACGCCGGGCGAGTCGCTTTTGGAAGGGGTCACGATTCTGCAACAAGATGCGGAGGGGCGTGTCGTAAGGAAGTGGTACGCTGCGCGTGCGTTGTATGATGAGGTTCGTGCGTCGTGGATTCTTCAGCGGGGGATTGGGGTGACGCTGGATGAACGGGGCCAGATTGCGGAGGGAGGGTTTGACGATTTTGAGCGGGACGGTCAGCGGGTGATGGAGGGGTGGACGGAGACGCCGTGGCGGGTGGGTTCGTCGCGACTGGAGCCGTTGGCGATGTCGGTGTCTGACTTGTTTGAGTACTTGGGTAAGAACGGGGATTTTTCGGATGAGCGTCTGGCTCCGTTTCGAGTGAACTTGTGGGATCGGCTGGCGATGCCGTTCAGTTGCGTGGTGATTGTGATGTTAGCGGGACCGTTGGGGATTGTTTACAGCCGGCGCGGGGTGGTCGCGGGGGTGAGTTGGGCGTTGATGCTGTTCTTTGTGATGTTTTTTACGCGGAACACATTGTTGGCGTTGGGGAGGTCGGGACGGGTGGACGCGGGAATGGCGGCGTGGATGCCGTTGGGGTTGTTTTTCGTGGTGGGCTGCGGCCTGATGTGGTGGCGTTCGAATAATGCGAGTGTGCGGTCGTTGCTGCGTTTGGCTCCCGTGAAACCGACGCCTCGGGCGGGGGCAACGCTCTGATGCATTCTCATCGATCAAGCGGTTCGGTGGCGGATTGAGGTGAAGTTTGAGGCGGGTTGCAGTAGGCTAGCGCGCTTGTCTCACGTTTATGCAACAGGAGTGGTCGATTCAGTCTCGAGGTGATCGTTGTTCCGCAACGGGGGAGCCGTTTTTGGACGGACAGTCGTTTTACACGCTTCTGTACCGTGAGGACGCTGGGTTCCGGCGGGAGGACCTCAGTGAGTCGGCTTACGGGGCGCGTGATGCTTCCGGACCGAAACCGTTTTCACTCTGGCGATCGAAGTTTGAGAAACCGGCGGAGAAGCCTCCCGAGGCTATCGAACGCGCCAGCGCGGAGGAGATGTTGCGCTGGTACATGGAGCAGGACGGGCAGGGCTTTGCGAATGTTCGCTACATTCTTGCGGTGATGCTGGAGCGAAAGCGTCAGTTGAAGGAGGTGGAAACTCGGCGGACGGAGTCGGGCCTCGTTCGGGTGTACACCCACGGCAAGACGGGTGAGATTTTTGTGATTCCCGACCCTGAACTGCGGCTAGAGCAACTGGCTGAGGTGCAGATGGAAGTCATGGATCTGCTCACTGCAGGGCGTCCGAGCGTGCCGGCCACGGTTGAATCGGATTCTGGGACGAGTGCCCCCAGTGTCGTGGCGGAATCCGACTCGGGTTCGTCGGCGGACGGGTCTGCGGCTTCGGTTTCTCAGGAGGAGGCGGCGGTTCTCGTCGAGGGAGCGGAGAATTCCGCCTCGCACCCAGCGTTGGATTCGGGCGAGGCAGCGGGGTTGCCCAGTGACGGGGCGTCTACTTGAGGCGCCCTGGTCGATCAATCCACCGGTAGGCGCGCTTGGCGTTCAGCGACGCGAACTTGCGCAATGCGTCGCCGCCCTTCGCGCTGATATACTCGAAGGAAAGGCGCTGCTGGACTGCGTAATCGCCTGCTTTTTCGGAGTTTGGCCAGTCGCTGCCGTAGATCACGCGATCTTCGCCGAACGCGTTCCAAATCACGTCAAAGTAGGGTTGATAAAACCCGATATCCTCGGGAGCTTTTGCGCCGTTCCGAGAGGCCCCTCCCATGAAAGCGGAGATTTTGCAGGCGACATTGGGACGCTTGCCCGCTGCGGCCATGCCATCGGTCCAGTCCTTAGGCGGAGCGTCTTTGGTAATGGCCACATTTCCCATGTGGTTCACTACGCACTGGAGCGATGGAATTTTTGCGGCGAGTTGAGCGACGAGCGCTGGATTTTCAGGGCCACCATTGATGTCGAGCATCAGGCCGAGTTCGGAGAGAAGCTCGAAGGGTTTCAGGGATCCGGATTCCAAACTGGTGCGCACAAGCGCGCTTGAGACTCGGATTCCGCGGAAGAGTGGGCTCGCGGCAAATCGTTTGATGTTCTTTGGAAAGTCCGAATCGTCGGGTTTCACATGACCCACGATGCCAACCACAAACGGATCGTCTTTCGCGATGTCCAGCAACCACTGGTTGTCCTCCAAACGCGGGCTGGCTTCGACAATCACGGTTCCGGTGACCTTGCGGTGTTGCGGAACGGCGCGGAGGTGTGAGGGAAGCACGGTTCGGTAAATCGCGGTGCCTTTCGCTGGCCAAGGAACGCCCTCCGGACGCGTGAGATCGTAAAAATGCGTGTGGCAATCAATCACATCCAGCGTGTCGCTCGCGGCCTTTAGGGCGCAGGCGGAGGAAATCAACGTGCTGGAGAGTGTTCCTGCGCTGAGGGTTAAGAATTCGCGTCGAAGCATAGCTCAAAGCGGTTAGGAGTTCTTCGCGGTCAGTTCGGGAATGGGGTGTCCGTCGTCGACGAGCGGAGTGGGGCGTCCATTAAAGTCGGTGATGGTGGTCTTCGCGGCGTCGATGCCGAGGTGATTATAAATGGTCGCTAGGAAGTCGTGAGCATTGCAGGCGCGCTCGATGACATCTTCGCCCCGCTTGTCAGATGCGCCGATGACGCCTCCGGTTTGAATGCCGCCGCCCGCCCAAATGTTACTGAACGCACGCGGCCAGTGGTCGCGTCCGGGTTGCAGCGTGCCTGCGGGGGCGCTTGCATCGCCCGCGCCGGTGCTTGGGCTGTACTCAATCTTTGGGGTGCGCCCGAACTCGCCGGTCACGACCACGAGCACGCGTTTGTCGAGGCCGCGCGCGTAAACATCTTCAATCAGGGCTGACACGGCTTGGTCGTAGGCTCCGCAACGGAATCGCAGCGCATCGAAGATGTGCTGATTCACGGCGTGGTCATCCCAGTTGCCGACGCGACCGCAGAGCGGGCCGCTGAGGCTGCTGGTCACGATTTCAACACCGGCTTCCACCAGGCGACGCGCGAGGAGCAGCTGTTGTCCCCAGCGGTTACGCCCGTAACGGTCGCGGGTGCGGTCGTCTTCCTTGGAAAGGTCGAACGCATCGCGGGTTCTTGGGTTGGTGAGCAGGGTCATCGCTTGCGACTCGAACTGATCGATGGCCCCTAACTCACCCAGCGTGTCGAAACTTCTCTCGAGTTGGTCCAAGCGTTTTCTCAGCGCGACTCGTTCGCTGAGGCGGGCAACTTCTGCGGCGTCGGATAGCCCGATGTTGGGAACCTCGAAGTCAGGACGGCTCGGGTCTCCTGTTACCGCGAAGGGGGCGTAGGCGGCTCCCACGTAAACGGGTCCGTTGTATTCGAGGACAGGATTAACCGTCACGTAGTTGGGCAGGGGATTGTTCCGTCCGCCCTGTTTGGATCGGAGATACGTCGCCGCGGACATCCAGTCTGGAAGACGTGGTTTGGGTTTATCTCGGGTGTCCATGTCGCCCGAGAGCATTTGCATGGAGCCAGCGGGGTGTCCGGCCGCCTTCTGGTGCATCGAGCGAACGATGGTGAACTTGTCGGCGATTTTTGCCTGAAGCGGAAGGAGTTCCGTGATTCGCGTTCCTGGCACTTTCGTGGCGATTGTGCTGAATGGTCCGCGGTACTCGCTTCCTGCCTCGGACTTGGGATCGTATGTGTCGACATGCGAGCAGCCTCCGGGCTGCCAAACCATGATGACGGAGTTGCGGGCTCCGGACGCGGGTTGGTCAGGCGTCGCAGCGCGGATGCGGAAAAGTTCGGGGAGTCCGAGACTGGCGAAGCCCGTTAGTCCGATGCGCATGAAGCCTCGACGGTCCAGCGGGCCGGGGCAGTTCCTGAGGGAAAAGGGGTTCGACATAGGATTAGGGTTTCTTGGTCGGCTGAGTTTGTTGGGGGGTGAAGGTTGCAAGTTCCTTGCCGCTGGAGGCGTCCCAGAATCGCAGCGCGCTGTCTTCACCGCCTGCGACGATGGTGCCTGTGGGCGAGTTGGCTGCCGCGGATTGCATGAACTCCGGAAGATTCGTCATGGAACGAACTTCCGCGCCATCGTCGCCGACAATGCGAACCTGGTTGTCACCAGAGGAGGTGAGGATTTGGTTGGTTTCACCAAGGAACTGCAGGGAGGTGACTTCCTTTTTCCAGCTTGTGAGCTTTTTCTTTCGCTCGCCGAGAGCCATGTCCCACACGTTGACCACGCCGTCGGCTCCCCCGGTGGCCACGACGCGTCCATCGATACGAAACGCGACGGCGGTCACTTGGTGGGTGTGGGCTTCGAGAAGGTAAACGTGTTTGCCTGTGGCGATTTCCGTGACTTTGGCGAGACGGTCTGCGCCGCCGGAGACGAGCCATTTTCCGTCGGGTGAAAAGTCGACGGCGAGTACGGCGTCCCGGTGGCGCTCTTTCCACGCAGCGACTTGTTTGCCCGATGCGGCTTCCCAGAGGTGAATGTCTCCGGACCGTGAAAACTCGCCGGAACCGGTGGCGATGAGTTTGCCGTCTGGACTGAATCGAGCGGCGTTGACGCGTCCGCTGAACGGAGATGCGGCGGTGGCGTTCCCGATGGTGCGCGCGAGCTTCCACGAAACGCTTGGTTCGCTATGCACCGTCGCCCCGTTTTCGAGTCGGCAGAGTGCGGTTCCATGCAAAACGCGAAGGGCGGTCGGTGGCGAGGCTGCCTCTGGGGCGCGCGTGGCGATGGGGCGTCCTGATTCGACGGCCCAAGTGCGGAGGCGACCGGCAGCGTCCACGGCGTGTAGCGTTGCGTTGTTCGGGCCAAAGGCGAGGAGGGTGGCCGGAGGTTGTGGTTTGCCTGCGGCATCTTTTAGGGTGGCGATCTGCTTGTTCGCGTCGGCTTGGGTTGTCTCCGAACGTTGGATAATGTCCTTGGCGGAGGCTGCATCTGCTGCGTTTCGTTTTCGGCCTTGTTCAATCCGAGCGATGTGGGCTTCACCGTCGGTCACTTGGTTTTTCGAGTTTGCGACAAGCGTCTCGGCTGAAATGAACGCCTTTTTCGTGGTGTCGACTTTGTTGAGGGCATCACGCCGCTTTGAGGTGAGTGCGGCATCGGGTTTACCTTCTGGGGCGGCCTTGAGCGCAGCCTCTGCTTCCGCCAGTTCTTTCTCCGCAGCGGCGAAGGCTTCTTTTGCGGGAGTCACTGCTTTCTCGCGGTCTGGCAGGGTTTTTCGGGCGTTCGCAATCAAATCAGTCGTGCGCTTGGTGTGGTTGTCGAAGTCTTTCACTTCGTTCTCCAGTTTTGTGAGCACCGACTTTTGGAACGCGATCTCGAGTGTGGCTCGCGCAATGGTTCGCTCGAGCGCGTCGAGTTTGGACGACGTTTCGCTGTCGCCAGAGAGTTCGACGAGCTGTTTGCCAGACGGAAGTTCGACCAGACGAATGCGACCGGAATCAAGTGCAAGCGCGGCAAGCGATCCGTCTGCGCTGATGACGAACTGAACCGCGTTGGGGGTCTTGATGGTCGCGAGCGCCTCGGGCTTGTCGGTGGAGAACAACCGCAGGGTCGCGTCCTTCGCGAGCACGGCAAACTGGGATCCGTGCGCTGGGCCGAGCGCGGTGACGCCGCTGGGGATGACGATTGCCGGAGTAGCTATGGCAGAGGCGCTTGGCTTGGTCGGTTGTTGAAGGATGTTGCCTTCGGCGGTGGCCGTGATGAACGCGGAGCCGTCGCCGGTCCAACTTGTGAAGGTTGACGGACTGGTGAGTTGGGAAGTGGGGAGGGGGTTCCCGGTTTTTACATCGCGGATCTCGATTCGGCCGTCTTCCAGTCGGAAGGCGGCACCGGAGTCATCCGGAGCGGGTTGAATGGAAACCGGTTTGGCGGAGAGGGCCGAACCCAAGGGCAGTTCCGCGGGTTGCGCATTTTGATCGAGGATGACTGGTGTGTTGTCCGGACGGACGGTGAGCAGGCGCGCAGACCTGTTGAGGAGGGTGACGAGGCTACCCGCAGCTTTGGGAAGCGCTGGCGCTTTCGTTTCTTCGCGGTGCCAGATTTTGATCTCTCGAAAGCTGGTGGTGACCAGCGAGTTGCCGTCCGGACTGAAGGCGATGGACTGGATGAAGGAGCGGTGTGCGGCGTCGGGTGACCCCGCGGTGGCATCGGCGGGTGCGGGTAGTGGTTGTCGTGTGGCGGTATCGTAAGCGAACAGACGGTTCCCGCGGGCACATAGCGAAAACCGACCGTTTGGACTCACGGCGACGGCGTAGATGGGGGCGACACCTGCGGGAAGTGGCTTCCACGCAATCTCACGCGCCGGTTTGACGGAGTCCTTCGCTCCCTCATCAATCCAGTTCGCGAGCACCTTGATTTCGGCAGGGGTGAGGTCGCGCGCACCGGATTTGTTGTTCTTTGGCGGCATCACCGCATCGCCTTGATGCAGGGCGGATTTGAGCACGAGGCTATCGGCGGATTTTCCGGGGATGACGCCTGGTCCGGAATCGCCGTCCTTTCGGATGTCGTTCGGCGACTCCATGTTGACACCGCCTTTAGACGTTGTTTTATTGTGACAAGCGACGCAGTTGGATTCGAGGAATGGGAAGACGTCCTTATAGAAATCGACAGCTTTCGCTGGGGTGATTCCGAGCGCGGCGATGCTGAGTGCGGCGAGGATTTGGGAGGAGGCGGGCATCACTTTTTGGCGGGAACAACGCGGACGCGCAGGGGTTCGGAAGTTACGATGTCGACGATGTCTTTCGGTGCCTCCGCCGGTTTTGCGGCGACTTTTCCGACGGGTTGTTCAGTGCTGGATTTTGTCTCTGAAGATGTTCCTCCGGAGCTGGTTGTCGGAGTTGAAGGGGGGGAATGAAGTTTTGGTGCCGAGGGGTACTTGGCGACGACGCCACCGTGGATGGCAAAGGTGTACTCACCTGGCGCGAGTTTGAGGCTGGCGAGGTCGAGTTCCACTTTTGCTTCGGCTGCCTTAGCGGGGATGTCGAAGGGTTTGATGCCAACAAAATCCTGTCCGAGAACCGTCATTTTCATGGATCCGCCGGAGAACTCACCGCGCCAAGAGAGCTTGAGTGGGACGGCGAGTTTTGAACCGACTTCGGCCTCGAAAACCTGATTCTCGGCGGGCGCGATGGTGAGCGGCGTGAGTTCCTCGCCTCCGACGGAGACGGGCGTGTCGGCGAAAAGCCGGGGCGTTGGGGTTTCGCCGCTCGCGTCGCGCACGGGCCAGACCATCGAGGCGGTGGGGCAGTCGCGAACGACCTCTCGTTCGCCGATTTTTGCGAGGCCAGAGATTTTGGCCAAGGTGACTCCACGCGGGGCGTCTTCGGCCGCGGAGAAGAGGATGGTGCCGACGTTTTTTCCGGCAGGGATTCGGAGTCCGGTCGCGGTGACGCCTGAGGGCAGATTTTCGACCTTGAGCTCAATGGGGCCATCGAATCCGTCACGCCGGACCGCGATGACTTCAAAGGGCATGGTGGCGCCTCCTCGCAGGGCGATTGGCTTTGAGACGGCGGCTCGGTCGCCATTTCGGAGTTCTTTGTGAAGCGCCCAGGCTGCGATGGCGAAGTCGGGGGCCGCTTTCCGAACGATGAGCGAGTAGGTGTGACGGGGTACCGCACGTGTTCCGCCGAACAGATCGCGAATCTGGATGCGGTACTGTCCGTCCTCCTTGATTTCCAGTTTTCCGAGAGGATCCGCTGAACCGATGTCGTAGGGAGGCCCGTCGTAAGCGTAACCGTTGGACGAGAGTTTCACCGGACTGGCGATGTCATTCAGTTCTGCAACGTCCTCCGTGGAACCGTCAGGCTTCACCTTTTGAACAAGAATGAAGGGGTCGGTGGGAAGGCCGCGTCGTTCGGAGACGGCTTCGATCCACCACGTGTCCCCCTTTTTTCCCGTGAACGAGTAAGTGTCAACGTCTCCTGCCGTTGCGAAGGCGCCGTGGATGGTGCAGGGGAGGGTGATGGATTGGGCGTTGTTGGGGAGGTTGTTCGGTTCGACTTCCGAGACGGTATTGGTCGGAACGTGTTCCGGCAGCGGGAGCGTAGCGGCACTGACCGTCCGCGTTGCGGGTTGGCGCGGAACGGGCGCATCGGGCGATGGTGGCGAAAGCAGCGCGAGACGGTAGAAGTGCTCGGCACCGCCTTGGAAGGTGAGTCCGTGCACCTTGATGTGGTAGGTGCCGTCGGTTGGTGCGGTGAAATCGAGGTATCCCGTGCGGCGTTCCGCGACGAGGTCCCGCCCTTTTTCGTCCGCAACGATGACCACAGGCGTGAGTTTTGAGTCGATGCCGGAGGTGGCGCATTCGAGTACGAATCGCTGGCCTTTGCCGGCTTCGAAGCGGTAGTAGTCGACCGCCTTTGTGGTGGTGATGGCGTTGCAGATTGTGTTTGGCGGCAGGAGAATAGCTTTCTCCAAAGAGGTGTTTGCTTCCTTGCGCGTGACTTCGTCCAGCGCGTTGAGAGAGAACGCCCTTGAGGAGGACATGCCGAGTTTGGCGAAGAGGCGTGCTTCGACGATTCCCGGTTGCGCATCAGGGGCGACGGTGACGAGAAATCGATTCGGCTCGATTTCGCCTTTGTCGTTCTTCTTCGGTTGAGCCGTAACTTTTGGGGAGGAGAAGACGAGGTCCGTGCAACCTGCGCCTTCTTCCGAGGTGATGGTCACCTCCACGGTTGAGCCGATTTTCGCGCCCATGGGCATTGTGGTGAGCAAGCGGGGCGCGGGCAGCAGGACGGATTGTGCGAGTGCAACAGTGCTCAGCGCTGCGAGCGGGACGGAGAGAAGCAGGGGGATGCGCATGATCAGTGGTTAAAGAGGAATTCTTTGGAGTTGATGAGGGCCCAGAGGAGGTCTTCGTAAGCCATTTTTCGCGAGAGGGTTGGGTCGAGCGGCTTGCCCTCTGCGGAGAGGCGTTCCTTTGTGAGATGTTCTTTGGCGACGGCGATTTCGGGTTCCCGTGGTTCACGCGAGAAGGCCGCAAGGTAGAGGTCGCGCAAGCTGGCGTCGTCGTCTTTGCCCTTGGCCATGCGTGCCGCGGTGGCATCGCTTCCCGAAAGTTTCGCGCGCATTTCGGGAGCGTTCATCAGGTGGAGGCTTTGTCCGAGGCTGGGTGCTTGAACCCGCTCGCATTCGCAGACGGAGTCGCCTTCGGGGCGTCCGAACACGGTGAGAAACAAGGAGGCCTTGTTGTAACTGTTGTCGGGCAGTGCGATGGCGCGGGTGCCTGCGGGGAGATCTGAGTAGTTGGTCGCGGAACGTGTGATTTGGTCGATTGAATCGAGGAGCACTTCGGCGTTGAGGCGGCGCGGGTAGTAGTGGGAAAAGTTTTGTCGATCGCTTGCGTTATCAGAGGTGGCGGTGGCTGAGAGTTGGTAGGCGTTGGAGGTGGTGATAGCTCGGATGACTGCCTTCAAATCGAACTTCTGTTGAACGAAATGGTTCGCCAGTGCGTTGAGGAGTTCGGGGTTCGTGGGCGGGTTGGTATCGCGCATGTCGTCCTCAGGTTCGACGAGGCCGCGGTTGAAAAAGTGTTTCCAATAGCGGTTGGCGAGGGCTTTGGCGAAGAACGGGTTGTTTGATGCGCCAATCCAGTCTGCTAGGTGGATTCGGGGGTCGTCATCGGGGGCAATTGTGAGCGTGGGACTGCCGAGACCTGCGGGCTGTACCTGTTGGCCCGTGCGCTTGTTCTCGGCTTTGGCGACGCCGCGTTTGTGAAAAATCAGGGATTGGCCGGCGGTGGCTGTGGGGCGGCGTCCGACTTGGGTGAAGAACGCGGCGAGGCCGTAGTAGTCCTGCTGGCTCCAGCGTTCGAAGGGATGGTGGTGGCATTGCGCGCAGCCCATGCGAACGCCAAGGAAGAGTTGTGAAACGTCCTCCAGTTGTTGCTCGGGAGTCTTGACCTGATTGTACCAAGCGACGGGTGGGTTCGAGACGGCGTCGCCGGTGGCGGCGAGGAGTTCGCGGACCATTTGGTCGTACGGTTTGTTGGCGAGGAGTCCGTCGCGAAGCCAGGAGTGGAACGCGAAACTGGCTTTGGTCCCCTTGTCGATGCGCTTGTTGCGCAGGACTGCGGCCCACTTGTTTGCGAAAAAGTCCGCGTATTCCGGGCTGGAGAGGAGGGAGTCAACGAGCCGATTCCGCTTGTCGGGGCGGGTGTCTGCGAGGAAGGCGGTGGTTTCCTCGGTGGACGGGATTTTGCCCGCGATGTCGAGTGATACGCGGCGGATGAAGGTGGCGTCGTCGCAGAGAGGCGAGGGAGGAATGCCGAGGCGCTTGAGGTTGGAGAAGACGAGGTCGTCGATGAAGTTTTTCGAGGCGGGCACGGACGGCACAGGGGCACCCTGAGGGAGGGCGGCCGTGTAGACGCCCACAAGGCCTTGGTAGCGTACCATCACGGCAGCGTTGCCCGGCAGGTCAAAGAAGGTGACGCGACCGGACTCCGAGACTTCGGCCATGGCCTTGTCATTCGGTTCGTAGACCGCGAGGCGGGTGACGTCGCGGGAGGAGCCGTCGCTGTAGGTTGCGGTGACGGAAAGCTGGCGTTCTGAGCGAACGGGGAGTGTATCGTTTTGTGGCGAGATTTTGAGGGAGGCGATGGTGGGATCGTCTTTTACTTGGAAAGGCATGCCCTCGCTAATCCAGCGGGCGATGGTTTTGAATCCGTCGGAATCCGGGGCGAGTTTACGTCCACCGCCGTGGGGTGAGAGGTTCGCGGATTTGAGGAGGAGAAGACTTTGTTCGGGGGCGTCCGCGAAGACGCGCCGGCCGCGACCCTCTTTGACGATGTGTTCGTAGTCTTCGGCGGGTTCGTAGCCGAAGAGGGAGAGGCGGAAGCCGTTTTGGCCAATGATGGCTTTTGCGTGGCAGGCGCCGGTGTTGCATCCGGCCTTGGTTAGGACGGGCATGACATCATTGATGAATGATGCGGGCTTCTCTGCCGCGAAGGCAGAGAGCGTGAGGGCGGCAAGGGCGAGGGAGCGGAGGAGGGGGCGAAGCATGGCTCACTGAGGGCGAGACTTATTAACCGTGAAACTTAGCTCCGATGCGACAATGAAGGATTTTCTTTAAACCGTGGAAAATGTTGACTGGCAGCACGTAATGCTAAATGGCCTGAAAGGGGCGGGTTTTCGACAAAAAAGAGCACTGGATTTTGAAGCCAAAATGCCACGCCGGTGCTCAAACGCAGCGAGATAACCGTTCTCGACCATGTGGCTCGGAGCGAGAGAGTTGCTGGATTTAAGAGGGAGGGTGGCAACGACGCTCATGACCTCGGCGTTTACGAGGCAGGACTGATTCATCCACGACTCAATGCATCGCGAATGTTTCTGATGAAACACTTGCAGGACGGTGAGATGCTTGGGCTTTGTACTGGTTGTTTATCTCGAATCTCCAGCATGTTACCGTGTTCCAAGGTCGAAGATACCCTTGTCGCAAGGGAGTGAAGCCGCCTTTTCAAGGGAGCCATCGCTCCCAATTTTGTAAGCGTTGATGGTCGCTCCCGTCCAAGCACTGACAAAAAGAAACTCGGCGTTTGGCGAAAGCGTGAACCCCCATGGAATCTTGTCTGCGGGAGTACGCCCCAACAGCGAGATATCTCCGTTTTCGGCGATTCGGTAGCGCGCAATCCAGTCGAAGTCTCGTTGATGTCCGCGGATTCCTGCGAAGAGGAAGCGGCCGTCCGGCGTGATGACGATGTCCGACGAGGAGATGCCCTCTTTGGGTTCGTCAGCTGTCAGGGCATCGCAGACCTTGCGAAACCGCAATCGACCTTCGCTGTCGCGGTCGTAAACCGAGACCCCGAGGTGTTGCTCGTTGCTGAAGTAAACGACGGGAAGGGTGGGGTGATAGGCCATGTGCCTCGGCCCCGTGCCATCGGGAGGCATCGCGTTGCTGGGTTCCATTGGCGAAAGGTCACCGGTTTCGGCGTCGAAGCGGTATTGGAGGAGAGCGTTGTTTCCTTTGACGTAGGGGATGTAAAGGTTGCGGTTGTCGGGTGGGGCCAAGATGCAATGAGCTTCTTTGCGACCTTCGTCTCGTCCGGCGACCCACTTTGTTGGAGCGCCCTTTTCGTCGAGGCCGTAAATGTCGACTGCACCGCTGCCATAGTCGGCACTGAGGAGGAAACGACTCGAGCGGTCCGTGCTGAGATACGCGGTGCCGTGCTTGAGTTTGAATGGTTGCTGGTTGGTCACTGCGCCCGACGCATCGAGTGTAATCGTTGATGCCTGCACCGCGTTGAGCGGTCCTCCGCCGGCACCGACATAAAGGACGGGCTTGGTCAGGTGTACGGCAATGGTTGCACCGGCAAAGCCCAGATCCACCTTGGATTCGACTGTGAGGGCAATGCCGGTTGGTGAGGGTTTTGCGGCGATGACCCAGAGCTGTTTGCTCTCGGGACTCGGGGCATAAACGTGGAATGGAGGTTCAGCGTTTGTGATCGCGCAAAACGAGAGCAGGTTTACGAGGAGTAATGGTGTGAGTTTCATCGGGAGGAACGTTTGTTGGAGATGGTCTTTGCACGAATGAGTGCCGAAGGTGTTCAGCGGCTATTACTTGAAGACTATCTCCGCTCAGTTGCCGAGCACGATCTTGAGGCCGGGCATCGCCTGACAGACTCGCCTCGCACACTCACCCGAACGACAGGGAGCGCGCTCCCTACACCGAGCGACGACGGGGGGCCTTGAGACCTGCCGCACCCACGTGAAGGCATTCGAGCGAACCCCACGGCCTTATGTCTATCGTTGAACTCCCTTTGCTGAAAATGGTTGCGCAGAAATCAACGCATCAATAAGAGGCGTCATGCGAGTGCTTCTTCGATTGATGGTGGGTTTTGCCGCTCTGGCCGCGTGGGTCCAT
>JACCEE010907561.1_pt1 | contig 33685 bp, 22 predicted proteins | sample 7449931 | NCBI WGS metagenome assembly JACCEE01 (sample SAMN15323457, study PRJNA562643) | freshwater metagenome | isolation source: river surface water | place: USA:Blue River Watershed | collected 2017-08-19 | reverse complement strand
GCAGCTTCTTCTCGTCGACGAGGCGGAAGATCTTGGGCATCGGCCAGGTGATCTTGGAGTTCTGCTCCTCCATGCGCTTTACGGCCTTCGGCGACAGGATGATGACGCCGTGCGCGGCCTCGCCGCCGAGCACCTTCTGCCAGCTGAACGTAACGACGTCGAGCGTGGTGAAGTCTATGTTCATCGCGAACACGCCGGAGGTCGCGTCGCAGATCGCGAGGCCCTCGTGGTCGGCGGGCAGCCAGTCCAGGTTCGGCACTTTCACGCCGGAGGTGGTGCCGTTCCAGGTGAAGACGATGTCGTTCTTCGGGTTGGCCTTCTTGAGGTCCGGGAGTTTGCCGTAATCGGCCTTGTACTCGTTGACGTTCTTGAGCTTCAGGTACTTCACCGCGTCGGTGATCCAGCCCTTACTGAACGATTCCCAGCCGAAGATGTCGACGGAGCGGGGGCCGAGCAGGCTCCACAGAGCCAGTTCCACGGCGCCGGTGTCGGAGCCGGCCACCACGCCTATGCGGTAGTCGGCGGGGAGCTGCAGCACTTTCTTCATGCGGTCGGAAACTTCCTGCAGGCGGGCCTTACCCTCCTTGGAGCGGTGCGAGCGGCCGACGAGGGCGTTCTTCAGGGCGTCCAGGGTCCAGCCTGGGCGCTTGGCGCAGGGGCCGGAAGAAAAGTTGGGGCACTTCGGTTTCAGCGTGGGTTTTTCCATTTTCGGGATCTCCTGTTTGAGTTAGTGAATCCGCAACTATATTATAAACATAATAAAATTTTTTTGGCAACCGCGGCCCGCGGGGGTTGACTTGCGGCCCGTATTTTCTTAAGTTAACCCCTGGAAGGGAAATTTGTACGGGGGAGGGCCAATGGTCCCGCTTCACATCATTTTAGCCGCGCTGGCGGGCGTCGCCGCGCCGGCCGCGGCCGCCGACTGGAAACTCTCCGCCTCGGCGGTCTACGAGACCGGCGACTACGGCACCGGCTCGCCCACGGATTCGCTCTACGTGCCTTTCACGCTGAAGCGTTATTACGATTACGCCGACTTCTCGGTGACACTGCCGTACCTGCGCCAGAGCTCGACCGGCAGCGTGACCCGCGTGGGCGGCCGCGCGGTGCGCGCCGCCGCCAGGCCCTCGACCGCGGGCTCCAAGGTCTCCGCCTCGGGCCCCGGCGACATACTGGTGCGCGGCAGCTACGAGCTGCGCCGCGAAGGGCCGGCCCGCTTCGGCCTGTCGCTGGCGGGCAAACTGAAACTGCCTACGGCAAGCCGGCACAAGGGCCTCGGCACCGGCGAGATGGACGAAGGGGCCGGCCTGGAGTTCTCCAAGAAGGTCTCCCCCCGCTGGTCGCTGCTGGCCGACGGCTATTTCACCATCATAGGCGACCCGCCGGGCACGGATTACGACAACGAACTGGCGCTGGACTTCGGCTTCTACGGCAAACTGCGGGGAGACCTGTACCTCACGGCCCTTTACGAGACGGCCAGCGCCATGATAAAGGGCGGCTCCGACCCGCGCGACATAAACTGCACGCTGGAGTACGCGGCTCCGGACGGCTACCGCTATTCCGGCGGACTGACGCTGGGCCTGTCGGACGGCAGCCCGGACCTGGGCCTGAGCGCTGGCGTGAGCAGACGGTTCTAGGGACAGTAATAAGGAGGGGACAATGAATAATGGAATGAGGACGCTGCTGGCCGGGCTGCTGCTCTGCGCCGCCGTGCCTGCGCTGGCGCAGGACGCCGGCGACGACAAGAAGGCGGACAAGGCGGCGGTAGAACTGGAGAAGGAGGCCGGCAAGCCCGACGGGACCGCGGCCGTGACCGAGAGGCTGAAGGCCGAGTTCAAGGTGGACGACGCCAGGCTGCAGGGACTGATGGGCCAGAAACTTGGCTACGGCGAGATAGCCATAGTCCTGTCGCTGGCGCAGGCCATGCCGGGAGGCATAGACGACGCCAACGTGCAGAAGGTCACCGCGCTGCGCCAGGGCCCGCCGGTGAAAGGCTGGGGCAAGGTGGCCAAGGAACTGGGGCTTAACCTCGGCCAGGCCATAAGCAAGGTTAAGAAACTCTCCGCCGAAGCCAGGAAGGCCGCGGCCAAGAGCAAGGCCGCCGGAAAAACGGAGAAGACCGGCAAGGCCGAAAAAGCCGGGAAGCCTGAAAAGGCCGAGCGCCAGGAGAAGGCCGGTAAACCCGAAAGGACCGAGCACGGGAGGAAATAGCAAGGACCGCCCCGGCGCGCGCCGCGCGCCGGGGCTATAACATGACCGTCAGTCCCGGAACCGCCATGCGCGCAGCTTCGGCCGCGGCCCTGCTGTGCCTCGCCGCGGGCTGCCTTACGGAACTGCCCGGCGATACGCCGGGAGGACGCAGCTTTTCCACGCGCATATACGCCGCCCCGTTCACGGTGGCCGATGGCTCAGCCGTCCAGCCCGACGAGCTCCTGCGCAGGCTTGAGCGGCTGCGCTACCGCGGCACGCCCGCCCCGGCCGCGCCGGGCGAATATTCCTGGGACGGGAAAAACCTTTCCTTATACCTGCGAGGCTTCAGCGGCCCGGCCGGGACACGGGCCGCCGGCCAGGCCGAACTGCGCTACGACGGGGAACGCTGGGAGACAGGCGGCGCGGACGCCGTGCTGGAGCCCGAACTGGCCGCCGAATTCTCGGCCGCGGGCAGGTCCATGGGCGAGCCGGCCGCCTACGCGGAGATCCCGGCCTTCCTGCGCCTGGCCGTGATAGCGGCGGAGGACAAGCGCTTCTTCAGCCACCGCGGCCTGGACCTTTACGCCATGGGCGCCGCCCTATGGCGCGACCTCACGCGGCGCGGCCTCTGGGGCGGCAGCACCATAACACAGCAGCTGGCGAAGAACCTGTACCTTTCCCCCCGGCGCACGCTGGCGCGAAAGCTGAAGGAAGCCGCGCTGGCGCTGCGTCTAGAGCGGCGCTACGGCAAGGAAGAGATACTCACGCTGTACCTCAACCGGATCTACCTCGGGCAGGACGGCCCGTTCTGCGTTACCGGCGTGAAGGCGGCCGCGGATTTCTACTTCGCCAGGAAGCTGCCCGAGCTGACGCTGGCCGAATCCGCCCTGCTTGCCGGCCTGATCCGCTCCCCTTACCGCTACGATCCGCGCAGGAACCCGGCCGCCGCGCTGGCCCGGCGCAATTACGTGCTGGGGCACATGCTGCGCCAGGGGCTGATAAGCCGGGAGCAGCGGGACGCCGCCGCCGCCGAGCCTCTCCGGACGGCGCCGCGCGCCGTGCGTTCCGACGACAACGCCTATTTCACGGCGGAGGCGCTGCGCCTGCTGCTGCGCGGCTACGACGAGGACGAGGTGTTCCGCTACGGCCTGACGGTATATACCACGCTGGACACGGAACTGCAGGCCGCCGCCGCGGCCGCCGCCCGCGCGGCCCCGCTGGAGGCGGCGCTGGCCGTCATCGACCCCGCCGACGGGCGGGTACTGGCGCTGGCCGGCGGCAGGGACTATTCGGTCTCGCAGTTCAACCGGGCCACGCAGGCGCTCCGGCAGCCGGGCAGCGCTTTCAAGCCCTTCGTCTACGGCGCGGCGCTGGAGGCCGGCTTCACGGCCGCCACGCTGCTCGACGACACGACGCGCGCCTACCGCAACCCCGACGGCTCGGTATGGACGCCGCGCAATTACGACGGGATAAGCCACGGCACCGTGACGCTGCGCGCGGCGCTGGAACGCTCGTTCAACCTGGCTACGGTGGACCTGGCCGGGCGGACGGGTCCCGCGGCCGTGGCGGCCTTCGCCGCCCGCCTCGGCATAAAGGGCGCCGTCGGGAAGGACCTGGCGGCGGCGCTGGGCACCAGCGAGGTCACGCCGCTGGAACTTACCGCGGCCTACGCCCCCTTCGCGAACGGAGGGCTGCGCGTGGAGCCGTACCTGCTGGCCGCGGTGACCGGCCCCGACGGGAAAACCGCGTACCTCCGGCCGCCGGCGCAGGAACGCGTCATCTCGCCGCAACTGGCCTTCCTTATGACCTCGCTGCTCGCCGGTGTGACCGCCGATGGCACGGCCGCCGGAGCGCTGCGCGCGGCCGGCTGGGAGAGGCCGGCCGCCGGCAAGACCGGCACCTCCTCCGGCGGACGCGACGCCTGGTTCATTGGCTACGTCCCGGGGCTTCTCGCCGGCGTATGGACCGGCGACGATTCCGGGCGGGCCGCCGGCGTCTCCGGCGCCGGGGCCGCCGTGCCGGTATGGGCCGGGTTCATGAAAGCGGCGCTGAAAGGGCGCCCGCCGGAGGATTTCGCCCCGCCGGGCGAAGGCCTGGAAAAGGCCGTCATAGACCCGGCCAGCGGCCTGCTGGCGGTGGCCGGCTGCCCTCAACGGCGGGAAGAACTGTTCCTGGCGGGCACGGCGCCGAAGGGCAAATGCCCGCTGCATTCGCGCGGCCTCAAGGGCTGGTTCAAAAGACTTTTAGGTCTGCACTGACAGCCGCGACGCCCGGCGGCCGAGGTTTAGTAGAATATCCCGATATGAGCAACACCAAGCGACCCGGCGACTACGAGGTGGAGTTCGGCGGCTTCGAGAAACTGATGCCCTACAGGATCAAGAACGTCCTGCTGGTGGCGTCGCTGTACGACTCTTTCCTGCTCGCCGACGACGAGCGCCTCAACGAGGCGCTGTTCGGCGAGATGCTGGACTCCTCCCCCCGTTCCGCCCCAAAGATCACCCGCGTGCCTACAGCGGAGAAGGCCCTCGAGAAGCTGGCCGGCGGACGCTACGACCTGGTAATAGCCATGATACAGGTGGGCGAGACCGACATGGCGGAGTTCTTCCGGGGCCTGAAGGCCGGCCGGCCCGACCTGCCCGTGGTGCTGCTCTCTTTCAACGTGCAGGACATACGCAACATCCCCGACGAGGCCCGCGCCCTCGCCGACGGCGTCTACCTGTGGAACGGCGACACGCGCATCTTCTCGGCGATCATCAACATCATAGAGGACGCGCGCAATTTCGAGCACGACGCCGAGGTGGGCGTGCAGGCCGTGCTGCTGGTGGAGGACAACATAAAGTTCTATTCCTCCTACCTGCCGGTGATCTACACCGAGCTGATGAAGCAGACGCAGATCGTGATGGCCGGCGAACTGAACCCGGCCAAGAAGATGCTGCGCCTGCGCGCGCGGCCCAAGATACTCTTCTGCAGCACCTACGACGAGGCCTGGGCCATATACGAGAAGTACAAGGCCAACCTGCTGGGCGTGATAAGCGACATAGAGTACCCCAAGGGCGGCGCCTGCAACGCCGAGGCCGGGCTGGAGCTGACGCGGCGCATCAAGAACGAGAACCCGGACATGCCGGTGCTGCTGCAGTCGTCCAATTCCGCTTTCGCGACGCAGGCGGGCTCGCTCGGCGCGTCGTTCATGCACAAGGCGGCGGCGGACCTCTCGCGCCAGCTGCGCGCCTTCATCCTGCGCTATTTCGGCTTCGGCGACTTCGTGTTCACCGACGCCCAGGGCGCCGAGTTCGCCCGCGCGGCCGACCTCGGCACGATGCTGAAACTGCTGAAGGTGGTGCCGATAGAGTCCATCATCTACCACGCCGGCCGCAACCATTTCTCGAAGTGGCTGTTCGCGCGCACCGAATTCGAGATGGCCTACAACATCAGGCCCAAGCGCATCTCCGAGTTCGGCGACCCGGAGCACCTGCGCAAGTACCTGATAGAGACGATGCACCAGTTCATCTACAAGACGCAACTGGGCACCGTGCTCCGCTTCGACCGGGCGCACTTCGACGACTCCACGCCTTTCGTGAAGATCGGGTCGGGCTCCATAGGCGGCAAGGCCCGCGGCCTCGCCTTCGTGGACTTCCTGCTCTCCAAGACCGACCTGGAGAACCGCTGGCCCGACGTGACGGTCAGCGTGCCGAACACCATAGTGATAGCGACCGACGTGTTCGACTTCTTCATGGACCAGAACGGCCTGGACAAGGCCGTCAGCGAGAACAGCAGCAACGAGGAAGTGGCGGCCGCTTTCGAAAAGGCGCGCCTGCCGGACTACGTCACCCGCGACCTCGAGGCGGTGATAGAGAAACTCGAGGGGCCGCTGGCCGTGCGCTCGAGCTCGCTGCTGGAGGATTCCAAGACGCAGCCCTTCGCCGGCGTGTACAAGACCTACATGCTGGCGAACGACGATCCCGACCCGGCCGTGCGACTCGCGGAGCTCGAGCGCGCGGTGAAGTTCGTCTACGCCTCGGTGTTCTCGCGCGACGCGCGCGCCTACCGCAAGCTTAACCCGCTGATCATCGACGAGGAGAAGATGGCAGTGGTGATACAGCGCGTCGTGGGCCGGAACTACGGCGGGGGACGCTTCTACCCGGCCTTCGCGGGCGTGATGCAGTCCTACAATTATTACCCGGTGCCGCCGCTCGGCGCGGAGGACCCGATAGCGCACATAGCGCTCGGCCTCGGCAAGACCATAGTGGAGGGCTTCAACGCGCTGCGCTTCTCCCCCGCCCACCCGCTGAACCTCCACCAGTTCTCCACGCTCTCCGACTTCCTGACCAACTCCCAGAAAAAGTTCATCGCGCTGAAGACCGGAGGCCGGCAGGCGCGCCTCTCCTACGAGGAAGAGCCCGCCCTCGAGACGGCCGGCATAGAGGAGGCGGAGGCGGACGGCTCGCTGGAGCTCGTCGGCTCGACCTATTCCTTCGAGAACGAGCGCGTCTACGACGGGCTTGGCGAGCGCGGCAAGCGGCTGATAACCTTCGCGCCGGTGCTCAAGAACGACGCGCTGCCGCTCTCCGACATACTCAGCTCCATTTCGGCGCTGGGCAAGGAGGCGATGGGCGGCAATATCGAGATGGAATTCGCCTGCGACTACGACGCAGCCTCCGGCAAGGCGGCTTTCCACATACTGCAGATGAGGCCGATGGTCTCGCGCAGCCCGGTGAAGAAGGTGACGCTGAAGGACCTGAAGCCGGAGAACCTGCTGTGCCTCAGCGCCCAGGCGCTGGGCAACGGCGCGCACCGGGACATCGCCGACCTGATATACGTGATACCGGAGAAGTTCGACGCGCTGAAGACCCGCGACATAGCGGAGGAAATAGGGCGCCTCAACGACCGCCTGCGCGCCGAAGGCCGGCCGTACCTCATCATAGGCCCCGGGCGCTGGGGGTCCAGCGACCCCAGCCTCGGCATACCCGTGAAATGGGCGCATATCTCCGGGTCGCGCATCATCATCGAGGCCGCCTACGGCGACTTCGTCGTGGACCCGTCGTACGGAACGCATTTCTTCCACAACGTGACGTCGCTCGGCATAGGCTATTTCACCATCAACGAGACCGGCCCCGGGTCGTTCATAAACTGGGACCGCCTCAGGGCGCAGCCGACGGCCGGGGAGCTGAACTACATAAGGCATCTGCGCTTCGACAGGCCTCTGGAGATAAGGATAGACGGCTCGGAAGGGCGCGCGGCCGTGGCGCTGTAGCGTCCCGCCGTATTTTTGCTATATTACCCGCGGGGGACCAATGGGAACGGGCAGGAAGATACTCATCATAGACGACGACACCGAACTGCTGGACGCCGTGGCCAAGCTGCTGTCGCGCCACGAAGTGCGCGCCGCCGCGTCCGGCGACGCCGGGCTGGCCATGGCCTCGGCCGAGGCGCCGCAGCTGGTGCTGCTGGACGTGACGATGCCGGGCACCGGCGGCCTCGCCGTGCTCGGGAAACTGCGCCGCATGTCCCCCCCGCCGGTGGTGGTGATGCTTTCCGCCGACGTGGAACTGGGCACCGCCGTGAAAGCGCTGTCGCTCGGCGCCTACGCCTACATAACCAAACCTTTCGACCCGGACTGGGTCAACGAGACCGTGGAAGCGGCGCTGGACCAGTACGACCGCGAGAACCCGCGGCGCTGACGGGAGCCTATGCCGGACGACCACAACGAAAAGCTCAAGCGCCTGTGCTCGGAGAACGAACTGCTGCTGGACGCCATCCCGGCCCAGATCTGGTACCAGTCCGACCCGGAGACCTATGGCGCCGTGAACGCCGCGCACGCAGCTTTCATGGGGAGGCCTAAAGAGGAGCTGGCCGGCAGCCCTCTCTCGCGCTTCCTCTCGCCGGAAGAGACCGGGGTCTGCGCGGAGGTCAACCGCGCCATCTTCGCCGACGGCAAGCCCCGCGCCGGCGAGGAATGGGTGAAGAACGGACGCGGCGAACGGCGCCTCCTCTACATAAACAAGACGCCCAGCCTCGGCCCCGACGGCAAGGTGCAGCACCTGGTCTGCTCGGCCGTGGACATAACGGAACGCGCCGCCGCCGAGGAAGGCCTGCGCTACCGGGACCGTTTCGAGAAGCTGGTGGCCGACATGTCTGCCGGCCTGATAAACCTGCCCGCCCGCGACATAGACGCCTGGATAAATTCCGCGCTGCGGCTGATAGGGGAGTTCGAGGGCGCCGACCGCAGCTACGTGTTCCGCTTCGACGCCAGCGGCGCGCTGATGACCAACACCCACGAGTGGTGCGCGCCCGGCGTGGAGCCGCAGATACAGAACCTCCGCGGCATCCCGTCGGAAACCCTGCCGTGGTGGATGATGAAGCTGCGGGCCGACGAGGAAGTCAACATCCCCTGCGTAAAGGAACTGCCGCCAGAGGCCAAGGCGGAACGGGACATACTGGAACCGCAGTCCATACTCTCCCTTCTCGTCGTGCCGATAAACATAGAGGGCCGCGTGGAGGGCTTCCTCGGTTTCGATTCCGTCAGGAAAGCCCGCGCCTGGGGGGCCGACAGCGTTACGCTGGTGCGCATGGTGGCCTCGATCATAGGCGGCGCGCTCGCGCGCAAGAAGGCCGAGGAAGGCCGCCTCGAGTACGAGGCGATGCTGCGCGACGTGGCCTCCGCCCTCACGAACCGCGGCGCGGACTACTCGGCGAACGTCAACAACCTAACCGCGCTGGCAGGCTGGCTGCTGAAAGGCACCATGGCCCACTACAGCCGCATGGAAGGCGGGATGCTGTATTCGGCCGGCAAGTGGAAGGCCCCGTCCGGCTACCGGGAGATGGACAAGCCCGAGGGGCACATCTGCCACGACCTCCTGGCCGGGTCGGGCGAGGACATATTCTACGCCGAGGACCTCGGCTCGTCGCGCTACGCCGAGACCGACCCCGTGGTCAAGCGCTACGGCTACCGCGCGTACGCGGCCTGCCGCGTGAAAGAGCGCGCGGGCGGGACGGCCGCCGTGCTGGGCGTGTTCTTCGACCGCCCGCACAAGCTCACCGAACTCCAGCGCGTGGGCCTCTCCCTGCTGGCGCAGGCGCTGGCCTCAGAGGAGGCAAGGCGCGTGGCGGTGGAGGAGCTGGAACGCAGCGAGGCCCGCTGGCAGTTCGCGCTCGAGGGCGCCGGCGAGGGCATCTGGGACTGGGACATTAAGAACTCCAGGGTCTTCTTCTCGTGGCGCTGGAAGGAGATGCTGGGCTACGAGGCGGGCGAGGTCGGGGATTCGCTCGGCGAGTGGGAGAAGCGCGTCCACCCGGAGGACCTCAAGCGCGTCGAGGAAGTCCTTCAGCGGCATCTCGACGGCAAGACGCCGTCCTACGCGAGCGAGCACCGCATGCGCTGCAAGGACGGCAGTTACAAGTGGGTGCTGGACCGCGGCAAGGTGATCTCCCGCGACACCGACGGCAGGCCGCTGCGCGCCATAGGCACCCACGCCGACATAGACGGCCGCAAGCGCATGGAGGAGGAGCTGAAGGAGGCCGTGGCCAAGCTCACCTCGCTGATGGAGAACCTGCAGGCCGCGCTGCTGCTGGAAAGCCCAGACCGGCGCGTGGTGTTCGCCAACAGGAAGTTCTGCGAGTTCTTCTCGATACCGGTGCCGCCTTCGGAACTGACCGGCACGGACTGCTCGGACTCGGCCGAGAAAAGCAAGGAACTGGCGGCCGACCCGGCGGCCTTCGTGGCCGGCATAGAGGCCGCGCTGAAAGGCGGCAAGGCCGTGATGGGCACCGAACTGCGCATGAAGGACGGCCGCGTTCTGCTGCAGGACTACATCCCGGTGTACCTGCAGGACGGCAGGTTCGTAGGCCACATGTGGAAGTACAACGATATCACGGCGCAGAGGACCCTCGAGAAGATGCGCGCGGAAGTGACCCACCACGTCAACCACGAACTGCGCCGTCCCATAACCAACCAGGTACTGGCGCTGGATTTCCTGAAAAGCGAGCTCGGGTCCTCTCTCACCGCCGAGCAGGCCCGCATACTCGACAGCGCGGTCAACGCGGCCGCCGGCATGACCCGCATGGTGGAGGACCTGCTGGAGGTCACCCGCTCCGAGACCGGCAAACTTTCGGTGAAACCGGAACGGACGGACCTCGCCGCGCTGGCCGCCGACCTGCTGGAGGGCATGAAGCCCTTCGCCAGGGACAAGGCCATAACCCTGGAACTGCGCGCCGGCGCCCTGCCGCCGGTGACCGCCGACCCGGCCCGCGTGCGCCAGGTCATAGGCAACCTCGTCGATAACGCCTTCAAGTTCACCCCGGCCGGCGGGAAGGTAAGCGTGGAACTGCGCGTCTCCGCAGAGCCGGGCATGGCCGAGGTCTCGGTCTCCGACAACGGCCAGGGCATGGAGAAGGCGGACCTGGACAGGATCTTCGACAGGCTGTACCAGACGGCCAACATCTCCCGCAAGGGGATGCAGGGCCTGGGCCTCGGCCTTCACATATGCAAGATGCTGGTGGAACGGCAGGGCGGCCGCATAAGGGTGGAGAGCGGGAAAGGGAAAGGAAGTTCCTTCACGTTCACGCTGCCGCTGGCCGAATAATTATTTTATATTGTCCGGGACTTCCCAGCGCTTAGCGGCGGAGCCTTTCTTCCTGCCGCCGCCGCTGATGTACTCCAGCCCCTCGCGCGCGTCCTGCACCGGGGCCACCTGCGCGTCCCACAGGCCCAGCGAGAGGACGTCCTTCACGAAGGCCTTGCGGCCGGTGTCGCCGGCCTTCTCCCATTCCGGCGACACCCGCCTCAGCGAGCTGCGCAGCAGGTAGTCCCTCAGCCCCTCGTCGAAATTCCTTTTCAGGTCGTCCACCAGCGGCGAAAGAGAAAGCCGCACCCTCTTGTGATATTCCGGCTCACTGCGGGTGAGCACGGCGCTGGACGCCCCCCCCTCGGCGGCGGCCGGCGCGGCCTTCTTCTGCTTCGTAATGATCAGCCGCCAGGGGTTGGTGCGGAAGCCGTAATAATCCACGCGGGTGTTCTCGGTTATGTCCCAGGAGGTCAGGGCCTTCACGCCGCGGGCCAGCGTGTCCAGCCGGGGGCGGAAAGAGGCCAGGTCGGAGAAGTCCCAGCGCACGGCGTAATCCAGGCCGACGCGGGACTTGTAGGCGTCCTTCGAGATATTGAGGGTGAGCGGCGCCGAGGAGGGTTCCTGCGCGCTGACCGTCGCGGCCAGCAGCGCCGGGAGAAAGGCGGCAAGGACGGAGAGGTTCCCTCTCATGGGCGCTCCCGTTAAAAACCTTCCTTGCTGTAGCGCTCGTAGAGTTCCCGGGCCAGGCGGCCTTCGGGGTTCAGCTTCAGGGCCTCGTCGAGAGCCGACTTGAACTCGCTCTCGAGCCTGGCGGTATTGCGCAGCTTCTTGCCTTCCACGGCGTGCAGCGCGGCCAGGTCGGCTGCCTTCAGCGAATAGGCCTCGCCCAGGAACTTCTCGGGCTTTACGAAAGGCATCACGCCGCCGGTCTTGGCGGCCGCGGTTATGACCTCGCCGATGGAGGCGTAGGCGCGGTAGAGCAGCTGCGCGGCGGCCTTCTGGTCGCCCCCGGAGGCGGCCAGAGCGGCCCCCTCCTGGAAATCGGCCTCGGCCAGCTGCCGGCGGGCGTCCACCATGCCGGGGAACTGGTTCAGGGACCCCTGGAAGAAGGCGCGGGCCTGCGGGTAGTCGCGGGCGGCCAGCGCGGCGTTGCCCTGTATCAGCATCTCGGCGGCCTTCCTGAAGGCGGGCTCGGAAGCGGCGCGGGTATTGAAATCTATGGCGGCGGAAGCCGAGGCCGTGTCGCGCAGCGCGTCGGCGGAGGATACCTCGGCGGCGGAAACCAGCTCCGACGGGGCCGCCTTGCGCAGCGAAGGGTCCGAAGCGGCCAGTTTCTCGACATCGGATTTCATGCCGGGGATCCGCTCGGCGGCCGCCACGTAGGCGGCGGTCTTGTCGAAGAAGGCGCCGGGCGACTTGGTGAGCGCCAGGTAGCCTTCGTTCTCCAGCCACGGCAGGGCCGAGGCGCGGGCGGCCAGCGCCGCCAGCGAAGCGCAGTAGCGGGTCAGGGGGTCCTTGGAAGAGCCCAGTTCCTCAGCCTGCGAGGCCATGGACTCTAACCCCGCGGTGTCGCCGCGCTCGGCGTAGAAATTGATCAGGGATTCGCGGGCGTACCAGTTGTCCGGTTTCGCGGCGAGGGCCTTCTTCAGGGCCGAGGCCTCCAGCGCCTGCGCTCCGGCGAAGCCGGACTTGGAGGCGGTGCGGGTCAGGTCCTCGAGGATCTCCACCGCCCGCTGGGAGCCGGGCTCGTAGGAGATGGCCTTCTCTATCCCGGCGTAGGCCGCCTCTATCTCGCTCTGGGCGGGGTTCCGGGCCATCGCGGTGCGCCTGGCCTTGCCCAGGTAGTAATCGGCGGCTTTCTCGCCCAGCATGCCGCAGCCGCACAGCAGCGCGGCGCAGGCCAGGACGGCGGTTTCTTTCTTCATCGGTTGGACTCCGCTTTCACTATCCGCCCGAAATAGAGCGTGTGAGGGTCGCCGTCGGGATAATAGCGGCCTTTCTCCGCGGCCGGCAGCGTCCGTACGTCCAGTTCCGACGTGCCGGTCAGCCTGCACTGGTATACCAGTTCGCAGCCCTCGACGTACTTCAGGCCCTTCTCCGCGCCTTCGGCCAGCTTAAGGCCGCAGGCCCGGACCTTGTCGTAGTCGCGGCCTGACCTGGAACCGCAGAAGGCGAGCTCCTTGGCCAGTTTGCCGGGCGCCGGCACGCAGACGGTGAAGCCGGCGGCGGTCTTCAGCAGCGAATGGGTGTAGCGCGAGGGCCGCACCAGCACCGTCATGACCGGCTGACCCCAGATATAGCCGGCCTGGGCCCAGCCGATGGTCATGACGTTCACGCGGCCCTTGGCGTCCTCGACGACGAGGAAGGCCCCGGCGCCCTCGAGCGCCGCGCACAGCCTGCCGAATTCCGCGTGGTATTGCATTACAGCGTGGTCCAGTCCAGTATGATCTTGCCGGAGCGGCCGGAGCACATCGTCTCGAAGCCTTCCTTGAAGTCCTTCACCGGGTAGCGGTGGGTGATGACGGGCTTTATGTCCAGGCCGCTCGTCAGCATCGCGCACATCTTGTACCAGGTCTCGAAGATCTCGCGGCCGTATATGCACTTCAGCGTCAGCGCCTTGAAGATCACGCTGCCCCACGGGATCTTGGTGTCCGGCGGCAGTATGCCGAGCAGCGCCACCTTGGCGCCCATCTTCACGTTGTCCAGCATGCCGTTGAAAGCCATGGGGTTGCCGCTCATCTCGAGGCCCACGTCGAAGCCCTCGGTCATGCCGAGCCGCTTCATGACGTCAGGCAGCTTCTCGCGGCGGGAGTCCACGACGTTCTTGAGCCCCAGCTTGCGGGCCAGGTCCATGCGGTAATCGTTGACGTCGGTGATCACGACGTGGCGGGCGCCGACGTGGTTGGCTATGGCGCCGGCCATGATGCCTATCGGGCCCGCGCCGGTGATCAGCACGTCCTCGCCTATCAGGTCGAACGACAGTGCGGTGTGCACCGCGTTGCCGAGCGGGTCCAGTATCGCGGCCTCGTCGTCGGAGACGCCGTCGGGCAGCGGGAACACGTTCTCGGCCGGGATCGCGAGGTACTCGGCGAAGCAGCCGGGGCGGGTGACGCCCACGCCCTTGGTGTTGATGCAGAGGTGCCGGTGGCCGGCCTTGCAGTTGCGGCAGTGGCCGCAGACGATGTGGCCCTCTCCGGAGACGCGCTCGCCTATCCTGTGGCCCTGCACGTTCTTGCCGAACTTCACGATCTCGCCGACGAACTCGTGGCCGACGTGCATCGGCACCGGGATCGTCTTCTGCGCCCACTCGTTCCACTCGTAGATGTGGACGTCGGTGCCGCAGATGGCGGTCTTCTTTATCTTTATCAGGACGTCGTTGTCGCCCATCACGGGCTCGGGCACGTCCTCCATCCAAAGGCCTTTTTCGGGAAATTTCTTGACGAGAGCTTTCATATAGTCTCCTTAGGAACGGGCGGCGCCCGTTTTTTACATTATACCGCTTTAAACGCCGGGCTGTAACGCCGCTCCCGGAGCGGGCCGGAGGCCAAAAATGCTAATCTTATCAGGCATGAAGTCCATCAGTCACCTGCTGTTGCTGGCCGCGCTGGCCGCGCCGGCCTCCGCCGCCGAAAGGACGGCCTCCATCTATTATTTCGACCACGAGTACCGCATAAATTTCGACCTGTCGCAGGCCGCTGAGGACCTGATAACCTCCACGCCCACGATGAAGCTGGAGAGGGCCGCGACGTCCATAACCTACACCAACGGCGCCAAGTTCCTGATAGACGGCCCCGAGGAGCTCACCTCCGAGGAACTGGACCGCACCACCGACTATTCGGTGATCGGGCCGGTGGAGGTGATAGAGGGCGGCAGCTCGCTGCTGCTGCCGCCGCAGGAAATGATGGACGCCTTCACCCCCCCGCTGGAGGAGGCCATGAGGGCCTACTTCACGGTGGAGCGCCAGCCGGCCGCGCTGCTGGAAGGCCGCTCCCCGTCGGGGGCGAGGTTCTCGGTGCTCTACCTCTCGCAGCGCGCGGAGAAGCCGCTCTGGGAGCCGACGATCCGCACCCAGCACGTCGTGACCCACGAGGGCCGCCGCAAGGTGTTCACCGGCGTCTCCATCCCCATGGGGCTGGACGGCCTGAACAGGAAACTGGTCGAGGACTCCGCCGACAAACGCTCGGCGGCGCTGGTCAGCATCGGCGCCGGCGGGCCGCTGGCCGCCGCGGCGAGGAACTTCGGCCCAGCCCGGGCCATAGAGCGCATGGCCGCGGCCGGCACGGACGTGGCGGCGCTGGAGCCCGAGGACCTCAAGAACCTCTGGCGGTGGCAAGCCTCCGGCGGGATAAAGCTCTCTTCCTCGGCGCCGGAGTTCGTCTGCACCAACGTCAAGGTGAACGACCCCGAACTGGCGAAACTGATAAAGCCCTACGCGCTGCGCGAGATCGGCGGCGTGAACGTGGCCTTCATCTCGCTGGTGCCGGCCAACGCCGCCGTGGCCGCCGACATGGCCGGGGCGCCTTTCGAAATAACCGACCCCAAGAACGAGAAAGCCCTTTACTCGGTGATAAACGAACTGCGCGGCAAGAAGAACGCCAGGCTGGTGGTGGCCGTCTCATTCCTGAACCGCGACGAGCTGGGCTGGCTGCTGGGCGCGCGCGGCATAGACGCGCTGATAGGCCCGAAGTCCTGGGACAACGAATCCCTCAGGAAGACGCGCGTTGACCTGCGCCGCTGGGAGAGCGAGCCGCATACCGGCCCGGCGCTGACCGTTTTCCCGGATTCGCGCGGCGCCGGCGTGATAAAGGTGGAACTGGCGCGCCGCGGGGCGCTGGCGGCACTGGAGTCCGCCCCTCCGCCGGAAGACGCGCGCGAACCGCTGTTCTACCGCGACCTGCTGCAGGTCAAGAACGCGATACTGCGCCAGCTGCTGGGCAACGGCGAGACCCTGCTGCCCGACCTGCGCAGCCTCGGCGGCGACGCGATGTACGGCATACCTGATTTCTTCAACCTGGCCGCCTCGCTGACGCGCAAGGCCTGCCGCGCCGAGATAGCCGTGGTGAAGGTGCGGCCCTTTTCCAGCACGGTGCTGGGAGACATCCCCACGGCGCTGGCGAAGAACTGGCTGGGCGCCGACGAGCCGGTGGAGCTGGCGCTGGTGCCCGGAAGTTTCCTGAACGGCTTCATCTCGAAGAAGGTGCCGGAGCGCGGCGCCGGAGACTATTATTCCCCGCTGGACTACGACGGCCGCGAGTACTACGCGGTCTCCGGCCTGGACGCCTCGGGCAAGATAGCCGGCTTGTCCATCTCGGACCAGGAACTGTACCTGGCGGCGCTGCCCGCGAGCCTGCTGGCCGGCAAGGATTTCGAGAAGGAACCGAAACGCCCCGGCGACCCGGCCACGCTGCACGCCGCGGTCATAGGCGGGCTGAAAGCCATGAAGGACGCCGGCGGCACCCGGAGCGACTGGGAGAGCCGCGTCTGGACGGAGTCGCGCAACGTCACGCCGCCGCGCGACGTCTGGCGGGTGAACCTGCGCAACCTCTCGCTGAAAGCGCTGAACACCGACATACAGGGCCCGGCCGGCTACGCGGACACCGACGAATCCAAGCTGACGGCCGACCCGCAGACGCTGATACAGGGCTCTGGCAAGCTTTACTCGGAGTATTATTCGGGCCGCTTCAGGCTGGAGGCCGGCGTGTCGGCCGACTACGGCAAGACCACGCTGCGCCCGCGCGGCGAACCGGCCACGACGAGCGAGAGCGTGGACCAGCTGGTATACGAGGCGGAGCTGGTGTACCGGATGAAGAACTACAACGGCCTGCTTGGCAGCATGGTTGCCGGCCCCTACGCCTCGGCGGCCTATGACACGGAGTTCTCGCGCGAGTCGGGCTCGCGGCTCAAGAAGGTGCTGCGCGGCAGCGGCGGCTGGAAACTTTACGAGGGCGCCGCGCTGAAGGAGCTGTACGCCGGCGTGACGATGGAAAAGATCCTGACCTACTCGCCGGCTCATACGCAGTTCGCTCTCGAGACGGGCTTCAATTTTTCTACGCCCATACCCGGCACGGCGCTTACCTTGAACGCCTACGGCACGTACCGCAACTTCGCCTACAGTCATTACGACACGGTCTACGACCTGCGCGACCGGCTGGAGGCGACGGTGAAGGTGAGCACCAGGCTCTACGGCGACATCAAGATCAGTCCGTACGTCAGCTATTTCCTGGCCACCGGCAAGAAGCTGCCGGGCTCGGCCTACAACCTGACCACCGGCTTCGCGCTGGAATACTCCCGCCTCTTCAAAGTCCGCCGCTAACGCCGTAAACATCCGCGCGTCGCACGCCGGTCCGAGGAACGCAAAACACGGCGGCCGAAAATTTATATACTGTATGACCTTATGGAAACACTGAATTTCGCCCTGATGAGCGCGGGCTCGCTGTTCGCCATCATAAACCCGCTGGCCGCGGTGCCGACGTTCTTCGCGATGACGCCGGAGAACACGCCGGACGAAAGGCTGCGCATGGCGCGCACGGCCTGCTTCACCGCCACCGGGGTGCTGATACTTTTCGCGGTGACCGGCAACGCGCTGTTCCGCGTGTTCGGCATCACGATAGCGGCTTTCCAGATGGCGGGCGGCCTGCTGCTGCTGCTGGTCTCGCTGGGCAACCTGCAGGCCAAGCGCTCGGCGGTGCAGGAGACCGAGGAGGAGAAGGCCTGCGGCACGGCGAAGGCCGACGTGTCCATAACGCCGCTGGCGATACCCATGCTGTCGGGCCCCGGCGCCATCACCACGGCCATCCTGCTCGAGTCGAAGGCGAAGAACCTGGTCTACGACGGGGTGCTGCTGCTCCTGTTCTTGCTGGTGGGTTTCGCCTGCTACATGATCTTCAGGGTGGCCATAAAGAAGGCGCAGGACATAAACCCGATAGTGATGAACATCACTACCCGCCTGATGGGCCTGATACTTGCGGCCACCGCCGTGCAGTTCATCATAGACGGCGTGCATAAGGCTTTCTTCGCCAAATAAAAAAGGCCGGCGCGGGCCGGCCGTTGACCGAGGTGGCGGAGGCTATTTTGCCCCCGCCTCTTTCCATACCGAGGCCGTCCAGGCCAGGAAATCCCCCCAGCCGCTGGCTTTCACGAAGGAAAGCCCGGCGTAATCGGTGGTCATCTCTGCGTCGTAGCCGGACGGCAGCATCTGCGCGTCGGCCGGACGGGCCAGCGGGGTCATCTCCACGGCTATGCCGCGGGCGCGCGCGAAGTAGCCGCCGGCGCCGCCGAAAGAGGCGTTGGCCGAGACCAGCCGGCCGGAGATATAGCCCATGAGCTCCCGGGCCGCGGCCCGGGTCTCCTCTTTCTCCGCCTTCTCACCAACCAGGCGGGCGAGATCGTAAAGGTCCGCGTAGGAGGAATTGCGCCGGTCGGAGCCGTACACGGGGACCATGCGCACGACGTTGGCTATGGCGTAGGCCGCGGCGGCGCGCTCGTTGTTGCCGCGCACGGCGGCCGCGAAGGCGGCGGCACGCGCCGGCAGGCCGGAGAGTTCCTTCGCCCTCAGCACGGAGAAGGACACGGGGTAGGCGGCGTAGCCGGTCAGCGTCTCGCGCAGGGAATTCACCAGCACAGCTGCTACGCGCTCGGCCGGCGTCTCCGGCGACGAGGAGAGCCCCTTCGTCACCCGCTCCATGCCGGCCATGTAGCCGCCTATCAGGCCGCGGTTCACGGCTATCACTTCCTCGGAACCCACGAAGACCTTGGCGTAGTCGCGCATCTCGTAGACGGTCTCGGCCATCTGCATCAGGCAGGAGAAAGTGAAGTATACGTCCACCGGCCCGGCCAGGCGGAACACGTCGGCCAGCTGCGGCGTGCTTATGTAGCTGTAGCCGCCGGAGGGCTTGGCCGTTATCATCGTGGCCTTGGAGCCGCCGCGCGGCTTGTCCCAGTTGAACACCGCGTTCATCCCGGTGTCGGTGGGGTCTATCCAGCCTATGCCGTGGCCGAACGAGAAGAAAAGGTAATGCTTCGCCGGGTAGCGCCGCTTGGCCCACATGATGAAGTCGGCCATATGCCGCCAGTCGCCCATGTCGGCGCCCTCGGCCTTCTCCAGGAACTCGGAGCCGGGCTCGCCCCCGCGCCTGTTGATATGCAGGCGCCTCGGCGACGAGCCGGCCACGGCCAGTTCGGCCACTATCTCCACGCCTTCCGAGGAACCGGCCTTTTCCAGGCCTTCCAGCAGCACCGGGCCTATCTGCGCCAGGTCGGCGTCGGCGTTGAGGTAGGCCATTATGGTCCAGCCGGCGCGGGCCGGAGCTTCGGCCGCGGCCGCGGGCGCGGCGAGGCCCGCCGCAAGAAGCAGGGCGGTGAAGAGTTTCATATCGGTATTATACCAGCGCGTTGAGCGCCTGGCGGAACTCCTCGGCGCTGTGGTAGCGGTCCTCGGGGGCCGGAGCCAGGCACTTGGCCACCACGGCGTCGACCCCGGCGGGCAGGCCGGGCACCATGTCGGTGAGTTTCTGGTAGGCGAGGTGCGTCTTCTGGTGGTTGAAATCGGGGCCCTGGAAGGGCAGCACGCCGGACAGGGACTCGTACAGGCAGACGCCCAGCGAGTATATGTCCGACTCGGCCGAGGAGACGCCCAGCGCCTGCTCGGGCGCCATGTAGGCCGGCGAGCCCACCACCTCGCCGTTGGACATCCTGGCCATAGACTGCATGGCCTGGTGGGCCAGGCCGAAATCCATCACCTTTATATCCCCGTCGTTGGAGAGCATGATGTTCGCCAGCTTGAGGTCGCGGTGTATGACGTTCTTGGAATGGGCGTAGCTGAGCGCTCCGGCTATCTCGCCGAACATGCGCAGAGCCTTGTCGAAGCCGATGCGGGCCTCCTTGTCCACCACGCGGTCCAGCGTGCCGCCGTCCACGTGCTCGAACACGAGGTATATGTTGTCCTCTTCCTCGAAGATCGTGTAGATCTCGACGATGTGCGGGTGGTGCAGCAGCGCCACGGTGCGCGCCTCGTCGAGGAAGCGCTGCTTCTCGCGCTCGTTGACCTTTATCTCCTCGCCCATCTTCTTTATGGCGACCTTGCGGCCGAGCGACTGGTCGGTGGCCTCGTAGACCACGCCCATCGCGCCCTCGCCGAGCTTGCGCTCTATCTTGTACTTCCCGGTGGCGACGCCCTCGTAGAACACCGACGGCGACAGCACGTCGGGGTGCGTCGCGCGGCCGCTCTGGCGGCCGGCGCCCGCGCGGGAGGTCATGATATGTATCAGGCCGGCCGCGACGAGCCCGCCGCCGGTCAGCGTGAAGAACAGCGTCATCAGGAAGCGCCTGAGCGGGCTGCGCCCGGCATCGGCCGGCACGCCGCCGTCGGCGGTGCCGCGGGCCGCGGCGCCGGAATAGGCGGAAGCCTGGCCGAAGCCCTGCACCCGGCCGCCGTACTGGGCCACGGCGTCCTGGTAGCGGGCAGAATAGGCGGAGCTGAGGGCCGCGGCCTGCTTTATGTCCTCTAGCATCCGCTTGTAATCGCCCTGGCTCTCGTAGGCCAGCGCGCGGTTGTACCAGGCGTCGGCGAAATTGGGGTTCAGGCCTATGGCCTTGCTGGCGTCGTCGGCCGCGCCGCCGGCCTCGCCCTTGCGGTTGAGCGCCCAGGCGCGTATATTGAACGCCTGCAGGTTGGAGGGGTCCTTCTCGATGACCGCCCCGGCGTCGCGCACGGCGTCGTCGTACTTGCCCAGGAAATTATTGGCGTTGGCGCGCTCCAGGTAGGCCTCGGCGTTGGACGGGTCCTTCTCGATGGCCAGGCCGGCGTAATGCACCGCGCCCTGGTAATCGCCCAGCCTGGCCTTGGCCATGGCCGTCTTCAGGTAGGCCTTGGACTTGGAATAGTCGGGCGCGGACAGCGCCGCGGCCGCGGCGGCCGCCGAGAGGCCCGGGGCGGACTGGCCGCCCGCCACCGTGATGCCGCCGCTCTCTTCGGCGGCGCCCAAGGCCCGCTTGACCTCTTCCACCGAGGCGACCGACTTGAGGGAACCCGCCGACTTGCGGCTCTCCAGCAGGGCGGACAGCACGCGGGCCGACTCGTCCTGCGGGTTTATCTCCATCGCCTTCTTGATATCCTCGATCGCCCCTTTACGGTCCTCCAGCGAGGCCCTGGCCACGGCGCGGGCCTTGTAGCCGTCGGCGGACCGGGAATTCAGCGTTATGGCGTTGGTCGCGGTGGCCTCGGCCTGCTTGTATTTCTTGAGCTCGTTATAGGAGGAGGCGGCTGCCACCTGCAGGGAAACGTTCTCGGGGAAGGTCTGCACGGCCTCGTCTATGGCCCGTTCGGTAGCGCGCGGGTCACCCTTTTTCTTGGCGTCGTTCACCCGCACGAGCGCGTCAAGAGGGTCAGGACCGTCCTCGCCGCCGGCCTTGTCTTTGGCGCGGGGATCGGCATGGAAGCCGAAAGCGCCGTCGTGCGCGAATTTCGAGGGGATGCGCATCTCGGCCAGCCGGCCGGTGATGTCGCTATAAGAATCCTTGCCGAGCTTGCCGGTCTCCACGGCCGAGTCCAGCGAGGCCAGCAGCATGGAGATCTGGCCGCAGAACTCGCGCTTGAACTTCCATATTTCTTTCTTGTCCTTGCCCTTCAGCAGGCGCAACAGGGCCTCGCCGGAAACGCCTGGTTGGTCCACGGCGTTCTCAAGGAAAACGTCCAGGTCGGCGCCGGAGTCGGTCGCCGCAGGCTTTACGGCGGCGTCCGAGACCGGCTTCATCAGCGAGGCGTCGGCGGCCGCGCCGGAGGCGTCTTCGGCGGCGCGCAGGGCCGGGCCCGCGGCCATGCCCAGGAAAAGGAGTAATATCGCAGAAAGTATATTCCTAATACGCATACAGGACACACTCATCTGTTAACCTTACAATAGGATAAAGGGCCGGCCCGTTTTTGTCAAGGGCCCAGCGGCCCGTTTTTTCAGAGGGCCCGGCCGGGCCTGGGACTTATGGCCCCTTGCGGCCTGGGCCCTGAGGCCTTGCAATCCCGGAATAGTCTGCTAGACTATAGCCAGCAGACCAAGGAGAAACTAAAATGAAAACCCTCGAACTTCTCGCCTCCGCCGCCGTGATGGTCTCCTTCGCCGCCGCAGTTTCCGCCGGGGAGCCCGTCAACGACCCGAACTATTTCAAGACCGCCTCCGCCACCGTCAACGTGAGCGAGAAGGTCTCGGACCTCACCAGCGCCGACGTCTTCCCGCCGATGCTGGCCGCCAGGGCCTCCACCCGCAACCCCGCCGCGATAGTCAACGGCGGCGTGCAGGCCTGGAACGTCATCAGCAACGGCAAGCCCGGCTCGGACGTCTCCGGCGCTTACGCCAGCGCCATCCCCGGCTTCTCCTTCAACTGGGCCAACTACAGCGGCTGGAAGAAGAAGGAGATGGTCTACGACTACGTGGTCACCAACCTGATGGGCATAGACGTCATAAAGATCAGGTACGCGGTGTCCTTCTTCTACAACGGCCAGGACCTGCGCGACGACGAAGCCGACGTGAAGGGCCACTACATCACCAACTTCACCGTGCGCCCGCTGGAGACCAGCGTGAAGTGGGGCTGGAAGTTCAACATGGACGTTAAGATGTCCGACCCCATGAACGTCGGCTCCTCCAAGGACCCGGTGGCCTATATGCAGGCCGACCTGAACCACGTCACCTCCACCCCCCTCAGCACCGACGGCGGCGTCTGGAGCTACACCGTGGACGGCCTCGGCCACTTCGGCGATTCCTCCGCCCGCAGCCGCGCGATGACCAAGGAGATAGGCCAGGGGGAGACCCTCGAGGTTCCCCAGATATCCTGGAACTAAGCCAGGCGGACCCAAAGAAAAACCCCCGGCTTGCCGGGGGTTTTCTTTTTGGCTGGGCGGATCACTTGCCGGCGCCGCAGCACTTCTTGTACTTCTTGCCGGAGCCGCAGGGGCAGGGGTCGTTGCGGCCCACCTTGGGGTCCTCGCGGCGCACGGTCTCCACCTTCACGGTCTCGCCGCCCTGCAGCACCTCGGGGTGCTTCTGCATCCACTTCTTGACGGCCTTGTCGTTGTTGATGTCCACCTTGTCCACCAGCATCTTGCGGTAGATGCCGATGATCAGGGCGCGCATCTGCGGGTCCTTGGCCTGCTCAAGTATCTGCGGGGACATCGCGTTCAGCTCGGCGGCCAGTTCGTCGTCGGTCTTGTCGGCCGGGGATTTATCGGCGGCGGGCTTAACCGGGGCGGCCGCGGGCTTCGCGGCCTCGGCCTTGGGGGCCACCGGCTTCGCGGCCTCCGGCCTGGGGGCGGCCGGCTTCGCGGCTTCGGCCTTCGGGGCTGCCGGCTTCGGCGCTTCGGCGGGGGCCGCGGGCTTCGCGGCCGCCTCCTTCTCCTTGCCGGTTATCTTCTTAAGAAAATTCCACGCCATGTTGTTTCTCCTTTAGTTTTTGTCCTCTTAAATTATCTGCCCGCGTCCTTAAGGAAGCAGGCCAGAGCTATAGAATGCAGCTTGGTCACCGGCGAGTCGGTGCGCGACGGCAGTATGACCGGCATGTTGGCGCCGGCCAGCACCGTCGCGGACTTCACGCCAGCGCCGAAGAAAGAGATGGACTTGTACATCGGGTTCGCCGCGTCCAGGCTCGGCAGCAGCGCTATGTCGGTCTCGCCCGGCACCACCGCGCCCTTCACGCCCTTCTCGGCGGCCAGCGTCTTGGAGAACGTGATGTATATGTCGTAAGGTCCCTCGACCACGCAGTTCTTTATAACGCCGTCGCGGTTCAGCTTCACCAGCGCCTCGGCGTCCAGCGTGCTCGGTATCTTGGGGTTCACCTTCTCCACCGGGCAGACGGCCGACACCTTCGGCGTCTCCACGCCCAGCGCGCGCATGATGCCCACGGCGTTCTCGACGATCTTGACCTTCTGTTCGAGCGTGGGACTTATCAGTATCGCCGCGTCGGTGACGGCGAACATCTTGTGATAGTTGTCCAGGTGGAACAGCGCGAAGTGGCTCAGTATGCCGCCCTCGGGCACCGCGGCCACCTCCTTGCGGAGTATCGCCTTCATGTAGAACTTCGTGTCCACCAGGCCCTTCACCAGGAAGTCGCCCTTGCCGGCCCGCACCAGGTCCACGGCGCGGTTGCACATCTCGGCGAAGTCCGTCATCTCCTCGAGCTGGAAGATGCCCAGGTCCAGGCCCACGCGCGCCGCCATTTCCTTCACCTGCGCCGCCGGGCCTATCAGCACGCCGCCGGAGATGATGCGGTTCTCCACGCCCATGCGCAGGGCGGTCAGCACCTCGTCGTTGTTGGCGCCGGGCACCACCACCCGGTTGGTCTTGCCGCGCACCTGCGCGCGCAGTTCGTCGAAGCTGTTGAATTTCATCTCGCCTCCGTCAGTATTTGCGCACCTTTTCCGGGTGGTCCAGCGCTATCTGCGCCTGCGCGCGCAGCGCGGTCATCTCGTCGCCGCCGGGGTAGGTCAGCACCTGCGCCAGCCAGCCGGTGCGGCGCTTGACCTCCGAAACTATGAACTTGTCGTAGGCCAGGCCGCCGGTCAGCACTATGGCGTCCACCTTGCCTTCGAGCACCGCCGCCATCGAGCAGATCTCCTTGCTCATCTGGTAGGCCATAGCGGCCACGACCGCTTTCGCCTCCTCGCGGCTGACCTTGGCCGGGTCCAGGCCGCAGCCGGGCTTCACCTCGCCGGTCTCTATGTACTTCTCGAGGGCCATGCAGTCCGAAGTGCCGGTATAGGCGGTCAGGCCGCCGCGGCCCTTGATCTTGAGCTTCATGTCGGCCAGCGTGTACTTGCCGCTGAAGCACATCTTGACCAGCCCGCCGGCCGGCACGCCGCCGGAGCGCTGCGGGGTGAAAGGTCCGTCGCCGTCGAGCGCGTTATTGACGTCCACCACGCGGCCGCCCCTGTGGGCGCCGACGGACACGCCGCCGCCGGCGTGCATCACTATCAGCCGGCAGTCCTCGTAGGGCTTGCCGAGCTGGCGCGCCGCGTGGCGGCCTACGCGCTTCTGGTTGAGCGCGTGAAAAATGGAGATACGGGGGTTCTCCGGCATGCCGGAGTAGCGGGCCACCGGGTCCAGTTCGTCGACGACCACGGGATCCGCTATGAAGGACTTTATGCCGTTCTCGTCGGCGATGTTCTTGGCGATGATGCCGCCGAGGTTGGAGGAATGGTCGCCGAGCACGCCCTCGCGCAGGTCGGCGAGCAGGGCCTCGTCCACGGCGTAGACGCCGCCCTCGATGGGCTTCACCAGGCCGCCGCGGCCTATCACGGCGTGTATCTCCTTCACGTCGACGCTGTGCTCCTTCAGCGAGCCCAGCACCATGCGCTTGCGCAGGTCGAACTGGGAAGTGATCTTCTCGCGCTCGTAGGGTTTCAGTTCGTCGGGGCTGTAACGCACGGTCTTGTGGAACACCTCGGTATCGCCGCGGAAATAACTGACCTCGTCCGAAGTGGAACCGGGGTTTATCACCAGTATGTTGTAATCTGCCATGGTTTCTCCTCTACTTGAAGGTTATCTCGTACAGGTACGGCGCGTTCTTCTTCTCGACGGTGACGAAGATCTTCCCGCCGCCCTCGGCGGCGAACCCGGGCTGCTCCTTGGCGCCGTAGCAGTAGTCCTCCGGCGCGCAGCCGATCAGTTTGGCGGGCCGGTCCCACGGGCCCCACGGTGCCGGCGCCAGCCGGGCGTTCACGACGGCGGCCTTCTCGTCGTAATATACCAGCAGGTACGACTTCAGCCGCTCGTTGTACGACACGGAGAACTCGTCGGGCATGCCTTCCAGCAGCGTGGACGCCTCGTTGACGTCGGAGGTCCAGGCGGCGCTGGAGGCCTCCTGCATATAATAGGAATACTTCTCGCGCGAGGCGATGTTCTCCGGCTTCACGCGGGCCAGCTCCGCCCCGTACTCGCCGGGGGCCACGGCTGAACGGCCGTACACGTATACCCAGCCGTCCTCGTCGGCCCAGGCGGCGGAGCCGAAGGCGGGCTCTATGTCGTTCCACAGCGAATACCTGGTGGCGAGCCGCGCCTTGACGTAGGGACCGGCCGGGTCCTGCGCCCAGGCCACGCCCTGCCCGACGCGGAAATAGTCGTAGGGCTCGGGACCGAAATTGTTCATGATGGAATAGAAGACGTAGCACTTGCCGCCGGCGCAAAGGCCGGAGCGGGGCCAGAACCGGCGCACCTGGCTGTACTCTTTTATCTCGCCGGACAGCAGCGGCAGCGGCCAGCCGTTCTCGTCGGAGACATAGCGCAGCGAGGCGGCCTGGGCGTAAGGGGAGGTGCTGGGCGCGAACGCGGCGGCCCCGTCCACTATCCCCCACACCGAGGCCTGGCCGCCGGCCTTGCGCTCCCCGGACCAGACGTTGTTCAGGAGCCACAGCGTGCGCCCGTCGGGCAGCGGCACGGAATAGTTGCCGCCCTGGGCCACGACGGTCCCGGTGGAGGCTGCCACGCCGAGCAGCGGGACGCCCGCGGAAACCGAGAAGCCCGGCAGGCCGGCCGCGCGCGGCGCCGGGCAAAGGGCCAGCAGCAGGAGGGCGGGCGTTAAAACCAGTGCCGTCCTCTTAGCCGCTGCTTTGTGGGGTCCGTACCGCATTTTTGCTCCGGGGGGCGCGTAGAAATTTAAATTATAATATAATAGAAACCGCGACCGTTGCAACAAAACGCGCGGCCGGCCTGTAACATATTAGTCATTGAATTCACAGCGAGGTCTGTTAGACTATAACCATGTTCCGCGGGGCCAGAACCATAGCAGCGGCCGCCCTCTGCCTTATAGCAGCGGCCGTTCCTTCGCGCGCCGCCGCGCCGGCGGTATCCGTCACGGCCCTCAGCACCGGCAGCATAAATATCTCCTGGACCGGCGGCACCTCCCCCTTCACCGCGCAGATATCCACCGACTCGGCCTTCAACGTGTGGCTGGCCAGCGGCCAGGTGACCGGCAGCGCCACCAACTACCCTTTCCTCTCCCCCGACACCAGTTACTACCTGCGCGTGCGGTCGTCGGGCGACGCCATAGGCGTTTACGGCTCCACGTGGACGGTAACGCCGGTGGCCGCCCCCTCCGGGATGTACTCCATCTCCGCTTATTTCACGGCCCCCTCCTCGCACACGGCGGTCAATAAGATAGGCTGGAACGTGAACGGAAACCCGGAATGGACCGGCTACGAGCTCTCCTACGCCGACAACGCCGCCTTCACCGGCGAAACGGTGTCCCCCATAGGCTACCCGCCCGCGGACCAGGGCGGCCTGTACGCCAACACCGTCTATTATTTCCGCGTCAGGGCGCGCGGCATATCGGGCATGGTAACGCCCTATGCTTCATACATCACCACGGCCACCGCGGCCATGGCCCTCACCGGCCTTTACGACGAGGTGTTCGAGAGCAGCGCCGTGGCCCGCTGGACGCCGGAGAACGGCTCCGTTCAGGCCCAGCGCGCCGAGGGCTACACGCTGACGCTCTCGACCTCGGAACTGATGTCCCCCGTGAAGATCGGCTGGTCCACCGCCGACCGCGCCGTCTCCAGTTACTCGCTGGAAGGCCTCGGTCTCAACACTACCTATTTCTACCGGGTGGGCTCGCTCAACGTCTCCGGCCTGGAGAACCTGAGCGACAAGATGACCTTCACCACGCTGGCGCAGAAGCCGCAGGGCCTGGCGTTCATGTCCGTCGCGGACGGCGCCGCGAGGCTGGGCTGGACCGCGCTGCCGTCGGCGCCCTCGGAAGCCAGCGCGCTGGGCTACACCCTGCAGGCCTCTACCGCCGCGGACTGGACCGGGATCGGGCATTCGTCCTCGGCCTACTCGGTGGCGCAGAGCACGCTGGCCCTGACCACGCTGGACCCCAACACCACCTACTATTTCCATGTCGCCTCGCTGAACAGCGCCGGGGACCCCAACTACAACGGGAAGCTCTCCACCGTGACGCTCTCGCTGTCCATCTCCACGGACCTGGTCCACGTCACGCCCGGCGCGCAGCGCATGGACCTGACGTTCACGCCGCTCCCGCTTTACCCGCAGGCCTTCGCGTGCGAGGGCTACAGGCTGGAGGCTTCCACGGGCGCCTTCGGCGGCGGCGCGGCCGTTATCTCCTCGGTCACCTACGACCCTTCCGCCCAGGGAATCAGCGTGGAAGGCCTCAACCCGAACACGGTATACAACCTGCGCCTCGGTGCGCTGAACTGGGAGCGCACCCCCCACTACGTTACGCTGGCCTCCACCCGCACGACCATCCCCGGCGTGCTTACCGGCGTGACGCAGTCCTCGGTATGGAGCTCCAGCGTGGCGGTGTCGTTCAACCCGGGCATCGCCACCGAGGGCTACGTGGCCCAGGCCTCGCTGTACCGGTACTTCAGCGTGGTGGCCGCCAGCTCGGCCACGGCGAACCCCGCGGCCTCGGCGCTGGCCATACAGGGCCTTGACCCCAACACCGCCTACTATTTCCGCGCCGGCAGCCTCTACAACGGCGCCACCGTCTATACCGAGGCCTCGCCGCTGATACGCCAGACGCTGCCGCTGGCGGTCATGCTCGGCGCGCCGCCCTACGCCGGGGTGTTCTACTCCAGCGCCACCGTGGCCTGGACGCCGCTGGCCGCCGGGCCGCAGAAGGACACGGCCGAAGGCTACCGTCTCGAGGCCTCCACAGCGTCCGACTTCTCCGGCGTGCTGCTCTCCTCGGCGGCTCTCAGCGTCGCCCCCGACCGTCTGACGGTGTCCGGCCTCGCGCCCAACACCACCTACTATTTCCGCAACGCCTCGCTGAACCTGGAAGGACGCCCCAATTACGCGTCGGCGGGCTCCACCGCCACGCTGGCGAACGTCCCTACGCAGCAGGACTTCGTGCTGACCCCGGCCTCCATAAACCTGAACTGGCTGGTCAACGGCAACCCGCCCGACACCGTGTACCTGGTGGAGATGGACGACGACCCCGGCTTCGCCTCCCCGGAGCCTTCCTCCTCCACGGTGCTCTCGTCGGCCACCTTCTCCGGCCTGCTGCCCACTACCACCTATTACTCCCGCGTGACGGCCTACAACCGCTTCGGCCGCGCCGCGCCTACGGTATCCTTCTCGCCGATGGCTACCGGCGCGCACGACCCCGCCGCAGGCTCCCCCTCGGCGATAGGCCCGTACACGCTGACCGCGAACTGGGGCCAGGGGGCCAACGGCGCCGGGATCTTCTACCGCGCGACCATATCCTCCAGCACCGATTTCAGCGGGGTGGTGCTCTCCTCGTCCACGCAGAACCTCTATGCCTCCTTCTCCGGGCTGGTCTCCAACGCCAGTTACTACCTGCGGGTCTCGGCGCTGAACCTCAGCGCCGTGCCCACGCTGCCGGCTATCGGCATAGGCACGGCGCTGACCCTGCCGACCACCCCGTACATGCTGCCGCCCGAGCAGGCCTTCACCGGGCCGCTGATAGACGGCTTCACGCTCAACTGGCTGGACAACGGCAACTCCTCGTTCACCCATTACGGCGTGGAGATCTCCACCTGCGCGGACTTCTTCCGCGTAAGCACCTCCACGGTGGTGCACGCGCTGAGCCACTCGTTCCGGGACCTCCTGACCGGCACCACTTATTACGCGCGGGTCCGCGCCATAGGCCAGGCCGGGGACCTGTCGGCCTTCGAGAGCTCCGGCTCGACGATGACGATCTCCAGCTCCACGCTGAACGCGGTGGCGATGCGCGAATCCTACGTCACGCTCGAAACCTCCTACGGCACCATCTCGCTGTACCTGCCGCGCGGCTCCATAGGCAGTTCGACCCGCATCATACTGCAGCCGGAGACCTCGTTCGGCGCCCCGAACTCGGCGGTGTCGGCGCTTACCCCCACCGGCATAGGCCTGAGGATAACCCATTTCCCCGCCACGCTGGTGCTGGGCGCCGTCACGATAACGCTGCCCTACAGGATAACCGACCTGCCGTCCGCAATGCGCGACACGGCCTCGCGGTCCAAGCTGGTGCTTGCGCTGTTCGACGAGACCAACTCCATATGGGTGCCGCTGCCGTCGGTGTCCGACACCGCGAACAACAAGGTGACGTCCCAGACCTGGCACCTCTCGACGTTCCAGCTGATGCAGGCCTCGTCCGAGACCGGCCTGGCCGCGGTGAAGATCTACCCCAACCCGTACCGGCCCAACTCGGTATCCGACGTGATGCATTTCACCAACATGACGCCCTACGCCAAGGTGCGGATCTACACCTTCCTCGGCGAGCTGGTGCGCGAGATAAAGGCCGACGTGAACGGCATGGCGGCCTGGGACGGGCTTAACAGCGACGGGCGCAAGGTGGCCAGCGGCGTGTACATAGCCTACGTGCAGACGCGGGACAAGCGCTCGTCGAAGAGCTTCAAGGTGGCCATAGAAAGATGAGGACCAGGACGACCAGGGCGGCGTTCGCGGCGGCTTTGATGCCGGCGCTGCTCTGCTGCGCCGCGCCGGCCGCCATGGCCGCCGGCGGGTTCGATCCCTCGTCGGCCGGCACCTCCACCGCGCAGTTCCTGAAGATCGCCTCCGGCGCGCGCGGCGCGGCGCTGGGCGAGGCCTACGCCGCGCTCGCCGACGACGCCTTCGCGCTGGACTGGAACCCGGCCGGCCTGATAAACGTGAAGAAGAACTCGATGGTCTTCATGCATTCGCCGTACCTGGCAGGCACCTACGCGGACTACGCGGCCTACGCCGAGACCGCCGGCGAGGTGGGCGCCTGGGGCGTCTCGTTCAAGTACATGAACTTCGGCAACATCGAGCGCACCGACTCCAGCGGCCTGGACATGGGCGACTTCAATCCCTACGACACGGCGGTCAACGTGGGCTTCGCCTGCTACATCACCGGCTTCAACAAGGACCCCGAGGAGCGCTTCGTGCTGGGCGCCACCGGCAAGTTCGTGCGTTCGCAGATACTCTCCGCCGACAACACCGTGTCGGCGGATATCGGGGTCAACCTGCCCTACATGTTCGACAACAATTTCAGGATGAGCCTGGTGGCCCAGAACGTGATGGGCACGCTGCGCTACGACAAGGAGGAAGCGCCGCTGCCGCTTACGCTGCGCCTCGGCACCGTCACGAAACTCGCCGACTACATGCTGATCACGACCGACATCGTTGCGGTCAACGACAGCCTGCCTTTCCTGGCGATGGGCGCCGAGGGCCGGATAGGTTTCGGCGAAAGCACCGACCTGTTCCTGCGCGCCGGCTTCAACACCCGCGCCGTTTCGGACCTGGGCGGCACGCGCAACTTCGCGCTGGGTTCCGGCGTCAGGCTCGGGAACTACCAGGTGGACTACGCCTTCTCGCCGTTCGGCGACCTGGGCACGGTACACCGCATATCGGCCTCCCTGGTTTTCTGAAGAACGCGCGCACGGCCAAGAAAAAAGCCCGGGACTTCCCGGGCTTTTCCTTTTTCCTCCGGCGTCAGGCCGGTTTCGCCGGCGGCGGCTCGCGCCGCGCGGTCAGCGGGAAGGACATGACGAACCAGGCCCCGGAGAAGACCACGCCCAGCGCCGGATAGAAGGTCGGGGCCACCGAGCCCGCGGCCTTGAGGGCCGACACCCACGTCGCCGTCACGCCCTTGGCGAAACGGTAGGTGAACGCGTCGGCTACCTGCTTGGCGCGGTAGCGGGTGTCGTAGGAGAACGGGATGTAGAGCGTTTCCTTCGAGGCGCGGAATATGGAATAGTCCATGCCCTTGAACAGCAGGAACGCGGCCGAGGCCAGCGCCAGCGACGGGTAGAAGAACAGCAGCGCGCAGGCGACTATGTGCACCGCCGGGATCGTCGTCAGTATGCCGCGGCGCGGTATGTAGCGCAGCAAGAGCGGCGTCAGCAGGAACTGCATGGAGAACGAGAAGATGTTCACGTTCATCCAGAAGCGGCCCATGTAGGCGGTGCGCGCGTCCGTGGCGGCTATGGTGTCCTGCACCAGCTGCGTGAAGCGGAAGTCCAGCGCGGTGGCCACGACCTGCGCGGCGAAGATGATGAAGGCGATGAACAGCACGGTGCGGTTCTCGAGGAGTATGCTCAGGTGCAGGTGGCCCTTTTTGCCGCCGGCCTCGTCGGCCGAGGGCACCGGCTCGCCGGCGCGGTCGTAGCCTATCCAGAACAGCACGGCGGCGGGGATTATGATCAGCGAGGCGTAGAGCAGGAAGGCGCCGGTGCCGAGGCCCATCACGTAACGGCCTATCAGCCAGCCGCCGGTGAGCGAGCCGAGCGCGCCGAGGCCGGCCACCGGGCCGTTGAAGATCTTGCCCTCGTCGTCCTTGAGCACGCTGTTGATGAACGACCAGTACTGCTCGGAGATGACGACGACGTAGGACTCCTTGAACACGAGCAGCAGGAAGGCCAGCCAGCGCCCGGCGCGGCCCATCATGGCCCACGCGAAGAGGAAGAACAGCGCGCTGCCTATCATCGTGACGGCCATGGACTTCTTGGCGCCTATGGCGGAAAGCAGGCGGCCGTAGGCGTAGATCATCGCCGCCATCATGAACGGCACGCAGGCTATGGCGTAGGGCTTGTACTCGGCGCCGAACTGCTCCATGAAGATGGACTCGGCGGGCGAGCGGACGAACTCGTAGCCGCAGAAGAGGAACATGGCCGACAGGCCGCCGAGGAACACGGCCCCGGCCACGTGCCTGCCCCGCTCCGTCCTTAAAGCTTTCATAAGTGTGCTCATATTAATACTATTATCCCAAAATCAGCCTCCCCCCACAAAGCAAAAAGAAGGCCGCCCGGGGGCGGCCTTCCTTTGATCGCGCGGGAGAGGTCAGAACTTGAACTGGCCTTTCTCGTAGATGGTGACCTTCTTGCCGCTCCTGAGCGTCGCGGTCACCTTCTTGTCCTCGGTGTTGATGAGGTCCCAGTGCACGGCCGAGTCGTTGTAGCCCAGCTTCGCCTTGGCCTCCTTCGTCAGTTTGGACGGGTCGCCGTCGAAGGTATCGGTGTAGGAGTCGCCGATGGCCACGTGGCAGTTGCCGTGCTTGCCGCCGTGGTTCTCGTCGAACAGCGTGTCCGCCATGAACCTGTCTATCTTCGAGAAGCGGCGGTCGGTCAGCGAGAACTCGCCGAGCTGGCTGGCGCCCTTGTCGGTCGCCATGATCTTCTTCACGTACTCGTCGCCCTTGGCGGCGGCTATCTTCACCGCGCGGCCGTCCTTGAACTCCAGGCGGATCTTCTCCACGTAGTTGCCGCCGCGGAAGGCCGGCAGGTTGGCGTAGTACACGCCCTTCGTGCCGCGCCAGTCCGGCGAGGTGAAGATCTCGAAGCTGGGGATATTATGGCCGCTCACGCCGAGGAACTTGCGCTTCTCGCCGAGCTTCACCTCGAAGTCCATCGAGGCCGACTCGGTGCGGATGGTGTCTATGCCCATCGTATTGAGCCACTTCTTTATGGCCATCGTGTCCTTGTAGATCTGGCCCCACTTCTTGGCCGGGTCGGGCTCGTTCAAGTAGCAGGCCTTGGCTATCTGGGCGGCGTACTCCTTCACGGAGAGCTTCGCCTGGCGGGCCAGTTCCTCGGTCGGGTAGGTGCACAGCGTCCAGCCGAACCTGCCCTTCTCCTCGTTCTTCGTCATGATGTCCCGCACGAAGCGGCGGGCCAGGGCCACCTGCGACTGGCGCTTGGTGTCTATGCCCTTCAGGTTGGTAAGCGAGGACGGCGCGTGTATGTAGACGTTGCCGTTCAGGTTCTCGTACATCTCCTTCTCGCCGGCGGCGACGAAGGCGCGCTGTTTGTCGTCCGAGAACTCGTAGAAGTCGCGCTCCAGGCGCGGGCTCATCAGGAAGCGGAACATCACGTTGTAGCCGCGCTGCACCAGTTTGCGGTGCACGATCTCGCCGAGCTCGCGGCCCTCGAGGTCGCAGCGCACCAGCACCGTGTCGTACTTCTTGAAACCTTTGCGCGCGGTGGTCAGGCCCCAGATCAGGGCGTCCGCGTATTTCTC
>JACCEE012826430.1_pt1 | contig 33739 bp, 28 predicted proteins | sample 7449931 | NCBI WGS metagenome assembly JACCEE01 (sample SAMN15323457, study PRJNA562643) | freshwater metagenome | isolation source: river surface water | place: USA:Blue River Watershed | collected 2017-08-19 | reverse complement strand
GCCCGCGCCCTCGCCCTCGCCCTCGCCCGCGCCCGCGCCATCGCCCTCGACCTCGCTGATGACAATTTAAAAGTTGATTATTTACTATATATTAGTTGCCTAGTTACTACGCAATTAACTCTGTTAAAGTTAGATGATTTTAATCAAAATCAATTTAAAAAATTTAGAGAAAAACTTCCTTCTTTTTTTAATGAATTTATTCAACAAGCACAAGTATTTCCTTCCTTGCAAACTCAACTTAAACAATTACAAAACCATCTTCCAAAACCAGAAGACGAACAGCACAATTGGAAAATTTTTGCAGAAAAATTATTAATCGTAATGCAAAAAGAACGAAATATAGGACATCAATGGAATTTAAACATAGAACAAGTTGACAAAATGGGACGCTATTTTTATGGATGTCAATTAATTATAGAGTGCTTAAAACTAGCGTCAGTTAGTAATCGGGAAGAAATAGAAAAGCAATTATTGCGTGTTCCACCAAAAATTGAAGAAATAGAAAAACCAGTATTGAGTATTCCACCAAAAACTACAGTTTTAAATAAATTAAAATTATTGATAGAAAGATTTGCCAGTTATTTAAAGAACTAGCAAACCTCGCACAAATGATTACACTTTAAAAACTGACTTATCCAATTTAAAGCAATTAAAATAAAATATTCTCAAATTTTTCTTGCTCGCCAGAAGGTGTATAATTTATCGGTATTCTCACACTAAAAGTGCTACCTTTTCCTAATTCGCTCTCAACTTCAATAAAACCACCCACCAATTGACACAAATGCCGACAAATCGTTAAACCTAAGCCCGTTCCTTCATATTGACGCGTTGTAGAATTATCTACTTGGGTAAAAGGTTCAAAAATTTCATTTAACTTACTTTTATCAATGCCAATTCCCGTATCAATAACATTCAATTTAAGCCAACCATCCACCACACTCGCTTGCAAAGTAATTTTGCCGCGCTGAGTAAATTTAGCCGCATTACTTAATAAATTCTGCAAAATTTGATGAATCTTACCTGCATCATTAAATGCCATTCCTAACGTATTAGGACATTGAACAATCAATTCATTTGTACCCACTAATGGCTTAATAATGATAACCACATCCCGCACCATTTGATAAATATTAAAATGACTTGGATGTACTTCCATTTTCTCAGCTTCAATTTTAGTTAAATCTAACACATCACTTACAATTGCTAATAAATTCTTGCCCGCAATTTGAATCTTTTGCAATTCATAAACAATATCTTGATAATTTTTCTCTTCGGCAATTTCACTCACTAAAGAGGTATAACCTAAAATTGCATTTAACGGCGTGCGCAATTCATGGCTAATATTCGCTAAAAACGCGCTTTTTGCTTGATTAGCAACTTCAGCAATTTCTTTAGCTTGTTTATTAAGCATTAATAGCCGTTGATTTTCATCACTGGTTTGTTTCAAACATAAATGTGTTTTTATTCTCGCCAGCAATTCTTCTTTAGCAATCGGTTTAGTAATGTAATCATTCGCGCCCGATTCTAATCCAATCACTAAATCATGTAATTGATTTTTAGCCGTGAGTAATAAAATAGGCAATTCACTAGCTCGCCATGTTTGCCGAATGACTTTTGCAACTTCATATCCCGTCATGCGCGGCATCATAATGTCTAATAAAATTAAATCGGGTTGCAATCCCCCTTCTAATAAATCTAAAGCTTCTTGTCCAGAATTAGCGGGAATAATGGTGTAATGATGCAAATATAAAGTATTAATTAAAACTTGATGATTAATTGGTTCATCATCTACCACTAAAATTTTAAATTGCCCTTCTTCAATTTGTGTTTCTGTCTCAACGGTGGGCGATATTTGTTTATCCAGAAAATAAGATTGATTAGTAGATAAAAAGTTAGCAGAAACATAATGACGGTGTGTCGTGGTAACCGTATTTTCATTGAGTTCTTCAACAATTTTCTTTTTATTGCTTAAAGGTAAAGTAAAGGTAAATTTTGAACCAATGCCTAATTTTGATTCAACAAAAATATGCCCACCATGTAATTCTACTAATTGCCGTGTTACTGCTAATCCTAAGCCCGTGCCGCCATAATGCCGCGCAGATGAACCATCAACTTGCTCAAAAGATTCAAAAATATGGGGTAAGTTTTCTTCTGAAATTCCAATGCCAGAATCTTCAATTGTAATACACAAATGGTTTTGTAAAGAAACTTGAGATTGTGAGAATTGCTCAGGTAATAGCGGCGGAATTTGTACTTGAGCGGTAATTGTAATTGAACCTTTATCAGTAAATTTTATCGAGTTACCAATCAAATTGTATAAAATTTGTTGAATACGATTTTCATCAGCATCAACACAAGGCGTATCTTTAGCAATTAAATTCACCACTTGTACATCTTTATGACTGAGCAACGGCTGCGTTACAATTTTTACAATTTCAACGACCGAATAAATATCAACGGATGAAATAAATAAATTCAAATCATGATGACGCAAGCGTGAGAAGTCTAAAATGTCATTGACTAAATTAGCTAAACGTTTACCACTAGAAACAATCATGGCTAAATTAAATTTAGTGTTTTCAGTTAAATCACCCGTCACACCATCTAACAATGATTCAGCTAAACCAATAATGCCATTTAAAGGCGTTCTTAATTCGTGAGAGGTATTTGTTAAAAACTCGTCTTTTAATTTATCTAAGCGTTTTAAATCTGCGTTCTTAGCTTCTAAAGTCGCAAAAGAATCTTCTAATTGTTGCGACATTTGATTAAAGACGCGCGACAATTCGCCGATTTCATCAGAGCGTTTTTCGGGTAGATTTTGATGCCATTGTCCTTTTGCCAATAAACGCGCCGCACGGGTCAAATTTAAAATAGGATGACAAATATAAGATGCAATCATGTAAGTAAAGACAGTAATTATGATACTCCCAACGACCATAATTAAAACACCTTGTACTAATTGGCGATCTACAATATTTTTAATATGATTATTGTCATACACAAGTTCTACTACATCACTAGAAATACTAGAACCTTCTAACATACTGCGTGGAATGGGAATATTGGTTAAAACAGTGGGGTCATTTTGGGCGGCGTTACGGCGATTATTTAAATCTACTAAAATATAACGTTTAAGCAAATTGTTTTTTACATCAGTTTCTTCATGAAAAGGTTTATTCGTAGCTTCTAAATTGTAAATAATACGTTTAGTAGCAGCATCTAGTTTATCGTCTGGATTACCGAGCACATATAAACCAGAACGATTAAATAAACGAATATTTTTTAACATTGGATTAAATTCTTTCAATTTCTCGGCAATGCGCACGGGGTCCATTTCTGCTAAGAAATCAGGAAAGTTTTTAATCGTTACGCCTAATTCTAATAAGTAGTGTTTATCAGGAGTGGGCATATAAACAAATTTGCGCAACTCTCCCGTTTTTGCTTCAGCCGTAATGCGGTCTGCAAAGAAAGGTTTTTGTTCGCGAATATAATCTAGTTTTCTAAAATATTCTGGAAATTCTTTTTTAAAGTCTAAACCTAAATCAATGCTATAAGTGGTAAAGGCAACAATTCCCTCTTTATTAATAATGTACAAATCTAAGTCTAAATTTAAACTTTTCTCTAAATTTTGGCGCAGTTCTTCTAAATTAATTAAAGATGGATTTGCACCACTTTTTTGATACGCTTGAATAAAAGGTTGAAAGGCTTCTTTTAAACGCTCATCTAATGGAGCTTCAAAAATTTTATATCCGCTATCCACTAACCTTAAAGCATTTGCAATATTATTTTCGGTTTGTTTTTTTAAAGAATTATAGCTTTCTTTCAAAGCATTGGAGGTTTCTGTATAGCTGTTATTGGACAAGAATAGAAAGATAGGAAGCATTAATAGCAAAAATAATCCAGTCATTCTGTATTTTAAAGAATGTGATATACGTTTCCATAAGCTAGCAACAGAACGCGTGAACGCAAAAGAGGATGAATCCATACAAAAAATCGCCGTTTTATTTAATTATAAGGACTAGAGCAAGCAAAAATAGCATTATTTTTATTTATAATATTGAGATTATAAACTCATTTATCATGATAAAAACGTGCCATTTTTGTAAAAAATATATTTATTATGATATGTAATTGTGATGATTGTGCAAATAAGGTTAAATAGCCGCGCTTTTTATTACAACTTGAGTATTTCCTTAAAAATTAAAAGTGTTTCGCAGCGATTACAATAACAAAAAACAGATAAACCCTACATTAAGGATATTATGAAATTTTCACAATTTGGGCAAAAATTTACCCGTAAATCAGGAATTTTGCAATTAATGGATGATTTAGGAAAAGCCTTAGCCAGTGCTCAACCTGTTTTAATGCTAGGGGGAGGTAACCCTAGTCAAATTCCTGAGATTCAAACTTATTTGCGTCAACGAATTCATTCTATTCTAGCAAATGGAAATGAATTTGAGCGTATGTTGGGTAATTATGATACCCCTCAGGGGTCTGATGAGTTTAATCAAGCCGTGGCTGAGTTGTTAAAACAACAATACGGATGGCAAATTACCGCAAAAAATGTCGCATTAACCAATGGTAGTCAAGCGGCTTTTTTTACCTTATTTAATCTTTTTGCGGGACATTTTCAATCAGGACAGGTAAAGAAAATTTTGTTGCCGCTCGCGCCTGAGTATATTGGGTATCGGGATATTGGTTTAAGTGAGGATTTTTTTGTCGCTTGTGCCCCACTTATTGAACATTTACCGAATCGCTTGTTTAAATATCATGTTGATTTTAGTCAGCTTAAAATTGACGATAGTATTGGTGCAATGTGTGTTTCGCGTCCTACTAATCCCACTGGTAATATGTTAACGGATGCGGAAATTCAAGGTTTAGCGGCATTAGCCCGACAATATGATATTCCATTAATTATTGACGCGGCGTATGGAACGCCTTTTCCAAATATTAGTTTTACAGAAGTTCAGCCGTATTGGGATGAAAATATTATTTTATGTTTAAGCTTGTCAAAATTGGGATTACCAGGCAGTAGAACAGGTATCATTATTGGCAATGAAACAGTGATTGAAGCCGTTTCCAGTGTCAGTGCTATTTTAACACTTGCGCCTAATAGCGTGGGAGCTGTAATGGCGTTGGAAATGGTTAGAAATGGCGATATTTTGCAATTAAGTCAATCAGTCATTCGTCCCTATTATGAGCAAAAAATGCAACAAGCAGTAGCGTGGATTCATCAGTATTTTGCAGGCATGAATTACCATTTGCATAAACCTGAAGGCGCATTTTTCTTATGGTTATGGTTTGAAGGTTTATCAATTAGCAGTCAACAATTATATGAGCAGTTAAAACAACAAGGCGTGTTAGTTATTCCAAGTCAATATTTCTTTGTGGGGTTGGAAGATATGGGCGCACATGTCCATGAATGTATTCGTATTAGCTACGCGCAACCGCCTGAAGTAATAGAAGCTGGAATTCGCTTAATTGCGCAACAGGTAAGACCTTTGATGAATTAACGAGATTATTGATGTACGCACTTTAAATTGATTAAAGCGGAGTGCAATCGCTTTAGCGATTGCAAGCGTTGTCGAGAATTAAATAATCCAAGTTTGGCGATAGATTTAAATGAAAACAAAGACCTGCTAGGTTTTAAAAACCTAGCAGGTCTATGGGTATGAATTCGCAGCTCTGCCAATTCTCAAAAGCAATAGCTAAAGTGATTACACTCCATTTTAACTGCGTAACTTCTATGATGTTTGAAAGGATAAAAATATGAATAGAGTTCAACAAGGGGTTATCGTGACACGGTGGTTATTAAACCTCTGTTTAACTGCGTTATTGGGATATTTCTCAACGTATTTGGTGTTTAGTTTTTTGCAAACTATGCCGTTATCAATGCCACAGGCAAAAAGTGAAAACCCAGTCAATACATTTAACGCGCCTGCTGTGCAAACTATCGATATTAATCCTTTATTAAATGCGCAATTATTTGGAGTCGCCGCTGCCGCGACCAGTAATAGTAAACAACCGCCGCCCGATACTCAGCTAAAATTACAATTACATGGGGTCTATTACAATGTACAAAGCCCGCGTGAATCTTTTGCCATGATTGCGGAAAGTGGTGCGACGGCTAAACGTTATAAAACAGGACAAGCGATTACAAATAGCACTTTGCAAGAAATTCATCCGCGCTGGGTGATTTTGTCACGCAATGGACGCTTAGAAACTTTACGCTTTAGCAGTCCAGAAGCGAAAAATGGACGTGCGGCTATCGTTAATAGTCAGGTAGCGACCAACAACGGTAATACGGTCAATAATGATTTACCGCCCGCCAAATTGCTGGGACAATTTCAACAGAAATTAGTGGAAAATCCACAAAGTTTATTGCCATTAGTGCGGGCTGTCCCCGCCAGCGAAAATGGGCAATTTATTGGCTATAAAATCAGTCAAGGCAAAGAACCTGCCCTGTTTGACAAATTTGGGTTGCAAGCGGGCGACGTGGTAACGGGCGTGAATGGTATTGCATTAGATTCACCGCTTAAAGGTTTAACTATCATTCAACAATTAGCGGGAGCTAGTCAATTGAATTTACAACTAAAACGACAAAATGAACCTGTGAATCTATACTTTAATATTGAAAAATAATCATTGCCTAATTCAACCCATTGAAACAGAGAGAACGAAAACACTCGGTATTTAGTTGATAAAATCGGTTGTTATAGGACTTCTTTTTGCTTTTTAAGCGGATACAGCGTATCCTTTTTAGCGAATTTTTCTCAAAAAACGATATTTATAGCTTTATTTTAAATCATTATGACAGCACAGATTTTAAATGGTAAAGCAGTTGCAACTGCTTTACGTCAATCAATCAAAGCTTCTGTTGAACAACGTCTTGCCGCTGGTTTACCCGCGCCAGGTTTAGCTGTGGTTTTAGTGGGTGAAAATCCCGCCTCTCAAGTGTATGTTCGCAATAAACGCGCGGCATGTGAAGAAGTTGGCTTTCATTCTGAAGCTTATCATTTGCCCGCCACCACAACCGAAACAGAATTATTAGCGTTACTTGACCAGTTAAACGCTAATCCACGCATTCACGGCATTTTAGTACAATTACCTTTACCCGCAGGCATTGATGCTGACCGTGTCACCGAACATATTTTACCGCACAAAGATGTAGATGGTTTCCATCCATATAACATTGGTCGTTTAGCCTTGAAACAGCCCGCTTTACGTCCATGTACTCCTAAAGGGGTGATGACTTTATTAGCACATACGGGGATAGATTTAATCGGTGCGAATGCGGTTGTAATTGGACAATCCAATATTGTGGGTCGTCCAATGGCATTAGAATTATTAGCGGCACGTTGTACGGTCACCATTTGCCACAGTCGCACACGGGCTTTAATTGAACATATCAAACAAGCCGATATTGTGGTTGCTGCGGTTGGAATTCCCGAATTTGTCAAAGGTGACTGGTTAAAACAAGGCGCGGTGGTGATTGATGTTGGTATCAACCGTTTACCCAATGGCAGTTTATGTGGTGATGTAGAATTTACCAGTGCCCAAACCCGCGCCAGTTGGATAACTCCCGTTCCAGGCGGCGTAGGGCCAATGACAATTGCAAGTTTATTAGAAAACACTTTGCAAGCGGCACAACTTGCGTAGTAGATTCACCAAAAAGCATTTTTAGAGTATTGGTAATGAATGATAAACAAGGCGGAGGAAAACCGTGTGGTAATGGATGACGCGCTAGCACGTCTTAAATCGCTCAATCAAGTTGGAATTGCCCTGTCCGCAGAAAAAGACGGGACACGTTTACTTGAACTTATTTTGAAAGAAGCGAAACGGATTACCTTCGCCGACGGTGGCACTTTATACACGCGCACTGAAGACGACTGTTTAAAATTTGAAATTATGTTAAACGACAGTCTAAACATTTATAAAGGTGGAAAAAGTGGTGAACCCATTCCTTTTCCACCGTTAAAAATGTATACCGACGATGGTTTACCTAATTTAAAAATGGTAGCAGTTTGTGCGGCTTTGCAAGGCAAAACTATCAATATTCCAGATGCTTATTCCAATACAGATTTTGAATTTGTCGGTACGCGCAATTTTGATTTACAGACAGGGTATCGTTCACAATCTTTTTTAACAGTGCCGATGCGCAATAATGAAGATGAAATTATTGGTGTTTTGCAACTGTTAAATGCCAAAGACCCCGCCACGGGCAATATTACATTTTTCAGTGAATTTGACCAAGAATTAGTAGAATCTTTAGCCTCACAAGCCGCTGTTGCGTTAGTGAATCAACGTTTGATTGAAGAACAACGCCATTTATTTGAAGCTTTTATTGAGTTAATTGCAAATGCCATTGATGACAAATCGCCTTACACTGGCGGACATTGTCGGCGTGTGCCTGAGCTTACCGCGATGCTGGCAGATGCAGCGGCAACTATTCAAACAGGGCCGCTAAAAGAATTTGACATGAATGATGAAGACCGCTATGAGTTAAAAGTGGCGGCATGGTTACATGATTGCGGTAAAATCACGACCCCTGAATATGTCGTTGATAAAGCAACGAAATTAGAAACGATTTATGACCGTATTCATTTAGTTGACACCCGCTTTGAAGTGCTCAAACGCGATGCAGAAATTGACCATTTAAAAAACCAAGTTGCCGCTTTGCAACAAGGACACGCTTTTGATGCTCAAGCAGCAGAACAACAGCTTGCGAAAAAAATTCAAGAACTTCATCAACAACGTGATTTTATTAGACAATATAATGTTGGTGCTGAATTCATGTCTGATGCTGCCAAAGAACGGGTTAAACAAATCGCACTGTTACAATGGGACGCACCCGACGGCATCCGGCAACCCTTATTAACAGAAAGTGAAGTTTATAATCTTTGTATTACCCGCGGCACGTTAACCAATGAAGAGCGACAAGTGATTAACTATCATATTGTTGCAACGATTAACATGCTAGAATCTTTACCTTATCCCAAATATTTACGCAATGTGCCTGAATATGCAGGTGGACACCATGAACGCATGGATGGCAAAGGCTATCCTAAAGGCTTGACCCGTGAACAGATGTCAGTGCAAGCGCGAGTTATGGGAATTGCTGATATTTTTGAAGCACTGACAGCGGGCGACCGTCCTTATAAAAAAGCTATGAAATTGTCAGAAGCATTAACCATTTTAGGGCGCATGAAACTAGAAAATCATATAGACCCTGATTTATTTGATGTTTTCATACATGAACAAATTTACTTAAAATATGCAGAACGCTTCCTAAAACCTGAACAAATTGATATGGTGGATGTAACGCAATTACCTGGTTATAACCCCTTATTCAATTGCTAGAACATCAAGGCTATCTCCTGCTTCCTTATGTTGCCCACCCGTATACTTTATTACTCTTTAAAATTCAGTCTATTGGTGTTGGGGTTATCTGGTTGTGCACCGCAACCGCCGACCCCCTCGCCTGGACATCTCAATTCACAACAGTTGGTTGATACTTCCAACCGCGATATTCCGCCGCCTATTCAACAACTTCCTCCCCTGTTACCGCCTCCCCAACCAATTAAACCCCTGACGACATATACTATTGTGGTAGATGGTGTACCAGCGGATAAATTACTGTTTGCACTTGCCCGTGAAGCCAATTTAAACATTGATATTCATCCTGAGATAAAAGGCAATATTACACTCAATGCGATAGAACAAACCTTACCGCAAATTTTGGAACGGATTAGCAAACAAATTGATATTGCTTATACCTTAGATTTGCCACAAAGCTATTTAAGTATTTTTCCCGACAAGCCTTTAATGAAAACGTATAAGGTTAATTACGTTAATATGACGCGGGAAAGTGGCGGCGATGTGTCTATTGCAACCCAAGTTTTCACAAGTAGCACTCCTAATAAAGGTTCTGCGGGCGGTGGGAATAGTTTTAATAATTCGACGGCAAGTGTTAAAAATACCTCAAACAACCGTTTTTGGGAAACTTTACAAAAAAATATTCAAGCCGTTTTAAATAGTTATCGTGGCAATGCGGCGGCGGCAGAAACTTTAAATAATGTAATTGTCAATCCAGAATCAGGCATTATCACGGTTTGGGCAACACGGCGACAACAAGCTGAAATTGAAAAGTTTTTAGATGCAGTTTTAGAAAGTGCACAACGACAAGTATTAATTGAAGCAACCATTGTAGAAGTGCGTTTGAATAATGACTATCAAGCGGGGATTGACTGGCAACGTATTGATGGCGATTTTACTTATTCACAACAACTTTTAGGCGCGAATATCGCGACTGCGCCGTTCTATTTATTTGAATATAAAAACAACAGCAGCAAATTTGGCGACTTATCCGCGAAAGTGCGTTTATTGGAAAAATTCGGTACGACTAAAGTGCTATCTAGTCCTAAATTGATGGCACTGAACAATCAAACAGCCGTCTTAAAAGTTGTTGATAATATTACATATTTTAGTATTGGGGTAGAGCGCATTGAAGCTACACAAAACTCAGTTTCTCGCACACAGTATTCAACAGAAATTAACTCTGTGCCGATTGGTTTGATTATGAATGTCACGCCGCAAATTGATGAAAATGGACAAGTAACTTTAAATGTGCGCCCAACGATTTCGCGTTTATTGGGCTATAAACCTGACCCGAATCCAGATTTAGCAGCGGCAAATGTAACAAATAATGTTCCCGAGATTCAAGTGCGTGAAATGGAATCGATTTTAAAAGTTAATGATGGAGATATTGCGATTATTGGCGGTTTGATGCAAGACGATACCACGCTAGACAAACAAGGATTGCCCGTGTTATCGCGTACACCCGTGGTGGGTGATGCGTTTGCCTATCGAGATAATAGTTATGTTAAAACAGAATTAGTGATTTTTCTGCGTCCTGTTGTGATTAAAAATGCTAGTTTAAATACTGATTTAAAAGAATACCGCGCGTATTTACCTGACCCCAATCGCCCAGATGGAACAGACTCCACGGGGTTTGTGAAATAACTAGATTAAAAAGGAGTGCAATCGCTTTAGCTATTGCAAGTGATGCCGAGCACTAAACAACCCGAGTTTGGCAAGAGGTTAAAATTAAAACAAAGACCCGCTAGGTTTAATAAATTTAGCGGTTTTTTTATAATGGGGCTCCGTAAAGTAAAAAGAGGAGAGTGCATGATGGAGTTTGTTGGACGTGAGGCGGAGCTTAAGCGGTTTGATGCGTTATTGAAGGGCACAAAAGGCGAATTGTGGGCGATTCGCGGCGAGGGCGGGTTGGGTAAATCGAGTTTGTTGCAGCAATTTGTTCAGCAGTGCGAGCGGCAAAAACGGGAGTTTTTATTTATTGATGTTGAGCGGTTATCCATTTATAAAACAGCGGCGGAGTTTTTATTGAGTTTATCGGTAGCGAATTTGCCTTCATTTGCGCCGACTGTGCAAAAAGCGAAAGGAGTATATGAAACTTTAAAAATGCAATTGGAGAGCAATTTAAAAACCTATGCGCCTGAGTTGCAAGCAGCAGGGGCGGCGTTGACTGAAACTTATGTGAAAGAAGAGCATGAAAAGCAAATTGCGGCAGTGATGGATAAATATTTAAGCATTTTAATAAATACGGGTACTAAATTATTTAATAGCAAAGCAGAGCAAGAGAAGAAAACAATTGCTGAAAATGTAGAGCATTTTTTAATGCTTAAATTGAAAGAAATTTGCAAAAAACATCCTATCATTTTTGTAGATACTTATGAACATTTAGAGGTTAAAGCTTTTTTAAATACACAGCACATTGAAAGTCAGTTAACTCATACTTTTGAAGTTTCTCCAGAAATTCATCGTATTCAGTTAAAAGTGTGGATAAATCGTTGGCTTACATTTTTAAGTCAGCAAGGGGCAATTGTTATTGTAGCGGGGCGAGAATTTGAAGTTTGGAAACTTAAATCAAATGATTTAATGCGTTTTAATGAAGAGGAAATTAAAAAGGTTGTTTTTAAGTGTGATTATGCTGAAATTTGTACTATTCGTGATAATGCAGAACAATTAGTTGCTTTATTAGCTGTTTTAAAGAAATTGTCTTTTGAGGGTTCGCCGTTATGGTTAGCGGTAGGTTTAAATTTAGTTGCGTTGTTGCTTAAAGAAGGACGGGATATTTTTGCTCTAGCAAAAGAGGATGACACTTTAAAGCAATGTTTTGAGTATGTTGATGGAACATTAGAACCCGATGAAATTGAAAATGCTAATTGTAAAATGGCAATTTTTAAACGTATTACGCGCCAACTATCTGATGAATTAATAGATAATGCGTGGCGGTTAGCTTTACCGCGTTATTTAGATAGTGAAATTTTACAGCTTTTATTAGGTCAAGAAGCAGAAAAATTAATTGAATTGTATAAAAGTTTGCAAATTTTAAATTTTAAACGCAGTGAACAACGTTTTTTCTTACATGAGTCTATTCGTGATTTATTGATATTTTATGCAAAAAATAAAAAGCATTGGCAATCAGAGAGTGCTTTAAAATTGCATGAGCAATTAGCCACTTTATTTGAGCAACGGGCTAAAACAAAAGCGGTTTTTTTAGATAAAATTGAAGTTGAATATTTAGAACTCACTTTAGCTAAAGAAATGTGTTTTCATCGTCATCAAGGACAAGAGTTTGATTTAGAAACTTGTATGGGAGATACGCAGTATTCTTTAGCATTAGGTTGTCAACGAATTAAAGAAAATGATAAAAATAACTTAGGATGGTTTCGGTTAGGATATGCACTTCAAGACTTAAACCGCTACGAAGAAGCAATAATAAGTTGTGACAAAGCCCTTGCTTTACAGCCTGATGATGCAAGAGCGTGGTATAATCGCGGGAATGCACTTCAAGACTTAAACCGCTACGAAGAAGCAATAATAAGTTGTGACAAAGCCCTTGCTTTACAGCCTGATTATGCAAGCGCATGGAATAATCGCGGGAGTGCACTTTTTAATTTAAACCGCTACGAAGAAGCGATAGCGAGTTATGACAAAGCCCTTGCTTTACAGCCTGATGATGCAATCGCATGGAATAATCGCGGGAATACACTTAAAAACTTAAACCGCTATGCAGAAGCGGTTGATAGTTATGAAATTGCTCTTTCTTATCATCCCAATGATATAGATATATTGGAAAACAGAGGAATTGCTTTTTTGAAATTAGGCATATACTCAAAAGCGGCTCAAAGTTTTGCCCAAGTTTTATCTATTCAAGCGGATTATTTATCTACTTTAAGCAATGATATTGAATTAGCTTTAATTCAAAATGATTTACCTAGAATGCAGCAACGTTTAGCTGTTGCTTTACCTTTATTAAAGAATGACTCTCAAGAATTTGTTATTCTACCTTTCTTGCAATGGTTAGCCAATCCACAGACTTCTTTACAGCCTTTACTGACTGCAATTCAAAATCTTGCGCCAGATGTAGAAATAACTTGGGATTTTAGCGATACACAACCCGCCATTCGACGACTTTCGCCTGAACATAAAGCCATCGCTCAGCATTTTATCAAATATTTTCAAGGTACTATAAACTTTACAACCCTACAACAAAAGCTAGGCAATCATGATTAAACAAGTTGCACCGTTGCGTTATGGCGTTATTTTTAAAAAAGCATTTTGCGATGTTGAAATTTTCAACAGCTTTGTCAGCGACATTTTAGGCATAGAATTTCACTGCGACCTTGTAGAAACCGAAAAAGAATTCGACGCTATCATTGGCAGCGTCAAACCACGCTTTGATTTATATGCTGAAGACAAAAAAAATCGCATCATTGTCGACATTCAACACCGCCGCGACCATGACCACTACGACCGTTTTTTGCACTATCACTGCGCCGCACTCTTAGAACAAATCAAAAACGCCAATGACTACCGCCCATCAGTCGCGGTATATACCATCGTCGTTTTGACCTCGGGCGACAAACATAAATCCCCGCTTTCCATGATTGATTTTGACCCCAAAAACTGGCGTGGCGAACCACTAGGCGAAATTCCCCACAAAATCATTTACCTCTGTCCAAAATACCTAAATAACGACAACACTCCTATTCCCTATCGCGAATGGCTACAAGTCATTGATGACAGCCTTGATGGTGAAATTGATGAGTCAAAATACCAACGTTCAGAAACCCAGAAAATTATTCAGCGCATTGAAAAAGACGATATTTCTCCAGAAGAACGTTTTTGGATGATTGAAGAATACAACGATGAAAAAGCTACACGCGAAATGCTCGAACAAGCCATACAAGAAGGCATAGCAAAGGGGATAGAAAAAGGCAAACTTGAAGAAAAACAAGAAATGGCTAAAAAAATGCTCGCCTTGGGTTTAGACAGAGCAACAATTGAACAACTCACGGGCTTAACCGCATTACAAATTCAGCAACTTATCCACTCAATTTAACCTACGCTCAGCGAGATATTCAAACAAAAGCAAAGATTTACTAGGTCTATCGGTATAGATTCAGTAATCCCCTAACCGATTTACGCAACTTTACCGCACATTCTTAGACAAATTCTAAACAATTAAAAAACCGCAAATAGAAATTACCAAAAAACGAGTTACACTTTAAATAGACTCTGCTGCAACTGCACAATTAGCACAGCGTGCAGCGGAAGACATTAAACGACAAAAACAAGCTAAAAATAAATCACTGTTATGATTCACTTTTAAGCTTAAAACAAGGACGTAACTCATGTTTTACCCACACTGCACAGTCCATCACATACCGCCTGTCGCTACAGAAATGCCCAAATCACAACGATGGCGCGGCATTTCTCTCTTCATGCTCGCCCTCTTTGTCCTCGCCTGCATGGACACAACCACAAAATTTCTAATACAACACCACGAAGTCCCCGTCGTCATCGCAGGACGCTACCTTGTACACCTCTCACTCATGCTCATATTCCTGCTACCCGTACAAGGAAAACAACTCATCAAAACCCAACGCACAAGCCTCGTCTGGGTACGCGCCGCTTCCCTCGCCATCACTTCCCTCTTCCTCGGCTTAGCCCTGCAACGAATGCCCGTCGCAGAAACAACAGGCATCGTCTTCCTCGCGCCGCTGTTAGTTGTCATCTTCGCCCACCCCGTACTCGGCGAACGCATTGGCACAATCGGCTGGATTGCTGTCGTAATGGGATTTATGGGGATGTTATTAATCGTACGTCCCAGCAGCGGCTTAGACCCGCTCGGCGTAGTGTTTGGATTATGTGCAGCAGCAACATTAATGGTCTATCAACTCTTATCGCGAATGCTCGCCAGCACAGAAAGCACAATGACTTTACTATTTTACGCCGCCCTTGCAGGTGCGCTCGGCTTCGGCGTAATGATGCCGTGGTTCATTGCAGGCATTAAACCGACAATGTGGGACATGTTACTTTTTATAAGTGTAGGATTTTACAGCGGACTAGGACACTTTTTGTTCACCGCAGCATACCGCTACGCTTCTGCATCACTTCTCGCTCCAATTACTTACTTACAACTACTCTGGGCGGGTTTACTCGGCTGGTTTATTTTTGGACATGTCCCTGATTCACTGAGTATTTTAGGCATGTGCATTGTCGCGATTGCGGGCATATTAGTTGCCATAAAATCCAGTTTTAGCAAACCCACGCCCACAATTGCTACTCCGCTATATAATCCTTTAGTGTTAGAAAAATCCCCTCAACAAGCATAAGATAGATTTTAAAATTTAGAGATTTTTATTAAGAATCGCCGACCTGCTAGGTTTTAGAAACCTAGCGGGTTTTTTAATGTTTATCAATGAGCGACGTTAATAAACCATATCTCATCAATAAAAAGAAAATAACGGGCGGAAATAATGAAAGAAAATAAACTAAAGGCGTATTAGGCGGCGGCGGAAAATCAAAGGTATTTTTGCCCGTTGTTCCCGTAACTATAAATAAAGCCGAACTAATAAAAAATATAAGAAAAATATAAGCTAATTTTAAATGTGTAGTAAAAACATAACTTAAAAAAAGACTCAAAGCAATAAAAAGAGTGACTTTTAAAATACCGATATTAAAATCGTGAAGTCGCTTAATAATAGAGCAAACAAAAATAACGGCTAAAACAAAAGTAATTGGCACTAAAGCCAATAAAAAAATAATTGAAATGCTTAAAGCAAATACATTAAGCATTAAAAAAATAAGCAACAAATTAAAGTGCATTAAAAATCTTAAACGCCCCAAACGTTCATGAATAGAAAATAAACTCAGCTTACAATATTCTAGCTTTTCTTTTTTTTCTATTTCCGCTTTTGGAGCTTGATAGGGATTCTCTATATTCATACTAATAAGGTAGAGTGAAATTTTGCATAGGAACTGCTGCAAAAATGGCGATAATAACTAAAACAATCGGTATTATAACAGCGAGATATACCCCAAAAGTATTAGGCGGAGGCGGATATCCATAGTCATTTTTACCCACAGAACCTGTTAACACCAAAATGATAAGTGAAGCAATTAAAACAAAAAAAGACACCCATTTAAACATTGAAATATCTGGAAAGACAGACTCAATTCCATAAATAACAATAAGAGGTAAAAGCCACCAACCACTCATATTAATATCATGCAGTCTTTTAATGGTTGAACATATAAGTATATATACAAGAAATAGCATAAAAGGTAATAAAAATAACATCAATGTTTTACTTTCAGTAAAAACGAAAGTAACTCCCATGATGGATAATAGAATTTGAAGTAAAGTGCAATGCGCGGAGTAGCGCAAACGCCCCAAGCGTCCATCAGCAGAAAACAAGTTAAGTTTAGAATATTCTTTAGGCGTTTCTTCTTCTAAATTTGCTTGTGGAATTTGGTAAGGATTTTCATTATTTAACAAGATAAGTTTCCTCTATTTTTAAATGCTAGAGTGTTATATAGCGTAAGTGTATTTATTAAAAAGCCTATTTGATTAAAACTTGCTTCTAATATAAAGCGTGTGTTATTAATGTTAAACTATTTTATTAAAAAAGAAAAAATTTACTAAAAAAATTGGGGTATTTAGTTTTTTATTGATTGAAGGATTTTAGAAAAATGGCGCAATATATTTACACAATGCACCGTGTGGGAAAAATTGTCCCGCCTAAACGTGAAATTTTAAAAGACATTTCTTTGTCTTTTTTCCCAGGCGCGAAAATTGGCGTGTTGGGTTTAAATGGTTCAGGTAAATCTAGTTTATTGAGAATTATGGCAGGCGTGGATAAAGAATTCCACGGCGAAGCCCGCCCACAAACGGGTATCCAAGTCGGCTATTTGCCACAAGAACCCGCGTTAGATTTGAATAAAGATGTGCGAGGCAATGTTGAAGAAGGTGTTGCCAAACTCAAAGCGTTAGTTGATGAATTTAATGACATCAGTATGAAATTCGCCGAGCCAATGAGCGACGACGAAATGAATAAACTGATGGACAGACAAGCGCAGTTGCAAGATGCCATTGACGCAGCCAATGCGTGGGATTTAGACCGTACGCTGGAAATTGCCGCCGATGCTTTGCGGTTGCCCGCGTGGGATGCGGATGTAAATAAATTGTCAGGTGGTGAAAAACGGCGGGTAGCGTTGTGCCGTTTGTTATTGTCTTCGCCCGATATGTTGTTATTAGACGAGCCAACTAACCATTTAGATGCGGAATCTGTCGCGTGGTTGGAGCAATTTTTACAGAAATATCAAGGTACTGTTATTGCTGTTACTCACGACCGTTATTTCTTGGATAACGTTGCAGGTTGGATTTTAGAACTTGACCGTGGGCATGGAATTCCGTTTGAAGGCAATTATTCTTCTTGGTTAGACCAAAAGGAAAAACGTTTATCTGTTGAAGAAAAACAAGAAAGTGCGCGCCAACGGGCAATTAAACAAGAATTGGAATGGGTGCGCAATAATCCCAAAGGACGACAAGCAAAGAGCAAAGCCCGTTTAGCACGCTTTGAAGAGTTGGTTAATCAGGATATTGTGGAACGTAATGAAACCCAAGAAATTTATATTCCACCCGGTCCCCGTTTAGGCGATTTAGTCATTGAAGCGAAAAATTTACGCAAAGGCTTCGGTGAACGCTTATTAATTGAAGATTTGAGTTTTAATTTACCCAAAGGCGGTATTGTGGGCATTATTGGCCCGAACGGCGCGGGTAAAACGACTTTATTCCGTATGATGGCAGGTTTGGAACAACCAGATGTGGGTGAATTTCGCTTCGGGAATTCTGTGCAACTTGCGCACGTTGACCAATCCCGCGACGCTTTAAATGATGATAAAACCGTGTGGGAAGAAATTTCTGACGGTTTAGATATTATCACTGTTGGTAAATATGAAATTCCTTCCCGCGCTTACGTTAGCCGTTTTAACTTTAAAGGCACAGACCAGCAAAAACGGGTAAAAGAATTATCGGGCGGGGAGCGTAATCGAGTTCATTTAGCAAAATTGTTGAAAAGTGGCGGTAACGTCTTATTATTAGACGAACCTACTAACGATTTAGACGTGGAAACTTTACGCGCTTTAGAAGAGGCTTTGCTGGCATTCCCAGGTTGTGCGGTGGTAATTTCCCACGACCGCTGGTTCTTAGACCGCATTGCAACGCACATGTTAGCCTTTGAAGGCGATAGCCAAGTCGTTTGGTTTGAAGGAAACTATGCGGAATATGAAGCGGATAGAATCAAACGCTTAGGTGCAGATGCAAATAATCCGCATCGGATTAAGTATAAAAAACTGATTCAATCTTAACGTTTATTTGCGTTAAAATAATCTGCTTTTTTTTAATTATCTCACGTCCTTGTTTAAGCTCAAGACGTGGGATTTTTTTATTGTCGCTTTTTAATTTTCTTAAACATTTTTCTTAAGTCTTATGCACATCGATACAATTCATTTTGGTGAACTCACACCTGAGCAATTTTTAGCAGAATATTGGCAAAAAAAACCTTTACTTATTCGCCAAGCTTTTCCTCATTTTCAATCACCTATTACCCCCGATGAATTAGCGGGTTTAGCTTGTGAACCTAATGCAGAAGTGCGGTTAATTTTAGAGAAAGGTGGTAAGAAACCATGGGAAGTGCGTTATGGCGCACTAAAAGAAAAAGATTTTGCCAAGTTGCCTAAAACCCATTGGACTTTTTTAGTGCAAGAAGTGAATAAACATATTCCTGAAATTGAGGATATTTTAGACCGTTTTAATTTTGTCCCCGCGTGGCGTGTAGATGATTTGATGATTAGCTATGCTGTGCCTTACGGTTCTGTGGGCCCGCATTTAGATAGTTATGATGTGTTTTTATTGCAAGCCCATGGACAACGGCGGTGGGAAATTAGTCATGATAATGGTGAATTAATTCCGAATTTAGATTTAAAAATTCTCAAAGAGTTTATTCCAGAACAAAGTTGGGTGTTAGACGTTGGCGATATGCTCTATTTGCCGCCCAATATTGCGCATAATGGCGTTGCTCTTACAGAATGTATGACGTTCTCCATTGGTTTTTTAGCACCTACCCATACTGATATTGTCAGTAGCTTTGTGCATGATATGAGTGCCGATTGGGATGAAAATCTGCGTTATAGTGACCCTGACTTAAAGCTGCAAAATGAGGTAGGAGAAATTACAACCAACGCATTGCAAAAAATTCAAACCATTATTCGTAGTTTACCAGTAGATGAAAGTGCGATTAATCAATGGTTTGGTAAATTCATTACGGAAAATCGTACTGGTGTAGGCTGCGATGTACCCGACCCGCTTTATAGCATTGAGGAATGGTTGGCTGAATTTGAAGCGCAGGGGATTTTACGCCGTACCGCAAAAATGGCATTTATTCGAGAAGAGCAACATATCACTTTATTTGCGGAAGGTCATGCTTTTCCTGTGCCATCTCATTTAGCTTTTGCTGCTTCTTTATTAACCCGCGCGCGTGAATTTCAATATGAAGAGTTAGTGCAATACTTAGAATCGGATTTATTAGAGTTATTAGTAGATTTTACAAATCGCGGGTATTTCTACTTTTATGAGCCTTAAATAGTTTCTTTAGTCAGTTAAATAATAGGTAGGGAGATTATTTAAACTTTAAAGTTTCTTTGTATTGCATAAACTTTAAGTTTATTTTGGGGGATAGATATGTCAGAAGCTTTTATTTCTTATTCAAGACGAAATAAAGAATTTGTGCAAAAACTGATTACTGCTTTTGCAGAACAGAAACGGGATATTTGGGTAGATTGGGAAGATATTCCTTTAGGGTCTGAATGGTGGGAAGAAATTAAATCGGGGATTGAAAAAGCCAATGCTTTTGTCTTTGTATTAAGTTTAGATTCAGTTACCTCACAAGTGTGTGGGCGAGAAATTGAACATGCTTTACAACATAATAAACGGATTATTCCGATTATTTGTAAAAGTGATTTTTCTAATGACCAAGTACATCCTAAATTAGCGTCTATTAATTGGATTTTCTTTGACCCTAATGATTTTGCAGGTTCTTTTGAAAAATTAATTGCAACTTTAGATTCTAATTTAGACCATGCCAAAATGCACACTCGGTTGTTAACCCGTGCTTTAGAGTGGGAGGAAAAGAAGCGCAATAACAGTTTCTTACTGGTTGGGCGCGATTTGGCGGATGCTGAAACTTGGTTAGCAAGTTGTGCGGGTTTAATTCCTAAGCCTACGCCGTTGCATACGCAATATATTTTAGAAGGGCAACGGATGAAAAGCGTGCGGCAAAAGCGTTTGACGGTTGCCGCTATGGTAGTGTTGTGTATTACGCTAGGCTTAGGTGTTTTTGCTGAAACGCAACGGGAGCAAGCGGTAAAAGACCGTAAAATTGCTGAAGAGGCAATGATTAAAGCATTACAAGCGAATGCTGAAGCAGGCATTTTGAACCGTGATTATTTAACGGCTTTGATTGATAGCACAATCGCCGCTGAAAAAATGCAAAATAGTCAAAATGGATTAATCACAGATATTGAGTCACAACGTAACGCTAAAACAATGCGTAAATTGATTTATAGTATTAATCAATTTAATCAGTTTGAAAGTGAAACAGAAACGATGCGGAGCGCAAATTTTACGCCAGATGGTAAATACATTATTTCGCTCGGTGCTCAAAAAACTGTCAAAATTTGGACGCAAACTGGGGAAGAGCATAAAACAGTTTCTTTGCCTGAAAAAGGGCAAAATATTGCGATTAAAGGCGATAATTCTTTTGCAGTATGTGATAAAAGTGGACGTATTGGGTTTTATTCGGCAGAGGGTGCATTGCTAGGAGAGATGAAAAATCAGGGCGTGTGCCAAAATATGGTATTTAGCAATGATAATCGTTGGTTAATCTTTGCGCAAGAAGATAAAAAAGTACATGTTATTGATGTAGTTAAGCAACAACCTTTATTTGAGTTAAGTGGACATACTGGCAAAATTAACGATGTTGCTATTACCACTGATGGCAAATGGATTGCCTCTGCTGCTAACGATAATACCGTTAAAATTTGGGATGCAAGCACGCAACAATTGGTACAAACTTTAGAACAACATCGCGACCGTGTATATAGCGTTGATTTTAGTCCTGATGATTCGCAATTAGTTACAGGGAGCGCAGACCAATCTATTATTCTATGGGATTTTCAAGCAGATACGCATCAATGGAAACAGCGAATTCAAATTCCTGCCCATAGTAATTGGGTGTTAGATGTTGTTTTTACGCCTGATAGTAAAATGTTGGCATCGGCAAGTGCAGATCATCAAATCAAAATTTGGAATAAAGAAGGTTCGCTTTTATGGGTGTTAGGTGGACATTCCCGCGCCGTGCGTTCGGTTAGTTTTAATCCTGAGGGAAATATTTTAGTTTCTGCGGGTAAAGATAAACGGGTGAATTTATATAGCTTTAGCAATCCCATGATGCGGATTCTTTACGGCTTCACTGGTAGTTTGCGTGATATTAATTTCAGCCCCGACGGACAACGTTTAGTAACCTTAAGTTCTGGTGATAAACCGCTTAAAATCTGGACAAATAAAGGTGTGCTAGAAAAACAAGTGGATTATAGCGGTGGTTTGCGCACCGTGGATTTTAGAGATAATGAAGTTTTTGCAACTGCAAGTTATGATAAGAAAATCATCTTGTGGAATATTCAAGGTAATAAACTGTTTGAATGGGAAAATGCGCATGATTCTACAGTTAAAAGTTTGATGTTTAGTAATAATAAGAAATACTTAGCCAGTTGTAGTACAGACCACAGTGTTAAGTTATGGGATGCTCAGTTGCTCGCTCAAACGCCCATTCGTCAGTTTATTGGACATACCGAAGAAGTGTTGGATTTAGTTTTTAGCCCTGATGACCGTTATTTAGCAACAGTGGGTGCTGATAAAATCATCAAATTGTGGGATGTGGAAACTGGGCAATTACTTAAAAACCTAGAAGGACATGAAGATTGGGTCAATAGTATTTACTACAGCCAAGATGGTACACGCTTACTTTCTGCTAGCTCTGATGGTACGGTTAAACTGTGGGATGTTCAAACGGGGCAAGTGATACAAACCATTGAAGCACATCCTAAAGAATGGGCTTGGGATGCGCAATTCAGCCCTAAAGGAGATTTAATTGCTACCGCAGGCTCCGATGGCAGTGCGAAATTATGGACAAAAGATGGCAAATTAATTACCGAGTTATCTGAACATTCAAATTGGGTACGAGCAGTCACTTTTAGTCCAGATGGCAAATATTTAGCCACCGCGGGCGCAGACCAAAAAGCCATTTTATGGGATATTGAGCAAGCGCAAAAGCTCAATAAAGAAAGTGGGATTGATACATTAATTGCTGAAAGTTGCAAATGGCTTACCCCCGCATTAATCAGTCATCCAGAGTTACAAGACCGAATGTGTCAGAAATATCTGGCTACACAAAACCAAATCAAGGCGCAATGAAATTACAGTAATGTCAATTTCAGCTTAAACATTTAATAATAACTATAATTACGTTTGACTAAAAAACAGGTAAAAACTGTCATTTCTGATTTTTAAAAGTAAATTCAGAAAGATAGTTTTGCCTGTTTTCCTCTTTATCTGCGTAACATGCTTAAAAAACTTCCTTTGCAATCCGCTTTTCTAGCCTTTAGGAGACCACTATGCACACTAAATTACTTCTTAGCTTTGCAATTAGCGCATTATTAATGACTGGTTGCGGTTCTTCCAAACAACCGCCCATTGAAAAATTATCGTCGGCAGAAGCGCAAATCAAAATCGCGCAAGACAGCGAGGCTCGCGGCACTCGCGATTTATTAGAAGCCCAAGAAATTTTACAACAAGCGAAAGATGCTTCTGCGAAAGAAGATTATGAAAAAGCTGCCCGTTTAGCTGACCAAGCGTTAGACAGAGCGCGTTTAGCGCAAGAACGCGCCCGCTCTGCGAGCGAACGACAAGCAACTGAAGATTTACGCGAAAGTGTGGATACATTACGCAAAGAAGTAAATCGTAAAACACCTTAATTTTTGATTTGGGTAGGCTGTAATCTTCCTATTTATCATTAATTCGTTAAATTCCTGCTTATTTTCTATCGAGGTCAACAATGAATTCTGTATTTAAAACTACTACTTTAGTATTAGCCATGGCAGGCATCATGACAGCTTGCGGAGTATCGCAAGAAGAAGTTTTGCGTGATGCCCGTTCTTCCTTGAATCAAGCACAAGCTAGCGGTGCTGTTAATAAATATGCTCAAACTGAGTTGTATACCGCTGAAAAAGCATTAAAACAAGCTGAAACCGCTAAAAGCACTGATGAAATGGTTGATTTAGCTAAAATTGCTAAAACCAAAGCTGATTTAGCGTTAGAAGTCGGTACGCGCAAAGCAACTGAAGCAGAGCGTACGGCTTTAGGTAAAGAAAAAACTGAAGTGATTTTAGCCGCGCGCGAAAAAGAAATTGATGCTAAAGCGCGGGAAGCAGAAGCAAAAGCTAAAGAAGCAGAATTGAGTCGTTTAGAAGCTGAACGGCAACGTAAAGAAGCAGAGTTGCAATCACAAGCGGCATTAGCAGCTAAATCTGATGCTGAAAAACAACGTTTAGCGGCTGAACAGGCAAAAGCAGAAGCAGAAAAATTACTGGCGCAAAATCAGGCTTTAATGCAACAACTTAAAGAGTTGCAAGGACGGCAAACTGAGCGTGGATTAGTATTAACGTTAGGCGATGTGTTATTTGAAACAGCTAAGGCGGATTTATTACCCAGTGCAGCGGATAATTTAAGCAAAATTGCGGCATTTTTACGCGAAAATCCCAAACGTAATGTATTAGTGGAAGGGCATACTGATGACCGTGGCGGAGATAGCTATAACATGCAATTATCTGATGCACGGGCAAACTCTGTACGCAGTGCTTTATTAATGCAGGGGATTGACGCAAGCCGCATTTTAGCACGCGGTTATGGCGAATCTCGTCCAATTGAAAGTAATGCGACTGAAACTGGACGGCAAAAAAATCGGCGAGTTGAAATCACCATCTTAAATGAAGGTGAAATGTTACGCTAAAAAATTAGCAATCCGCCCTTGTCAGTGGACAAAACTCCGTCGTTGAAACACTGACAGGGAGGAGTCAAATTTGTTATTATAAAAAAACTTTAACTATTGATTCGTGTTGTGGAGACAAATTGTGACTTTTTTGGATTGCCTATCGCTGGATGCTGCCGCTCAACTTTTACGCCCTCTGAAACGCTTTTGTGTGCTTGGAGGTATTATTGTGTTGTATAGCGGTTGTAGCACACAAGGGACTTCTCACAGTGATGCTCTGCCTGAATCAAGAATGCAACGTCCGATTCAAACAGCGAAAACAACGCCATCTTTGCCGACCAGCCGTCCATCGCCTGAGCCAAAATATGTAGCAGAGCCTGCGCAAAAGGTGGCTTTACCTGATTTGCAAGCCCAACCGTTGGGCAATGGTTGGCGTTTCACTTTAGATGAACCTTTTTTTAGCCGTGACAAAACGGAAGTGGTTAGTTATGCCAATAGCCATTTACAACAAATTGTGCAACTGATTGAACAATATCCTAATAGTCAAGTGTTGATTGAAGGCTATGTTAATCAAAGTGGAAATATGCAGCATGTTAATGGCATGTCGCAACGCTTAGCTGATGCGGTATTATTTGCATTAGCAAAACGTGGAGTACCTTCAAATCGCATGAAAGCAGTAGGTTTAGGACAAAAAGCATTGACTGATGCTTTGGGACGTTCCCAGAAACGCCAAGTGCAAATTAGCATGAGTTACTAAATTGGCTCTATGCCTTTTTTTCCCACCTGTTCGTTGCTAAAGCTTAGTTTTTAGCGACGATTTATCATTGACGGATAGCTTATGAAACTTAATTTTCGGATTAATCTTTTTTTACTCATGCTAATAACGGGATTGGTAGGCTGTGTTAGCGATGAAGTAAAAACAGGCGCAGGCAATAATCATAAAGCAGTGCTAGAGGGCGGCGTTAAAACTGCGCAGGGCACAATGCTTACTTATTTAAATGATTTATTTTTTAAAACCGATAGCGCGAAAATTTCTGTAGATGGTTTTCAAAAATTAAAAATGTTGGCGGATTATTTAATTGAAAATCCGCGTAGAACAATGATTGAAGGGCACACAGATAATCGTGGCGATTTAGGTTATAACGCGGCTTTATCACAACGACGAGCGGACGCGGTGCGCGTGACTTTAATTCGCTTCGGGGTTGCTGAATATTTGTTAAGTGCGCGCGGATATGGTGAAAGTCGTCCCGTTGCGGATAATGAAACAATAGAAGGACGACAAAAAAACCGACGGGTAGAAATTACCTTATTGGATGAATAAATAAAAATAAAATATTGTTTTACGAGTACAATTGTAGAGACCGCTTTATCCTCAAGAGTGTAAAACACCTCTTGAGGAATTCGTATTATTCTTTAACAGGAACATAGCCCGCAGGTGCGGCTGTGCCTTCGCCAAAGAAAAACTTTTCCATTTCCTCTTCTAATAATTTCCGTGCTTTAGGGTCAACTGGGGTTAGGCGGTATTCGTTAATCAACATCGTTTGTTGTTTTAACCACATTTGCCATGCTTCTAATGATACATTTTCAAATATCCGTTTGCCCAATTCCCCAGGATACATTTGTCTTTCTAAACCAGGGGCTTCTTTACCTAATTTGACACAATTCACCATGCGACTCATTGTGAATAACTCCTTAAGATTGTTGTTTGAAAATGAGAAGTTTCATATACATATATATTCAGCGTATCATAAAGCATCATAAAAGGAGTGCAATCGCTTCAGCTATTGCAAGTAGCACTACGCGACTAAATAAATTTAAATTAAATAGTTGAAGCGGTTACGTTTCTGTCTAATCAGTTTATGGCGCGTTTACGATAAGTTTATGTTGCATCAACAATTTGCCAACCGTTAGCAGTTTGCTGTAGTTGTCGTTGACAGCCCATGCTGCGTGCATCGCCCGCTTGTTGCGGTAAAGCTTGAATAACGGTTTCCCCTTGTTGCCGTAACTGTTTAATACAGTTCGACAATTCAGCATCTGTATTGGCTGGGGCAAAAATTGCTGACTTTGCAGTAACATCTAAAGCTAATAAGCTGACTAATGAGCGTAAATTTGTACTAAATCCTGTTGCTGGACGGTCACGTCCAAACGCTTTGCTTAATTGGTCATAACGTCCACCTTTAGCAATGGCTTGTCCATGTCCATCAATATACGCCGCGAATACTAAGCCCGTATGATAGCTATATCCTCTTGATTCTGCTAAATCAAAATAGAGGTTCAAAGAACTTAATTGTTGTTGTAACTGACTTAAATCATCTAAAGCTTGATAAATTTCTGCGGGGGCATCTTTCAGTTCAGTATAAGCTCTAGTTAAAACCGTTGCATCGCCATGTAAATGTAACAGAGTATCAAAACGGTCTTGTTGTTGAGTAGAAACATTCCATTCTGATAATTGTTGATGTAATTCAGGAATATCTTTACGTTTAATAATATCGCTTAAGCGGGCTTGTTGGCTATTATCTAATTGTGCTTGTTTGAGCAAAGATTGGTAAATAGCAACATGTCCAATATCTATATGAAATTCATTCACGCCGACGGTTTGCAGTGTTTCTAACATCAAAGATAAGACTTCAATATCTGCGGCAATACCTGCATAACCATATAATTCTGCGCCCGTTTGCAGGGGAGAACGAGAACCCGCAAAATTATTGGCACGAGTATGTAATACACTGCCTAAGTAGCATAAACGGCTAGGCTCTTCGCGTTTTAAGCGATGCGCATCAATCCGCGCAATTTGCGGAGTCATATCAGCGCGCACACCGAGCAAACGCCCTGTTACTTGGTCAATTAATTTAAACGTCTGTAAATTTAAGGCTTCGCCTGTCCCATTGGGAAGTAGCGAATCACTATATTCAATTAACGGTGGGATGACCAGTTGATACCCCCAACTGCCGTATAATTTCAGGAGTTTTTGACGAATTTCTTCAATAAGCGTGGCTTCTTCAGGGAGAATATCGGCAATTCCCGTCGGGAGTAACCAACGATCGCGGTAGTTCATTAATGCACCATATACAATATAACAACACCAATCACCATGCTAATAAGTCCTATTAAACGCAGGGATTTGTCATCAAGTTCGGATAAAGTTTGTAAGGATTGACGAAAAGAGTGCGGACTTAAAAAAGGTAAAAAACCTTCTAGTATCAGCGACAACGCAAAAGAGATACCTAATAATTCCCACATATTCATGATATTAGCTCATATTTGAGGGTGTGACATGGTAATTAAGCTTAATTACCATGTCAATTAGGCACTTAAGGTTTTTTACCCTGTGGGTCTCTGAAGTAATTGAAGAATTCAGAGTTGGGTTGTAATAACAGCAAATCTTTTTGTCCATTAAAGGAGCGGCGATATGCCATTAAACTACGGTATAAAGCGTAAAACTCGGGATTACGACTAAAAGCTTCTGCATAAATTTGCGAGGCGACTGCATCGCCTTCCCCACGAATTTGCTCAGAATCTTGTTCTGCTTTAGACACAATTTCTACACTGGTTCTATCTGCTTCTGCCCGAATGCGTGTTGCAGAGGCTTCGCCGCGGGAGCGTAATTCTTTAGCAACTTGTTCACGCGCCGTTTCCATCCGTTGGAAAACAGAGGTGCTAACATCTTTAGGTAATTCAATACGTTTAATGCGCACGTCAACAATTTCAATCCCAAAAGATTGTGCCCGTTTGCTAGCTTCTGCCGTGATAATATCCATAATTTTGGCACGTTCACCAGAAACCACTTCTTGAATAGTGCGTTTACCAAACTCACTACGCAAACCATCAGCTAAAATCTCAGACAAACGTTGTCCTGCACGTTGTGGATTACCACCAACTGCCGTGAAATAAACAACAACATCATTGATTTTCCACTTGATATAAGAATCAACAATCAAGTTTTTCTGTTCACTGGTTAAAAACTGCTCGGGTAAAGTATCCACTGTTTGAATGCGTGCATCAAACTTGCGAATATTTTCTACCAATGGCAGTTTAAAATGTAAACCAGAGTCATAATCCGAACTCACAACCCGTCCAAAATACAATTTAATTGCTTTTTCAGTTTGTTGCACCACAAATAAAGAAGAGGATAAAAATAACAAAGCTAAGAATGCAATCGCGCCCAAAAACATCCGATTATTTTGCGACATTTAGCGTCCTCCTCGTGCTCGAGCATCACCACTAATCAGTGGATGACGTGATTGTGATTCTTCAGCAGGGGGAAGTAAAGTGTTAAGGGAAGGCGCGGCAGGCGGCGGCACTGCACCCGCAGGTGTAACAGACATTGCTGTTCCATTTAACAATTTATCCAATGGCAATACCATAACATTGGTATTACCATCTTTCGTTGTATCCATCATTACTTTATTACTATTACTTAAAATACTTTCCATAGTTTCTAAATATAAACGCTGCCGTGTCACTTCTGGAGCTTTTTCGTATTCTGTTAAGATACTAATAAAGCGTTGAGCTTCCCCTTCAGCCCGTGCCACCACTTGCGCTTTATAGGCTTGCGCTTCTTGCCGTAAACGCTCAGATTCACCGCCCGCTCGTTGAATAACTTCATTAGAGTAAGCCTGCGCACGGTTTTTGTCCCGCTCTTCATCTTCACGCGCTTTAATTACATCGGCAAAAGCGGCTTGTACCGCTTCAGGGGGTTGAGCATTTTGCATGTTAACACTGGCAATATTTAAACCGGTTTGATAACGGTCTAAAATAGCTTGTAGCAACTGTTTGGTGTCTAAAGCTACACGATCACGATCAACAGTTAACACGCGCTCCATTGTGGTTGAGCCTACTACTTCACGCAATGCACTTTCAGTCGCATGATGTAAAGTTTTATCAGGGTCAGCAACATTAAACATATAATCACGCGAATTAGAAACGAGATATTGTACGACTAATTCTACATTGACGATATTTTCATCTCGCGTCAACATTTGCGCTTTATGATTGAAAGCACGCACTTGCTCAACGTTTACTTTTTGCACTTCTTCCACAGGGAAAGGAATGTGCCAATTTAAACCTTGTTGGGTAGTTTGAGTATAACGTCCAAAACGTGTTTCTACACCTTGCTCGGCAGGTTGTACCACATAGAAACCAAACAAAGACCAAACAATCAAAGCAATGATGATAAAAATCCCCATTGCTGCCCAACTAGCAGAATCACCCGTCTTGTCACCGCCATTGGAGGGAGATTGTCCCCCTTGACCGCCACCGAATAATCCATTTAATTTGGCTTGCAGTTTTTTAATAATTTCCTCTAAATCAGGAGGTCCTTGTTCATTTTTGCGATGACCCCAAGGGTCTTTATTATTTCCACTCGGCTCATTCCAAGCCATTGCTATACTCCATGATGTGTTTTTAAAAAGAGGCGTTACTCATAAATCAATGTTGTTTTACAAATCACTTATCAAGGCAGTTTAAGAAGATTTGCGTGCTAATTATGATTAATCACTTGTATTAAAAACGTTTTATTTAAGCACTTGCAAGTGCGGTTCTTTCGCCGATAAACGTTCAAATTGTTGTTGAGGCATATCAATTTCTAACACACAATCGCCATTCTCTGCAAATTGTTCGTTTAAAACATTACCATATTTAAATAATTGAGCGCGTAAACGCCCCTCATTTGCAGGAACGCGCACTTGATGATGAACAGGACGATTGCCCAATTGATTAGCTAAAAAATCCAACAATTCTGCAATACCCTCACCTGAATGAGCAGATAGCCAAATTTTCTGAATTTCTTGCGTTTCAGCGTGAAAATCAAAATGCGCTACTTCATCTGCTAATAAATCAATTTTATTATAAACCAATACTTGCGGCACATGATTAGCTTCAATTTCAGTTAATACTTGATTCACTTGCTCAATGCGCAAGGCGCGTTCTGGATCACTCGCATCTACAACATGGAGCAATAAATCCGCTTCACGGGTTTCGTCTAAAGTAGAATGGAATGCGGCAATTAAATCATGCGGCAATTGCTGAATAAAACCAACCGTATCAGTAAAAATAACAGTTTGTTTACTAGGTAATTCTACCCGTCTTGCCGTGGCATCTAAGGTAGCGAAGAGTTGGTCAGCCGCATACACTTTTGCGCGGGTTAAATAATTAAAAAGCGTTGATTTGCCCGCATTGGTATAGCCCACTAAAGCAACGACTGGAATTTCTGCGCGCTGACGGGCTTTGCGATTTAATTGGCGGCGATGCGTTAACTGCTCTAATTCAACCCGAATCCGTTTAATTTGATCATCAATTAATCGGCGGTCTAATTCAATTTGTTTTTCCCCTGGGCCTCCACGAACACCGATGCCCCCTTGTTGTTTTTCTAAGTGAGTCCATCCTCGAACCAAGCGGGTTTTTAAATGTACTAAACGGGCTAATTCTACTTGTAATTTCCCTTCAGAAGTTCGTGCCCGCTTAGCAAAAATTGCTAAAATTAAACCATTACGGTCACGAACTTGGCAATTTAATTCTTTCTCTAAATTACGCTCTTGAGCAGGGCTTAAAGTATGATTAAACAACACTAAATCAATTTGATGTGCTGTAACCAATTCCCGCAATTCCTCCAATTTCCCGACTCCAATAAAATAGTTATTATCAGGTTCTTGGCGGCTGGTAGTTAATATATGAATGGCTTGAATGCCGGCAGAAGTCACTAACTGCACAAATTCGTCAATTAACGGTGTTGAAATACGTTTACGAGTCAAAGCGAGGTGAACTAATAAAGCCCGTTCACCACCGCGAGGTAGTTCAAACATGAGAGGTTATAAGATATTCATGACATTAGGAAAAAATCATCATCAATCATACAAAAGACAAGCTTATGCGTGTCCATCAGTCTCCTCTGAGCTTATTTTGACATTACGCGCAGGAACGATAGTAGAAATGGCATGTTTATATACCATCTGACTGACTGTATTTTTTAACAATACGACGAATTGGTCAAAGGATTCAATTTGCCCTTGTAATTTAATCCCATTCACTAAATAAATAGAGACCGGAATACGATCCTTACGCAAAGCATTTAAAAAAGGGTCTTGTAACGATTGCCCTTTACTCATAAAGTTCTCCCTAATTTTGTGTATTTGTTATTTCCACTCTGTTATATCAATAATTATCGCGACTGACTAGTGTTTTTATCATCATCAATCGCTTTTGTTGTTTTCAGTAGCAATATCAATACAATGATAGTTATTTAGTGAATAACAGGAGCTAATTATAGTCTTATTGTGTTATCGCCTATTAGTGTAAACGATTTATTTGAACAACCAATAACATTTTTAACGAATATTGCCTTGCTGTTTAAGATAAGTTAATACTTGCAACCCTAATGATTCTAAGGGTTGTTCACTTTCAAACCAACCCGCGTTTGTTTCACTTCGCAACCAAGTTAATTGGCGTTTTGCCAATTGGCGCGTTGCATAAATCGCTTTTAGCGGCATTTCAGCCTCAGTAAATTCACCTGCTAAATATTGCCATACTTGACGATAGCCCACAGCACGCATAGAAGGTAAATCAACTGTTAAATCGCCTCGCTGTTGCAAGTCCCTAACCTCTTCGATAAAACCCTGTTCTAACATCAAATAGAAGCGTTGGGCTATTCTAGCATGGAGTGTTTCTCGTTGCTGAGGAGAAATAATGATTTTTATTACGTTTAAAGGGGAATCCATTTGTACTTGTTGCTGAAACCATTCAGTCATAGTTTTTCCACTGATTTCATAAACTTCTAACGCCCGTTGAATCCGTTGCGGGTCATTAGGATGAATCCGTTGTGCTGCAACGGGGTCAATTGCCGCTAAACGTTGATGTGCCGCCGCCAGCCCATTTTGCTGAATTTCGTCTAATAAACGTTGTCGAATTTCAGGCACAGAACTCGGCAATTCTGATAAACCATACTGCAATGCACGGAAATATAAACCAGTCCCTCCTACAAGCAGTGGAATTCGTCCACGCTGTTGAATTTCAGCAATTTCGCGGCGTGCATCTTGGCTAAATTGGGCGGCTGAATAAGATTCAGCGGGGTCACAAATATCAATTAAACGATGGGGAGCAACAGCTAAAATATCCGCCGTTGGTTTAGCTGTACCAATATTCATGCCACGATACACTAAAGCAGAATCTACGCTGATAATATCGCACGGTAAATGTTGCACTAACCAAAGTGCAAGGGCAGTTTTACCTGAAGCGGTCGCGCCCATTACAAAAATACAGGGATAAGTCATATAAAAATAAATTGATGAATCAATAAATTAGCGAATGCTAGGATAAAATTGTTTATCTAACAATTGCTCTGTTGTATAAGGACAATTTTCTGGGAATACTTTTTTATTTAATTGTGTTTCTTCAATCGCTAATTCCAAAGCATCGGGATAAGCATCATTGATTGCAGCTTGCATTTTAGTTTTTAAACTAGGATTTTTACGCAATAACCGCCCGATTTGAATACGTTGCTCAGAAATTGAACCTCGCCAACTACTACTTTGTTTATCTGTTTGAAATTGCCATTTTAGCAAGTGTGCGATTAAAACCACAAAACGATTTTCCAACTCGTTTAAATGACTTTTTCCCATATCAGCTAACTCATCAATTAAATGTAATATATCAATTTCATTCACTTTACCTTGCTTAAGCAAATGAATTTGCGCGTTAATCCACGCATTAAAATCTTGCTCATATAAATTAGAGGGATTCATAAGCAACTCCTTTAAAATTTAGAGAGTTGGATAAAATTGTTTATCTAACAATTGCTCTGTTGTATAAGGACAATTTTCTGGGAATACTGTTTTTTTCAATCCCGTTTCTTCCACAGCGAATAAAACGGCTTGTGGATAAACTTTTAAGATAGCAGTTTCTAACTCACGTTTTAAACTGGGCATATCGTCTAATAAATATAGAATTTGGGCACGTTGTTCGATAATTGTTTTACGCCAGCTTTTACCCTCAAATTCTTTAAATTGACTATTAAGTTGATTTAATTGAAACTGCCATTTTAATAAATGTGCAAGCAATATCATAAACCGACTTTCTAGCTCCCGCCGTTGACTTTTCCCCATATCTTCTAATTCTGTAATTAAGTGCGTAACATCAAGTTCACTGATTTTACCTTGCTTAAGTAAATGAATTTGTGCATTAATCCACGCATTAAAATCTTGCTCATATAAATTAGAGGGATTCATAAGCAACTCCTTTAAAATTTAGAGAGTTGGATAAAATTGTTTATC
>JACCEE010799553.1_pt1 | contig 33739 bp, 30 predicted proteins | sample 7449931 | NCBI WGS metagenome assembly JACCEE01 (sample SAMN15323457, study PRJNA562643) | freshwater metagenome | isolation source: river surface water | place: USA:Blue River Watershed | collected 2017-08-19 | reverse complement strand
TCGGAGGCGTCCAGGCCCAGCACGGCCTCGGAGATTTCGGTGTTGATGTGCTCGACGGCCTTGAGCACGCCCTTGCCCAGGTAACGGCTCTTGTCGCCGTCACGCAGCTCGATCGCTTCACGGCTGCCGGTCGATGCGCCGGACGGCACGGCGGCGCGGCCCATCACGCCCGATTCCAGCAGCACGTCGCATTCGACGGTGGGGTTGCCTCGGCTGTCCAGGATTTCGCGGCCGACGATGTCAACGATTGCACTCATGGTTTCTCTCTCGGAAGTTCAAAAATAAAAATGGCGTGCGCATGATGCATGCGCTTCACTGGAAGTCGTTCTCCAGGAAGGGATTCTTTTTGGTCACGACATCGAGCTGCACCAGGGTCTCGAGCAGCGCGCGCATCTTGCCCAGCGGCACGGCGTTGGGGCCGTCGGACCAGGCTTCAGACGGGCAGGGGTGGGTTTCCATGAACAGGCCAGCCACACCCGCGGCGACACCGGCACGGGCGAGCACGGGCACCATCTCGCGGGCGCCGCCGCTGCTGGTCCCCTGGCCGCCCGGTTTTTGCACCGAGTGGGTCACATCGAACACCACAGGGGCGCCGGACTTGCGCATTTCGGCCAGGCTGGTCATGTCGGCCACCAGGTTGTTGTAGCCAAAGCTCACGCCGCGTTCGCAGGCCAGGAAACGGTCCTCCGACAGGCCGGCTTCGCGCGCGGCGGCGCGGGCCTTGTCGATCACGTTTTTCATGTCCCACGGTGCCAGGAACTGGCCTTTCTTGATGTTGACCGGCTTACCCGACTTGGCCACGGCGCGAATGAAGTCGGTCTGACGGCAAAGGAAGGCGGGGGTCTGCAGCACATCGACGACGCTGGCCACGGTGGCGACCTGCGACTCGTCATGCACATCGGTGAGGATGGGCAGCTGCAGCTGTTTGCGCACTTCTTCCAGGATTTTCAGCCCGGCGTCGATGCCCACACCGCGCTTGGTGTTCCCCGACGAGCGGTTGGCTTTGTCGAACGAGCCCTTGTAAATGAGGGGGATGCCCAGATCCGAGCAAATCTCCTTGAGCTGGCCAGCGACGTCGAGCGACATCTCCAGTCCCTCGATGGAGCAGGTGCCGGCGATCAGGAAGAAAGGCTTGTCGAGACCGACTTCAAATCCGCAAAGTTGCATACCCGTTCTCCTGGATCAAGCGGCCTTGAGTTTCTTGCCCTGGACCTGGTGGTCCATGGCGGCCTTGACGAAAGCGTTGAACAGCGGATGGCCATCCCAGGGGGTGGACTTGAATTCGGGATGGAACTGCACGCCCACATACCAGGGGTGTACGTCCTGCGGCAGCTCGACGATTTCTGTGAGCTGTTCGCGCTGGGTGAGCGCCGAAATCACCAGACCGGCCTGGCGCAGCTTGTCCAGGTAATGCACGTTGGCTTCGTAGCGGTGGCGGTGGCGCTCGGTGACGACGTCGCCGTAAATCTTGTGTGCCAGCGTGCCCTTGGACACGTCCGAGCTTTGCGCGCCCAGGCGCATGGTGCCGCCCAGATCCGAGTTTTCGTCGCGTTTCTGGATGGAGCCGTCGGCATCCTTCCACTCGTTGATCAGGGCGATCACGGGGTAGGGCGTCTGGGGTTCGAATTCGGTGCTGTTGGCGTCCTTCATGCCGGCCACATGGCGGGCGTATTCGATGGTGGCCACCTGCATGCCCAGGCAGATGCCCAGGTAGGGCACCTTGTTTTCGCGGGCGAATTTGGCGGTCTGGATCTTGCCTTCCACGCCGCGCTTGCCGAAGCCGCCTGGCACCAGAACGGCGTCGTATTTGGCCAGCTGGCCAAGGGTCTCGGGGGTGATGGTTTCGGAATCGATGTGCTCGATCTTCACGCCCACATGGTTGCGCAGGCCAGCGTGCTTGAGGGCTTCGTTGACCGATTTGTAGCTGTCGGTCAGCTCCACGTACTTGCCGACCATCGCAATCGTCACTTCGCCTTGCGGGTGTTCGGTCTCATAGACCAGGTCATCCCAGCGCTTGAGGTTGGCTGGCGGCGTGTTCAGGCGCAACTTGTCGCAGATCAGGCCGTCCAGCCCCTGCTCGTGCAGCACGCGCGGCACCTTGTAGATGGTGTCCACGTCGGGCATGGAAATCACGCCCCAGCCCTGCACGTTGGTGAACAGGGAGATTTTTTCGCGTTCTTCGTCCGGAATCCGGCGGTCTGCACGGCACAGCAGGGCGTCGGGCTGGATGCCGATCTCGCGCAGCTTCTGCACGGTGTGCTGGGTGGGTTTGGTCTTGAGCTCGCCGGCGGTGGCGATCCAGGGCAGGTAGGTCAGGTGCACAAAGGCCGCATTGTTCGGGCCCAGGCGCAGGCTGAGCTGGCGCACGGCTTCCAAAAAGGGCAGGGACTCGATGTCGCCCACGGTGCCGCCGATCTCGACGATGGCCACATCGACCGCCTCGGGCGTACCGTAGCCTGCGCCGCGCTTGACGAAGTCCTGGATTTCATTGGTGACGTGCGGGATGACCTGCACGGTTTTGCCCAGGTAGTCGCCGCGGCGCTCCTTTTCCAGCACGCTCTTGTAGATCTGGCCGGTGGTGAAGTTGTTGGCCTTCTTCATCCGGGTGTTGATGAAGCGCTCGTAGTGCCCCAGATCCAGGTCGGTTTCGGCGCCGTCGTCGGTCACGAACACCTCGCCGTGCTGGATCGGGCTCATGGTACCCGGGTCAACGTTGAGGTAGGGGTCGAGTTTGATAAGGGTGACTTTGAGGCCGCGTGATTCGAGGATCGCGGCCAGAGAAGCGGAGGCGATTCCCTTGCCCAGGGAAGACACCACACCGCCGGTGACGAAGACGAATTTGGTCATGTCCGGTGGGGAGGCTGGCTCCCGTCTGGTGGTAAAGCGAGATTATAGATGGGCGAGCCTGGGGCGGGCGTCTGCTACATTGCCGGCCATGAGCCATCTTGCTGGAAAACACATCGTTCTGGGTCTGTCTGGCGGCATTGCCGCTTTCAAGTCCGCTGAACTCTGCCGCGCCCTGGTCAAGGCCGGCGTCACGGTGCAGGTCGTGATGACCGAGGCGGCGGAGCACTTCATGACCTCGGTGACCATGCAGGCGTTGTCCGGCCGGCCGGTCTACACCTCACAGTGGGATGCCCGCGAGGCCAACAACATGGCCCACATCAACCTGAGCCGAGAGGCCGATGCCATTGTGGTGGCACCAGCCAGTGCCGATTTTCTTGCCAAACTGCTGCATGGCCGGGCCGATGAGCTGCTCAGCCTGATGTGCCTGGCTCGGCCGATCGACAAGGTGCCGCTGGTCGTCGCGCCTGCCATGAACCGCGAGATGTGGGCCAACCCGGCTACGCAGCGCAATGTGGCGCAGCTCAAGGCGGATGGCATCCATGTGCTGGATGTGGGGCAGGGTGACCAGGCCTGTGGCGAGACCGGCGATGGGCGCATGCTCGAGGCCGAAGAAATTCTGGAAGACCTGGAAGCGTTTTTCACACCCAAGGCGCTGGCCGGCAAGGCGGTGCTGGTGACGGCCGGCCCGACCTACGAGGCGATCGATCCGGTGCGTGGCATCACCAACCTCTCCAGCGGCAAGATGGGCTTTGCGATCGCGCGTGCCGCCCGCATGGCTGGCGCCAATGTCACGTTGGTGGCCGGACCGGTGAGCCTGCCCACGCCACGTGGCGTGCGTCGAGTGGATGTGCGCTCTGCCCGTGACATGCAGCAAGCGGTCGAGCACAGCGTGGGCGCGGCACAGGTCTTTATTTCGACTGCGGCCGTGGCCGACTGGCGCCCGGCCGCTTCAGCCGATCAGAAAATCAAGAAAGACGGCTCGGGGCAAACGCCACAACTCGGTTTTGTGGAGAACCCCGACATCCTGGCCTCGGTGGCCAAGTCCGCGCGCGCCCAGACGGGGGAATTGTTTTGCGTCGGCTTTGCCGCCGAAAGCCACGACTTGCTGGCCCATGCCACAGCCAAGCGTGCGCGCAAGGGGGTGCCGCTCCTGGTGGGCAACATCGGTCCGGCCACCTTTGGGCAGGACGACAATGCCTTGCTGCTGGTCGATGCCCAAGGTGCCCGTGAACTGCCGCACGCCAGCAAACAGGTGCTGGCCACCCAACTGATTGAAGACATTGCCCATCGGCTGGGCACTGTGCACGCCTGAAACCTACGCCCGTACCGAAAGCCCTTTCATGGACCTCGATGTCAAGATTCTCGATGCGCGCATGCGCGACCAATTGCCTCAGTACGCCACGCCCGGCAGCGCCGGCCTGGACCTGCGTGCCTGCCTGGATGCACCCCTGACCCTGCAGCCCAATGCCTGGCAGCTGGTGCCGACCGGCATCGCGATCCACCTGAACGACCCGGCTTACGCCGCCATGCTGCTGCCGCGCTCGGGCCTGGGCCACAAGCATGGCATTGTGCTGGGCAATCTGGTGGGGCTGATCGACAGCGACTACCAGGGCCAGCTGATGGTCAGCTGCTGGAACCGCAGCGATGTGGCGTTCACCATCGAGCCGATGGAGCGGATCGCACAGATGGTGATCGTGCCGGTGGTGCAGGCGCGCTTCAATGTGGTCGAGGAGTTTGGTGACGTGACTGCGCGTGGCGTCGGTGGTTACGGCTCTACGGGGAAGCGGTAGCGTATTTTGTGTGCCGGTTCGCGGGGCCGGGGGTGCCGCGGGCCTCATGCTGGGGTACCAGAAATCGGCCCACGGCACCCCCAGCCCCGCGAACCTCATCAGTGGATCAGGTGTTCCTGTCCGCTGCGGGTCTCGAGCTCCAATACCAAGCGCGACAGCGTGAGCGGGGCGCATGCCCGGTGAACGATTTCTGCGCTTCGGCGCAGCATGAGGAGCCGGGCATGCGCCCCGCTCACGCGGATTCAAGGCACCAAGCCCAAAAAAGCTCAGTGCAGTGTCTTGCCCTCAGACGTTTCCTGCTCGTCCACTTCGATGCGGAAAAAGCCGGTGCCGCAAGTGCCGCGACCCACTTCCTCTTCGGTGGCCTCACGCACCCCCTCCACCTTCAGGTGCAGGCGAATGGCGATGCCCGCCAGCGGGTGGTTGCCATCCAGCACCACATGCTCGGGGTAAATCTCGGTGATCGTGTAGAGCACGCTACGCGGAGCGTCCGGGTTGCAGCCCTGGGGCAGTGCAGTGCCCTCGATCGTCAAGCCCTCTTCGATGTCTTTGGGGAACAGGTGCCGCGGCTCCAGGAACAGCAGCTGGTCGTCGAAATCGCCAAAGGTGTCTTCGGGCTCCAGATGCAGATCGACCTTGGCACCCACCCCATGGCCCTGCAGGGCCGCTTCGATCTTGGGCAGCAGGTCCTGCCCGCCCATCAGAAACTCGACCGGCTCGTCCAGCACGTCCAGCGTTTCTCCGAGGGTGTCCTTGAGCGTCCAGGTCAGTGCGACCACGCATTGTTCTTTGATGTCCATGGGACAATTGTCTCACCATGGACATTGACCAACCCCTGACCCTGCTGGGTGGCCTCACGCCAGCCCAGTTCATGAAGCGCCACTGGCACAAGAAACCCCTGCTGGTGCGCCAGGCCATCCCGGATTTTTCACCCTGTGTGGGGCGAGCCGAGCTGGTGGCGCTGGCCGGGCAGGAAGATGTGGAATCGCGTCTGATTGTGCACGGTGACAAAGGCTGGAAGATGAAGCATGGCCCGCTGTTCCGTCGCAGCCTGCCACCGTTCAGCCAGAAAAAATGGACTTTTCTGGTTCAGGGGGTGGATCTGCACCACGAGGGCGTGCACCAGCTCATGCAGCAGTTCCGTTTTGTGCCCGATGCCCGTCTGGACGATCTGATGATCAGTTACGCCACCGATGGCGGTGGCGTAGGGCCGCACTTTGACAGCTACGACGTGTTTTTGCTGCAGGCCCATGGCAAGCGCCGCTGGCGCATCGGCCGTCAGAAGGATTTGATGCTGCAAGAGGGTGTGCCGCTCAAGATCCTGCAGAACTTCGAACCCGAAGAGGAGTTCGTGCTGGAGCCGGGGGACATGCTGTACCTGCCGCCTAAATATGCCCATGATGGGATTGCCGAAGGCGAGTGCATGACTTGGTCCATCGGGTTTCGCTCACCGCAGCAGGGCGAGTTGGCCCGCGAACTCCTGCAAGGATTGGCCGAAGAAGCTTTGGATCAGGTCGGCGAGGCGGTGTACCGTGATCCTGCTCAGCCGGCGGTATCCCATCCTGCGGCCATGCCGTCCGAGTTGCTGGAGTTCGCAAAACAGGCCCTGAACAAGGCACTCAGCGACCCGCACATGCTGAGCTTGTTGCTGGGAGAGTATTTGACAGAACCCAAAGCCAATGTCTGGTTTGAATCCCGTCAGGCTGCAGCCTGGGAGTCACAACGTGGTGTGGTTCTCGATCGTCGGACCCGGATGATGTATGACGATCGCCATGTTTTCATCAACGGCGAAGGCTTCAGAGTCGCTGGTCAGGACGGTCGCCTTCTGCGGCAGTTGGCAGATCAGCGGCACTTGTCTGCAAAACTGTGCGCCAAACTGGGCGAGGACGCTCAGGCTGCACTGCTGGAGTGGGCCTCTGCAGGTTGGTTAACAATTGTGAAATCGGCACCATCAATCTGACGCCAGGATTGCAAATGACTTTGCTCGGCATCGGGGAAAACGCTATAATTTAAAGCTGAGCCGAAAGATCTCGAGTACTTTCGGTTCGGTCTTTCAACCATCAGGTGGTTGTCACGACAATTTCCGGAAATTGTTATCACTTCCTTTAAGGACATTCAAAATGAACAAGACCCTCGTTCTGGCTGCTGTGATCGCTGCTGCTGCTCTGGCTGCTTGTGGCAAAAAAGAAGAAGCCGCTGCTCCCGCCGCTCCTGCTGCTGCTCCCGCTGCTGAAGCTTCTGCTGCTCCCGCTGCTGACGCCTCCGCCGCTGCTCCTGCTGCTGACGCTTCTGCTGCCAAGTAATTGGTCTTGCGGCATGCCGGTCTCATGCAGATCGGCAGCCCATAAAAAAACCCGCCACTGGCGGGTTTTTTTATGGGTCTTGAGCCGCGCTCAACGCATCTCGGCGGCCAGCAGCTTGAGGATCTTTTCGGCGTTGTCAGAGGCCTCAGGCTGTCCAGCCTGATTGAGGACGTACACCTGTGTGCCGCCATCGGCTTGCGCCTGCAGCTGGACCTGATAGCGCGTCAAACCGGGGGCCTGTGGTTTGCTGCTGAACAGGCGTGAGAAAAATCCTGGCTCTTCAGTGGTGGTTGCCGGCGCAACGTAGCGAACAAAGTAAATGCCTTTGCTGCGATCGCGGTCCTCTACGGTGAAGCCGCTGCGGTCAAGGGCAAGACCAGCACGTCGCCAAGCACGATCCATGGCGTCTTGCAGGGCCAATGTGGGGCGGCCGTCGATGGTTGTCACTTTGAGCGCGGGGACGACAGTGGGGCTGGCGCTGGTGCCAGCGGGTTCGGCTGTCTGCTCCTTGGAGCCGCCGAGTTTGACCATCATGCGGCGCAGGAATTCGATTTCCAGTTCTGGATCGGAGGCACGGGGTTTCCAGACTGTTCTGGTTTTCTGGGCGTCCGCGTAGTCTTCAACCATGCCACGGTGAGTGACGTAGATGTCCACACCGCCGGTGCTGTTGCGCTCCACACGGGTGCGATAGCGGTCACGCTCGCCGGTCGAGTACAGACCGTCAAGCACTTTGCCCAAGGTGCGGCGAATGAAGTCCTGTGGAATCTTCGCACGGTTCTCGGCCCAATCGGTTTCAAGAATGCCCAAGTCGGCCGCATCGGTGGTCAGCACGAAGCCGTTGCTGGTCCAGAACTCGCGCAGGGTGTCCCAGACTTTGTCGGGCGGACGGTTCACCACCAGCCAGCGCTGGCCACCCGAGCGTTCCATGCGCACGTCCCCCAGGTTGTTGGATGCGGTACCTGAATCCTTGATGGTCTGGCGTGCATTGGCAAAGCCGGATGCGGTGGCCGAGGTGCTTTCCAGGGCATATCTGGAGTCGCGGCGCAGCTGGGTCAGGTCGGGCGGAACGTCCAGGCTGGGGCCTTTGGTGGCGCTTTTGTAATTGACCTTGTCTTCTTCCAGCGCCGAGCATCCGGAAAGCAGCGTCAATGCCGCAAGACAGATGATCGAGGGGGTAATGAACGATCGCTTCACAGAGGGGTCCTTGCGGAGATTTCAGAGCAGGCCACTGGCCTTGAGTGCAGCTTCGACAACAGGCTGCTGTCCGGTCGACAGAGGGGTCAGAGGCAAGCGCAGTGCATGTCCGCACAAACCCATGCGGGCCATGGCCCACTTGACCGGGATGGGGTTGGCTTCGACAAACAGGTTCTTGTGCAAGGGCATGAGCTGGAACTGGATCTTCATTGCCGTGGCGATGTCACCGCGCATGGCCGCCTGGCACAACTCGTGCATCTGCCGAGGGGCCACGTTGGCTGTCACGCTGATGTTGCCCACGCCACCGCACAGCATGAGGGCCACGGCAGTGGGGTCATCACCCGAGTAGACCGCGAAGTGTTTGGGCACATCGCGGATCAGCCACTGGGCTCGCTCGATGCTGCCGGTGGCTTCCTTGATGCCGATGATGCCGGGCACCTGGGCCAGGCGCAGCACGGTGTCGTGCTGCAGGTCCGCCACGGTCCGGCCTGGCACGTTGTACAGGATCACGGGCAGCTTGGGCGTGGCTGCAGCGATGGCCTTGAAGTGCTGGTACAGGCCCTCTTGGGTGGGTTTGTTGTAGTAGGGCACCACCTGCAACTGGGCATCTGCACCGATGGACTCGGCGTACTTGGCCAACTCAATGGCTTCTGCCGTGGAATTGGCGCCACAGCCTGCAATGATCGGAATGCGTTTGGCGGCTTGTTCAACCGACACGCGCAGGATTTCCCGGTGTTCTTCGACGTTGACGGTCGGTGACTCACCCGAGGTGCCGACGATCACCAGCGCATCCGTGCCTTCGGCCACATGCCAGTCGATCAGTTTTCGCAAGGTGGGGTAATCCACATCGCCGTTGTCGAGCATGGGGGTGATCAGGGCGGGAATGCTGCCTTGGATGCGATGGGTGGTGGTCATGTCGGTGTTGTTGGACAGAAAAGAACATTCTAACGACGGACAGGTCGGGCCTGTCGCCGGACGTGTCAAACCAGTGGCCAGCGGACAGGGTCCTGGGCGGGGGCCTCGCGCACCGCCGCCATCCGCTGCACAAAGCGAGCGGGTGCATCCAGAAAACCGTCTTCATAGGCCACCACCCGCAGACCGCCCCGGCTCGCCACCTCCAGCAGCTCGCCAGGGGCCAGCAGAAAGTCCCGGCGCGAAGGGCGCCCCACGGTTTCATTGCCTTGGGCAAAGGTTTCGCAGATCAGCACGCCGCCTGGAGTCAGGCTCTCCAGAATCTGCGGCCACAGCGGACGCCAGAGGTAATTGGTCACCACCACCGCGTCAAAGTGTTGCCCAGCCAAAGGCCAGGGGCCGTTTTCGATGTCGGCCTGCAAGGTGGGGCCAAAGGCCACCGCCACTGCCAAGGCTTCGGGCGAACGGTCGACGCCCAGCACACGGTGGCCATGCGAGGCCAGCCATTGCATGTGCCGCCCGCCGCCGCAGGCCAGGTCCAGTACATGGCCGGCAGGACGAATCAGGGGTGTCCAGCGACAAACCCAGGGGGAAGGGGCTTCGGTGCCGTGCATGAGGGATGTTCAGAAACAGGCCCAGAGCTGCTCGGCCAGCAGAATGGCCGTCTCGGGGCGGGCGTACAGCCAGGTGGTCAGCGCCAGCACCACCACCACGGTGGCGATGCGGGGCCAGTGTGAGTGTCTGCGGGTCATGGCCGGTGGTTCCGGTTCAGGCGGCCTGAGGCTGGGTGCGGGCGATGGCGCCCTCACGCACCGGCAGGTTCACCAGTGCCGCGAACACGCCCAAAGCGATGGCCAGGTACCAGACAGTGTCGTAGCTGCCGGTTTTGTCGTACAGATAGCCGCCGAGCCACACCCCCATGAAGGAGCCGATCTGGTGGCTGAAGAAAATGAAGCCGCTGAGCATGGACAGGTGGGCCACGCCAAAAATCTGTGCCACCACCGCGTTGGTCGGCGGCACGGTGGACAGCCACAGCAGACCCATGGCGGCCGAGAAGATGTAGACGCTGGCTGGCGACAGCGGCGCCAGCAGAAACAGCACGATGGCCACCGAGCGCGCCAAGTAGATGAAAGCCAGGATCTTGCGTTTGGCCAGCATTTGGCCCAGGGCGCCAGCGGCATAGGTGCCAAAAACGTTGAACAGGCCGATCAGCGCCAGGGCGTAGCTGGCCACCTGCGGTGACAGGCCGGCGTCCTTGAGGTAGCTGGGCATGTGCACACCGATGAAGACCACCTGGAAGCCGCAGACGAAGTAGCCCGCCATCAGCAGCTGGAAGCTGCGGTAGCCAAACGCTTCGCCGAGAGCCTGGCCAATGGTCTGCTCGCGCCGTGCACCGGATGCAGCGGCCAGCTGAGGTTCTCGCAGGCCAAGGGCCAGCGGCACCATCAGCAAGGCGGCGGCAGCCAGGATCAGCAGGGCGTTTTGCCACCCGGTGAAGTTGATCAGCATGCCCTCGACCGGCACCATCAGGAACTGGCCAAAGGAACCGGCCGCGGCCGCGATGCCCATGGCCCAGGAACGCCGCTCGGCGCTCACATTGCGGCCGATCACGCCATAAATGACCGCATAGGTGGTGCCTGCCTGGGCCATGCCGATGACCACGCCGGTGAACAGCGCAAAGGCCCAGGGCGAAGTCGACCAGGCCATGCCCGCGAGCCCGGTGGCGTAGAGCAGGGCACCGGCCGCAATGACGCGGAAAGCGCCAAAGCGGTCGGCGATCATGCCGGCGAAGATGCCAAAAAAGCCCCAGGCCAGGTTCTGCACCGCCATGGCAAAGGCAAAGTCGGCGCGGCCCCAGCTCTGGGCCTGGGTGATGGGCTGCAGCCACAGGCCAAAGCCGTGGCGGATGCCCATGGACAGCGTGACGATGGCGGCGCCGCACACGAGCACCTGGGTCAAAGAAAGCGGTTTGGACTGCATCCTGCGACTGTAACCAATCCGCAACCCCCGCGCTGTCCGGCCTGGGCCAGCCGGGCTGGCCTGTAGGCAGGGCATGCAGGATTTGTGGTCTGGTTTTTTATCCAGTATATCCTCCGCTTTCGCACTACAATCCGCCGCCATGGCAAGCTCCAATACCGTCAAAACCTCCAGCGACTACTCCGAAGGCTCGATCCGCGTCCTCAAGGGCCTGGAGCCGGTCAAACAGCGGCCGGGCATGTACACCCGCACCGACAACCCGCTGCACATCATCCAGGAAGTGCTCGACAACGCCGCCGACGAGGCGCTGGCGGGCTTTGGCAAAAAGATCAAGGTCACCTTGCATGCCGACGGTTCGGTCAGCGTCGAGGACGATGGCCGCGGCATTCCGTTCGGCCTGCACCCTGAGGAAAAAGCCCCGGTCATTGAGCTGGTGTTCACCCGCCTGCACGCGGGCGGCAAATTCGACAAGGGCAAGGGCGGCGCCTACAGCTTCTCGGGCGGCCTGCACGGCGTGGGCGTGTCCGTGACCAACGCGCTCGCCAAACGGCTTGAGGCCACCAGCCACCGCGAAGGCCAGGTGGCCACGCTGGTGTTTTCGGGCGGCGATGTGGTCGAGCCGCTGGTCTCGCGTGCCCAAGAGTCCGGCGACCGCAGGCAGGGCACCACGGTGCGCGTCTGGCCCGACGCCAAGTATTTCGATTCTCCTGCCTTGCCGATCGGCGAGCTGGTGCACCTGCTGCGCAGCAAGGCGGTGCTGATGCCGGGCGTGAGCGTCACGCTGGTCCATGAAAAGACCAAAGAGACGCAAAGCTGGCAGTACAAGGGCGGTCTGGGCGATTACCTGGGCCAGACCCTGAGTGCGGACCCGGTGATCCCGCTGTTTGCGGGCGAGGGCTACGCCGACGGCAACAACGACAGCTTTGCCGAAGGTGAGGGCGCGGCCTGGGCCGTGGCCTTCACCGAAGAAGGCGCGCCGGTGCGCGAGAGCTACGTCAACCTGATCCCGACCCCTGCCGGCGGCACGCACGACAGCGGCCTGCGCGACGGCCTGTTCAACGCCGTCAAGAGCTTCATCGAGCTGCACAGCCTGTTGCCCAAGGGCGTCAAGCTGCTGCCCGAAGACGTGTTCGCCCGCGCCAGCTACGTGCTGAGCGCCAAGGTGCTGGACCCGCAGTTCCAGGGCCAGGTCAAGGAGCGGCTGAACTCGCGCGACGCGGTGCGGCTGGTGTCGAGCTTTGTGCGCCCGGCGCTGGAGCTCTGGCTGAACCAGCATGTGGACTATGGCAAAAAGCTGGCCGAACTGGCCATCAAGGCCGCGCAGACCCGCCAGCGCGCCGGCCAGAAGGTGGAAAAGCGCAAGAGCTCGGGCGTGGCGGTGCTGCCCGGCAAGCTGACCGACTGCGAGAGCCGCGACATCAGCCACAACGAGGTGTTTCTGGTCGAGGGCGATTCGGCTGGCGGCAGTGCCAAGATGGGCCGCGACAAGGAGTGTCAGGCGGTGCTGCCGCTGCGCGGCAAGGTGCTCAACACCTGGGAGGTCGAGCGCGACCGCCTGTTCGCCAACACCGAGATCCACGACATTTCGGTGGCGATTGGCGTGGATCCGCACGGGCCGAATGATACGCCTGACCTCAGCGGCCTGCGTTACGGCAAGATCTGCATCCTCAGCGACGCTGACGTCGACGGCTCCCACATCCAGGTGCTGCTGCTGACGCTGTTCTTCCGCCATTTCCCCAAGCTGATCGATGCGGGCCATGTGTACGTGGCGCGCCCGCCGCTGTTCCGCGTGGACGCACCGGCGCGGGGCAAAAAGCCGGCGGCCAAGATGTACGCGCTCGACGAAGGCGAGCTGACGGCCATCCTGGACAAGCTGCGCAAGGACGGTGTGGCCGAGGGCAAGTGGAGCATCAGCCGCTTCAAAGGCCTGGGTGAGATGAGTGCCGAGCAGCTGTGGGAAACCACGCTGAACCCGGACACGCGCCGTCTGTTGCCGGTGCAGCTGGGGGATCTGGACTTCGGGCAGACCGAGGCGGAGATCACCAAGCTGATGGGCAAGGGCGAGGCGGCGGCGCGGCGTGAGCTGATGGAGCTGCACGGGGATGCGATTGAAATCGACGTTTGATCTTCTGTTGGAGCGTGTTCTCGCGCGTGAAGACCTCTGTAGGAGCGCGCCCCTGCGCGCGAAGGATGTTCCAAGTCCCACGAAGATTCGCGAGCAGGGGCTCGCTCCCACAGACTCTGAAACATGAACGACCAAACCACCATTGAATTCAACAGCGGCGAAACGGATGACGCGCTGAACCTCGCGAACTATGCGCAGCGCGCCTATCTGGAATACGCACTGTCCGTCGTGAAGGGCCGCGCCTTGCCCGATGTGTGCGATGGCCAAAAGCCTGTGCAGCGGCGCATCCTGTACTCGATGGACCGCATGGGTCTGGGTTACAGCGGCAACACCGCGGCCAAACCGGTCAAGAGCGCCCGTGTGGTGGGCGATGTGCTGGGCCGCTACCACCCGCACGGCGACACCGCGGCGTACGACGCGCTGGTGCGCATGGCGCAGGATTTTTCGCAGCGTTACCCGCTGATCGACGGGCAGGGCAACTTTGGTTCGCGCGACGGCGACGGGGCTGCGGCCATGCGTTACACCGAAGCGCGGCTGTCCAGGATCACCGGCCTGCTGCTGGATGAGATCGACATGGGCACGGTCGACTTTGTGCCCAATTACGATGGCTCCACCGAAGAGCCCAGCCAGCTGCCCGCAAGGCTGCCGTTCACCCTGCTCAACGGCGCCAGCGGCATTGCCGTGGGCCTGGCCACCGAGATCCCGAGCCACAACCTGCGCGAAGTGGCCGATGCCTGCATTGCGCTGGTCAAGAACGACAAGCTCAGCGATGAAGAGTTGCTGGCGATCATCCCCGGGCCGGACTATTGCGGTGGCGGCCAGATCATCAGCCCCGCCAGCGACATCGCTGACGCCTACCGCACCGGTCGCGGCAGCCTCAAGGTGCGGGCGCGCTGGAAGATCGAAGACCTGGCGCGTGGTCAGTGGCAGCTGGTGGTGACCGAGTTGCCGCCGGGCGTCAGCAGCCAGAAGGTGCTCGAAGAGATCGAGGAGCTGACCAACCCCAAGGTCAAGGCCGGCAAGAAGGCGCTCACGCAGGACCAGCAGCTGCTCAAGGCCAGCGTGCTGGCGGTGCTGGATGTGGTGCGTGACGAGTCGAGCAAGGACGCGCCGGTGCGTCTGGTGTTCGAGCCCAAGACCAGCAAGATCGAACAGCAGGAGCTGATCACCGCGCTGCTGGCGCACACCAGCCTGGAGACCTCGGCGCCGATCAACCTGACCATGGTGGGGATTGACGGCAAGCCGGTGCAGAAATCGCTGCGCCAGATCCTTACCGAATGGATCAGCTTCCGCCAGACCACCATCACCCGCCGCAGTCAGCACCGCCTGGCCAAGGTGCTCGACCGCATCCACATCCTCGAAGGCCGGCAGCTGGTGCTGCTCAACATCGACGAGGTGATCCACATCATCAGGAGCAGCGACGAGCCCAAGGCCGCGCTGATCGAGCGCTTCAAACTCAGCGACCGGCAGGCCGAAGATATTCTTGAAATTCGCCTGCGCCAGCTGGCCCGGCTCGAAGCCATCAAGATCGAACAGGAGCTGTCCGAACTGCGTGGCGAGCAGGGCAAGCTCGAAGAGATTCTGGGCAGCCCCGCCGCGCTGCGCCGCCTGATGGTCAAGGAGATCGAGCTGGACGCCAAGACCTTTGCCGATGCCCGCCGCACCCTGATCCAGGAAGAGAAAAAAGCCGTGGCCGAGGTCAAGGTGGTGGACGAGCCGGTCACCGTGGTCATCAGCGAAAAAGGCTGGGTGCGTGCGCGCCAGGCCCATGGCCACGATGCCACCAGCTTCGCCTTCAAGGCGGGTGACGGTCTCTACGGCACCTTTGAGTGCCGCACGGTGGACCAGCTCATCGTGTTTGGCAACAACGGCCGCGTCTACAGCGTGCCGGTGGCGGCCCTGCCCGGTGCGCGTGGCGATGGCCAGCCCATCACCACCCTCATCGATCTGGAAAGCGGCACCCAGCCTGCGCATTACTTTGCCGGTCCCATCAGCGCCACGCTGCTGTTGTCGGGCTCGGGTGGCTACGGCTTCCTGGCCACGGTCGAAGGCCTGGTCTCGCGCAACAAGGGCGGCAAGAGCTTCATCAGCCTGGGCGAGGGCGAAACCGTGTGCGCGCCTTCGCATGTGAGCGGGTCGAGCGCCACGGTCAGCGCCGACAAGCCCGCGCTGCCTGCAGCCACCAGCGTCGCTTGCGCCAGCACGGGTGGCCGCATCCTGACCTTCGACATCAGCGAACTCAAGCTGATGGAAAAGGGCGGCCGGGGCCTGATGCTGATCGACCTGGAAGCCAAGGACCAGCTGGCGGGTGCCGCAGCCTACACGCGCAGCGTGAAGATCGAAGGCATCGGCCGCGGTGGCAAGGCGCGCGAGGAAACGCTGGAAATCCGCAGCCTCAACAATGCCAAGGCTGCTCGCGCCAAAAAGGGCAAGCTGGCGGATCTGGGCTTCAAGCCGACACGGGTCAGTCGAGTGGAGTGAATCGGAGGCGATGCCCGGACTCAGCGGGGGGGGCTTGAGGCGGGCGTCGCAGATGGGTACGTGGAGTTTGCCAACCAGGACGTGCTTTCAGGGCGACTCAAGGCTAGAATGAAACCATTCTTCTGACCTTTTGTCGCATGCGCTGGCTTCTCAATCCTCTAGCTCTGCCCCCCGGGCAGTCCATGTCTGTCAGGACATGGGGGCGCCATGGCCGTGTCTGTGCCGGAGGGCTGGTGTTGGGCCTGCCGTTGTTGGTGGCTGCCGATCCCTTGCTGGATTTCGCTCTGATTGATGTGAGCCCCGGTACGCAACGCGTTCAGTCAGCACCAGTGGTGAGCTGGCTGATCCAGTCCGATGCCGAGCGGTTTTGTGCAACGGTGCCTGCCAAGGATGGGCATGCCCAGCGGCCCGAGGGTTGTGTTTACTGGCAACTCAATCCTGCCCGGTGCACCATCGTGACCACAGCTTCGACCACGCATTCGCAGCTGGGGCATTTGTTCTTGCATTGCCTCAAAGCCAAATGATCATGAGCCGCGACTGTTCATGGTGGAGTGTCTGGCGAAAATTGTCATGGTGGCTGTTGGCATGTGTGTTGCAAGGATGCGTGGGGACAGGGGGTCTCATACCACCCAAGGTGGATCAGGTGCGGTTTTCCCCCATGAAAAAAGAGCAGCGCACGATTGACGAGCCGCGTGTGAAATTCCTGCCGCGTGAAGATGGACACGACTATTGCGCGCGCATCACGGGTATCCCTGTCACGCCCACTTCCAAACCCATGGCCTGTGCTTTCTGGAATGTCCGTCGCAAGGAGTGCACGATCGTTACCCCTTTGCAAACCGGCTACAACTACCTTGGGCACGAGCTGCGACACTGTTTCGAAGGTTCCTTTCATGACTGAGTTGAACAGCTGTGCTCAGTCGGCAGAGCTGACGCGTCGTGACAGTCTCTTGCTGTTGTTTTCCATGGCGCTGGGCGACAAGGCCATGGCTGCTGAAGGGCCTGCGGCCGTCAAAGTCGGATTCTTGCGGCATTACAAGCCATTCAGCTACCGTGATGCGAACGGCCGACCCCTGGGCTTCGATTTCGATGTGGCGAGCCGGGTGTGTGAACTCCTGCAGCTTCGCATGGATCCGGTGCTCGATTCACTGGAGGGCCTTGCGCAGCGGGTGAAAAGTGGCGAGATCGCCTGGTTGGGCAACCAGCTGTTGACCACGCCTGAGAACCGGCGCCGCTTCGATTTTGTCCGGCCGGCATACGCTTCCATCCAGTTGTCAGCTGTCCAACACGAGGACGATGACCGCGATTTTCTGAGTCTGGAAGACCTGCTGGGCAAGCGGCTGGGGGTATTGGCTGGCACGGGGGTGGAAGAGCAGGCGCGGGCCGTGTTGGGCAAGACCGTCAAGGCCTATGAACACATTGAGAACGCCTTGCACGATCTCTCTCACCAACGGCTTGACTTGGTGCTGGAAGAGAACCTGATCGCGGACTACCACATCCGCGCCCTGCGCTTGCCACTGAAGGTGGCCGCGCCCTTTGCTGCGCCGATGACGGTGGGTCTGGGGGTGCGCAAAGGCGACCGCGAGATGCAGGAAAAACTCTCTCAGACATTGCAGTCGATGCTCAAGGATGGCTCGCTGAGCCGGATTTCCGAAAAATGGTTTGGCTATGACGTCAGCCGTTCGCGCGTGAGCCACACCGCTTCGCATTGAATATGGGCGAGGCTCGGGGGGCAGCGGGTTGCCGCGTGCCCTAAGATGGCGGACGACCATGAACGATCCGGCCCAGCCTTCCCACGTATTGCCCACCGATGCCCAGAGCATTCTGGCGCTTGCGGCGCGTTCCCTCTTTGATGTGTTTGCGCATGCCAGTGAAGGCATGCTGCTGGTGGACCGCTCGGGGCGTGTGGTCTGGATCAACGACCAGTACAGGCGCTTTTTGCCGGCGCTCGGCTTTGCACGCGAGGAGGATTTCGTGGGTCAACCGGTGTCGTCGGTGGTGGAGAACACCCAGATGCACCAGGTGCTGGAAACCGGCAAGCCCATTCTGATCGATCTGCTGGTGAACAAGGCGGGCACCTTCATTGTCAGTCGCTTTCCCTTGCGTGACGCCTTGGGGCAGGTGATTGGCGCGCTGGGGGTGGTGTTGTTCGAGCAGCACCAGGCCAATCTGCAGCCCTTGCTGGCCAAGTTCGCGCTGCTGCAGCGCGAACTTGACGATGCCCGCCAGGCGCTGGCCGTGCAACAACGCAGCGGCGGCGGCCTGTGGCGTGCCAAGCACAGTTTGGCCAGTTTCATCGGGACCAGTGCCCCGGCCACCGAGGTCAAGCGGCAGGCGCGTCGTCTGGCCCAGTCGGCCAGTCCGGTCTTGCTGCTGGGCGAAACAGGCACCGGCAAGGAGCTGCTGGCCCATGCCATCCATACCGCTTCCCGACGCGCGTCCGGACCTTTTGTCAGTGTCAACATCGCCGCGGTACCCGATACCCTGATGGAGGCCGAGTTCTTCGGTGTGATGCCGGGTGCCTACACCGGCGCCGACCGCAAGGCGCGCGATGGCAAGTTCAGACTGGCCGACGGCGGCACGCTGTTTCTGGACGAAATCGGTGACATGCCCCTGAGCCTGCAAGCCAAGCTGCTGCGGGCTTTGCAGGAGAGCGAAATCGAACCGCTGGGCTCGAACCGCCTGATCCCGGTAGATGTACGCATCGTGGCGGCCACCTCCCGTGACTTGCTGGCGCTGGTGCGCAGCGGCGCTTTTCGCGAAGACCTGTATTACCGCCTGAGCGCCTTGCCCGTTCGGGTGCCTGCGCTGCGCGAGCGTGCCAGCGACATCCCCGCCCTGATCGAAGTCTTGGCTGAAGAACTGGCGCTGCGCAACGGCGTTGTACAGCCCGAGATCGAGGACGCAGCGCTGCGCCTGCTGGTGGCGCAGCCCTGGCGGGGCAATGTGCGGGAACTGCGCAATGTGCTGGAGCAGGCCATGATGCGCAGCGAGACTGGCCGCATCGACGCAGCGCTGGCCGGGCAGGTCTTGCAGGACGCAGGTCTGCCGTTGGTGGCGCAGACCCGCACGCCACCGGCGCAGCCCCACGAGCCGAAGTTGCAGGCTGAGACCGACTTGCGTCCGCTCAAGGTGCAGGTGGCCGAACTGGAGCGCCAAGCGATCGCCAAGGCGCTGCAGAGGACCGGGGGCAACAAACTGGCCACCGCACGCCTGCTGGGCATTTCACGTGCGAAACTTTACGCAAGCCTGCCCTGAATTTGTATTAAACAAAGACAAATGTCTGAATTAAAGACATTTTTGTCTGGTTTTCATCCAGTAGGAGAGGGGGGCGTGCACCCCAAAACCGTTTTCTTCAACAACGACAAGGGTTTGTTGTTTGGTGGTTGGTCTGGCACGGCTTATGCACAATGCCTTGCACCCACTCAAGGAGAACCCCATGATCCGTCGCAATGCATTGACTCTGGCCGCACTGGCCTGTCTGGCCGCCCCGCTGGCTTTTGCCCAAGGCAAGGACATCAAGATCGCCCACATCTACAGCAAGACCGGTCCGCTGGAGGCCTATGGCAAGCAGACCCAGGTCGGTTTGATGATGGGCCTGAACTACGCGACCGAGGGCTCCATGCAAGTGGGTGGCCGCAAGATCGTGGTGATCGAAAAGGACGACCAGGGCAAGCCTGACCTGGGCAAGAACCTGCTGGCGGCTGCCTACGGTGACGACAAGGTGGACATCGCGGTGGGCCCGACCGCCTCGCCCGTGGCGCTGGCGATGCTGCCCGTGGCCGAGGAGTACAAGAAAATCCTGCTGGTTGAGCCCGCCGTGGCCGACTCGATCACCGGTGAGAAGTGGAACAAGTACATCTTCCGCACTGGCCGCAACAGCAGCCAGGACGCCATTGCCAACGCCGTGGCGGTGGACAAGGAAGGCACCAGCATCGTCACCATGGCACAGGACTCGGCTTTTGGCCGCGACGGCGTCAAGGCTTTCAAGGAAGCCCTGCACAAAGCCAAGCTGGTACATGAAGAGTATCTGCCGCCGGCCACCACCGATTTCACCGCGGGTGGCCAGCGCATGATCGACAAGCTCAAAGCCCTGCCGGGCCGCAAGATCATCTTCATCATCTGGGCGGGTGGCAACCCGTTCAAGATCGCCGACATGGACCTCAAACGCCACGGCATCGAGATCGCCACGGGCGGCAACATCCTCCCGGCCATGGTGGCCTACAAGCAGTTCCCCGGCATGGAAGGCGCGGCCTATTACTACTTCGGCATGCCCAAGAACCCGGTCAACGACGCCATGGTGTCCATGCACTACACCCAGTTCAAGAGCCCGCCGGATTTCTTCACGGCCGGTGGTTTCTCGGCGGCCATGGCCCTGGTGACGGCATTGAAAAAGACCAATGGCGACACCAACACCAACAAGCTGATCGCCACCATGGAAGGCATGAGCTTTGACACGCCCAAGGGCAAGATGACCTTCCGCGCCGAAGACCACCAGGCCATGCAGAGCATGTACCACTTCAAGATCAAGGTGGATCCGGCGTTTGCCTGGGGCGTGCCCGAGCTGGTGCGCGAGATCAAGCCTTCCGAGATGAAGGTACCGGTGCGCAACCAGCGTTGATTTCCCCCATGCTGGAAACCCAGAACCTGACCGTGCGGTTTGGCGGTCATGTGGCGGTGAACGCGGTCAGCTGCCGCTTTGAACCCGGCACACTGACCGCCATCGTCGGCCCCAACGGGGCCGGCAAGACCACTTACTTCAACCTGATCTCGGGCCAGTTGCCCGCCAGCGAGGGCCGGGTGTCGCTTCATGGACGCGACCTGTCGGGCCAGCCTGCGTCAGAGCGCACCCGCGCCGGGCTGGGCCGGGCGTTCCAGCTCACCAACCTGTTCCCTAACCTGAGTGTGCTGGAGAACGTGCGTCTGGCGGTGCAGGCCACCCGTGAAGGCAGGCACCGCCGCGGCCTGAACCTCTGGAGCATCTGGAGCGACCATGCGGCGCTGACGCAGCGCGCCACCGAGATCCTGCATTCGGTGTCGATGTTGTCCCAGGCCGAAGCACCGGTGTCCAGCCTGCCGCATGGCGACCAGCGCAAGCTCGAAGTCGCACTGCTGATGGCGCTTGAACCTTCGGTCTACATGTTCGACGAACCCACGGCGGGCATGAGCCACGACGAGGCGCCCGTGATCCTCGACCTGATTCGCCAGCTGAAAAAAGACAAGTCCAAGACCATCCTGTTGGTCGAGCACAAGATGGACGTGGTGCGCGAGCTGGCCGACCGCATCATCGTGCTGCACAACGGCACGCTGGTGGCCGATGGCGATCCCGTCGAGGTGATTGCCTCGCCGGTGGTGCAGGAAGCCTATCTGGGCAAAGCAAAGGACCCGGTATGAGCACAAACCTGCTGACACTCGAGGGCGTGCACACGCACATCGGGGCCTACCACATCCTGCACGGCGTGGATCTGGTGGTGCCGCGCGGCCAGCTGACCCTGCTGCTGGGGCGCAATGGCGCGGGCAAGACGACCACGCTGCGCACCATCATGGGCCTGTGGCAGGCCTCGCAGGGGCGCATCACGTTTGGCGGTGAGGACATCACCGCGTTGCACACACCACAGATCGCGCAGAAGAATATCGCCTACGTGCCCGAGAACATGGGCATCTTTGCCGACCTCACGGTCAAGGAAAACATGCTGCTGGCCGCGCGCAGCGCCCGCACCGCCAGCCAGATGGACGAGCAGCGCCTGCAGTGGATCTTCGGCCTGTTCCCGGCGGTGCAGAAGTTCTGGAACCACCCGGCGGGCAAGCTCTCGGGTGGGCAAAAGCAGATGCTGGCGGTCTCGCGCGCCATCGTGGAGCCGCGCGACCTGCTCATCGTGGACGAGCCCAGCAAGGGCCTGGCCCCGGCCATCATCCAGAACATGATCGACGCCTTCCAGCAGCTCAAGGCCAGCGGCGTGACGATCCTGCTGGTGGAGCAGAACATCCATTTCGCGCGCCAGCTGGGCGACACCGTGGCCGTGATGGACAACGGCCGCGTGGTGCACGCAGGGGCCATGCAGGCACTTGCCGAAGACGAAGCGTTGCAGCAATCGCTGCTGGGGTTGGCACTGTGAACATTTTCAAAGACGTTGATGTGCGGCCCTTGCTGCTGGTGCCGGTGCTGGCGCTGCTGGCCTGGCCGCTGGTGGGTTCGGGCTCGACCTGGCTGACGCTGACGGTGGCGGGTCTGGCCATGGGCACCATCATCTTCATCATGGCTTCTGGCCTGACGCTGGTGTTCGGCCTGATGGACGTGCTCAATTTCGGCCATGGCCTGTTCATCGCGCTGGGCGCCTTTGTGGCCACCACCGTGCTGGGCAGTATGGCCGACTGGACCGGCTCGGCCTCCTGGCTGATGAACCTGGCGGCGGTGCTGCCGGCCATGCTCGTGGCCATGGCGGTGGCCGGCGCTGTGGGTCTGGCCTTTGAGCGGTTCATCGTGCGGCCGGTGTACGGCCAGCACCTCAAGCAGATCCTGATCACCATGGGCGGCATGATCATTGGCGAAGAGCTGATCAAGGTGGTCTGGGGTCCGCTGCAGATTGCGCTGCCGCTGCCCGAAGCCATGCGCGGCTCGGTGCTGTGGGGCGAGGCCGCGATTGAAAAGTACCGCCTGCTGGCGGTGGTGGTGGGACTGGCGATTTTTGCGGGCCAGATGTGGGTGCTCGGCCGCACCAAGATCGGCTTGCTGATCCGTGCCGGCGTGCAGGACCGCGAGATGGTGGAGTCGCTGGGCTACCGCATTCGCCGCCTGTTTGTGGGCGTGTTCGTGGCGGGCAGCGCGCTGGCCGGTCTGGGCGGCGTGATGTGGGGCCTGTACCAGCAGAACGTGACGCCGCAGATCGGTGCGCAGGTCAATGTGCTGATCTTCATCGTCATCATCATCGGTGGTCTGGGTTCGACCGGGGGCGCCCTGATCGGGGCGCTGCTGGTGGGCCTGATGGCCAATTACACCGGCTTTCTGGCACCCAAACTGGCGCTGTTTTCCAACATCGCGCTGATGGCGGCCGTGCTGCTGTGGCGTCCGCAGGGCGTGTACCCGGTGGTCAACCGCTGAAGGAAACCGACGTGCTGAATCGACTCCTCTCCAACGACCGCCCGGCCAGCCGGACGCTGACGCTCATGCTGCTGGCGGTGCTTGTGGGCCTGGCGTTTGCCCCCTTCCTGTTCCCGGGGGTGAAGGCGCTGGGTGTGGCGGCCAAGGTGCTGGTCTTCATCGTGCTGGTGGCCAGCTTCGACTTGCTGCTTGGCTACACCGGCATCGTGAGCTTCGCGCACACCATGTTCTTTGGCATCGGCGCCTACGGCATCGCGATTGCCGCCAACACCTGGGGGCCGACCTGGGGCGCCATCGGTTTGGGCTTTGCCCTGTCGCTGGCCCTGAGCCTGCTGCTGTCGCTGGTCATTGGCCTGTTCTCGCTGCGGGTGCGGGCGATCTTTTTCGCCATGATCACGCTGGCAGTGGCGGCGGCCTTCCAGACCCTGGCTTCGCAGCTGTCGGACTTCACCGGCGGCGAGGATGGCCTGAGCTTCAAGCTGCCGGCGCTGCTCTTGCCCAGCACCGAGTTTGCTGACGAGCCGTTCTTGGGCGTGTCGCTGGACGGCCGCCTGCTGACGTATTACCTGCTGTTTGTGGCGGCCCTGGGGTTGCTGCTGGCCTTGCTGCGCATCGTCAATTCGCCCTTTGGCCGCGTCCTGCAGGCGATCCGCGAAAACGAGTTCCGTGCCGAGGCCATCGGTTACCGGGTCGTGGTGTACCGAACGCTGTCGAGCGTGCTCTCTGCCTTGTTTGCCTGTGTGGCAGGCGCCATGCTGGCGCTCTGGCTGCGCTACAACGGGCCAGACACCTCGCTGAGTTTCGAGATCATGATGGACGTGCTGCTGATCGTGGTGATTGGTGGCATGGGCACCCTGTACGGCGCGGCCATCGGCTCGGTGCTGTTTGTGGTGGCGCAAAGCTACCTGCAGGACCTGCTGCGCCTGGGCAGCGAAGCGGCATCCGGGCTGCCCTGGCTGGCCGCATTGTTGTCGCCTGACCGCTGGCTGCTGTGGCTGGGCCTGCTGTTCGTGCTGTCGGTCTACCACTTCCCGACCGGGGTGGTGGGGCGCCTGCGGCTGGGCGCTGCGCTGCGTGCCCTGAAATCCGGGAGGGCATGATGGGCTTCACATCGAATTACATCCGCTGTGCGGATCTGGAAATCCACTACACCGACTGGGGCCGTGCGGACAAAGGCACGGTGATCGCCTGGCACGGCCTGGCGCGCACCGGACGCGACATGGACGAGCTGGCCGCGCACCTGAGCGGACGTGGCTGGCGCGTGATCTGTCCGGACACCGTGGGCAGGGGCCTGTCGCAATGGAGCCGCCAGCCTGACGAGGAATACTGCCTGCGTTTTTACGCCCGGCTCGCTCGCGAACTCCTTGACGGCCTGGACCTGCAAACGGTGCATTGGGTGGGGACCTCCATGGGCGGCGCGATCGGCACCCTGTGTGCAGGCGGGCTGGCCGAGCCCACCCTCAAGGGCCGCATCCGCAGCCTGGTGCTCAACGACAATGCGCCCGAGCTGGCGCAGGCGGCCATCGAGCGCATCCGCGCCTACGCCGGCCAGCCGCCGGCCTTTGAGACCGTGACCGAACTGGAGGCGTTTTTCCGCCAGGTCTACAAGCCCTACGGCTGGCTCAGCGATGCACAATGGCGCCGCCTGGCCGAAACCTCCACGCGTCGCCTGCCCGATGGCCGCGTGACACCGCATTACGACCCGGCGATGGTGCGCCAGTTCATCGTGCACCCCGACGACTACCTGATCTGGGACCATTACGAGGCCATCGAGGTGCCGGTGCTGCTGCTGCGTGGCGCCGAGTCCGACCTGGTGCTGCAGGACACCGTGCCCCGCATGCGCGAGCGCGGCCCCGGTGCGCGGGGCTTGCTGCAGACCATTGAAGTGCCGGGCTGCGGCCACGCGCCGGCGCTCAATGTGCCTGAGCAGCTGGACTGGGTGACCGGTTTCATTGAATCGGTCTGACCCGCTGCTTCAGCGCACAGCCCCCGCCGCCAGCGCCCGTTCGCGACTGGCCTGGGCAGCTGCCGCATTGGGTGCTGAAGTGTCCCAGCCCTGCAGATGCCGCTCAGCCAGATCAGCCAGCGCGCTGATCCACTCCGGGCTGTCGTTCAGGCAGGGGATGTACTGGAAGTCCTGCCCGCCCGCGTGCACAAAGGCTTCGCGGGCTTCCTGCTGGATCTCTTCAAGCGTTTCCAGACAGTCGCCCGTGAAGCCGGGGCAGACCACATCGACCTTTTGGATGCCTTGCTGCGCCAGCGCGATCAGCGTGGGCTCGGTGTAGGGCTCCAGCCATTTGGCCTTGCCAAAACGCGACTGAAAGGTGATGCGCACTTTCTCGCGCGGCAGGCCCAGGGCCTCGGCCAGCAGGCGGCCGGTCTTCATGCATTCGCAGTGGTAGGGGTCGCCCAGGTGCAACGTGCGCTCGGGCACGCCGTGAAAGCTCATGACCAGCACCTCGCCCTGGCCGTGGGCTTGCCAGTGCGCACGCACCCGGGCGGCCAGTGCGGCGATGTAGCCCGGGTCGTCGTGGTAATGGTTGACGAAGCGAAGCTCGGGCAGATTGCGGACCTTCAGGCTCCAGCGGTAGAAGGCGTCGAACACGCTGGCAGTGGTGGTGCCGCTGTACTGCGGGTAGGCGGGCACGACCAGCACGCGGGTGGTCCCCTCGGTCTTGAGGGTGTCGAGTTGCGCGTCAATGCCGGGTTGGCCGTAGCGCATGGCGTGGCGGACCACCACATGGTGACCACGCGCGGTCAGGGCTTGCTGCAGGCCTTCGGCCTGGGCTTGGGTGTGCAGCAGCAGGGGAGAGCCCTGCGCGGTCCAGATGCTGGCGTATTTGGCCGCCGACTTTTTGGGGCGCACCCGCAGGATGATGCCGTGCAGGATCAGCCACCAGATGGGCTTGGGGATCTCGACCACGCGGCCATCGCCCAGAAACTCGGCCAGGTAGCGGCGCAGGGCCGGGGCCGTGGGCGCGTCGGGGGTGCCCAGGTTGCAGTACAGGATGGCCGTCTTGGGCGACTGGCCATGGGTGTAAGTGGGTTCGGTGCGAAAAGCCATGCGGTATTCTCCCTCACCATGCTCGACCTTGCCCGCATCCGCGCCATCACCCTTGACCTGGACGACACGCTCTGGCCCGTCTGGCCCACCATCCACCGTGCCGAAGCGGTGCTGCACAGCTGGCTCGAAGCGCATGCGCCCGCTGCGGCGGTTCTGTCGGCGCAGCCCGAGATCAAAAAAGCCATACGGGCCGACATCAATGCCCGCCATGCCGACCGGGCGCACGACCTGTCTTTTCTACGGCGTGAGGCCATTCGTGCCTTGCTGCAGGCGGCGGGCGAGGCAGGCGAGTTGGCCGAACCGGCTTTCGAGGTGTTTTTCGCCGAGCGGCAGCGGGTGGACCTGTTTGACGACGCCTTGCCCGCGCTGGCTTTCTGGAGTGCGCGCTTGCCGGTCGTGGCCCTGTCCAATGGCAATGCCGATGTGCACCGTGTGGGGATCGGCCAGCACTTTCACGCCTGCGTGAGCGCCCGCGAGACGGGCGTGGCCAAGCCCGATGTGCGCATTTTTGAAGCCGCCGCCCGTGTTGCCGGTGTGGCGCCGCAGGAGGTGCTGCATGTAGGCGACGATGCACACCTGGACTGCGTCGGCGCCCTGGCCGCCGGCATGCAGGTGGCCTGGGTCAATCGCGAAGGCCACGCCTGGAGCCACGGTGACAGCCGCCCGCATCTTGAAGTGCGAGACTTGCACGCGCTGTGCCGGCAATGGCACGACTACCCTCATTAAGGAGACACACATGGGACTGAAGATCTACGGCATCGGTGCCTCACGCGCCAGCCGCCCGTTCTGGGCTGCACTGGAACTGGATGTGCCTTTTGAGCACATCAACCAGAGTTACAAGAACAGCGGCACCCGCACACCCGAATTCCTGGCCATCAACCCCAATGGCCATATCCCGGTGGTGGTTGACGAGCGGCCCGAGGGCAAGGTCACTGTCTGGGAAAGCATGGCCTGCGCGCTCTACATTGCGCGTGTACACGGCAAGGCAGATGGCCAGTCGATCACGCCGGCCAACGCCCGCGAAGAAGCCGAGGCCCTGCGCTGGAGCTTCTGGACCGTGACGGAAATGGAAACCGATGCGCTGACGGTGCTGATGCACCGCCTGGCCATGCCCGAAGACCAGCGCAAGCCCGAGCTGGCCGACAAGGCCGAAAGCCGCCTGAAGGTGCCACTGGCTGTGCTGGAAAAACACCTGCAGGACCAGAAAGCACGTGGCGAGTCGTATCTGGCCGCCAACCGCTTCACGGTGGCTGACCTGTGCGTGGCCAGCGTGGCGGCCTGGGTGCGTCCGGCCGATCACCTGCTGTCGCAGTTCCCGCTGACCCACCACTGGCTGCACCAGTGCCTGGGGCGTGCGGCGCAGAAACAGTCGCGCGCATTGGGCGGTTAAATCCACGGTCTTTGCAGGAGCGCGCCCCCGCGCGCGAAGGCGTCATTCGGCCGCAGGGGCGGCCTCCCGCAACAAGCCTGTCTTCTGGTCAGAACCTGCCCAGCGCCTGCATCTTCCAGGCCAGCCAGAGCTTGCGCAGCGGTGTGAGGGCGATGCGCTGGTGCAGGACCTGAAAGCCCGAGGCCTCGATCTCGCGCAGCAGGGTGCGGTAGATGCTGGCCATCATCAGGCCGGGTTTCTGGCTGCGGCGATCGACCGCGGGCAGCAGGGCCAGGGCTTCGTCGTAGAGGGCGTGGGCACGTTCGGCCTGAAACTGCATCAGGGCGCCGAAGCGGTCCGAATACTGGCGTTGCAGCAGCTCCTGTGCCTTCACGTCAAAGCGTTGCAGTTCGTCAACCGGCAGGTAAATGCGACCGCGCATGGCATCTTCGCCCACGTCGCGGATGATGTTGGTCATCTGGAAAGCGAGCCCCAGCTTGTGGGCGTAGGCGGTGGTGGCTTTATCGGTCTGACCGAAGATGCGGGCTGCGACTTCGCCCACCACGCCGGCCACCAGGTGGCAATAGCGCTGCAGGCCCGGCCAGTTCAGGTAGCGGGTTTGCTGCAGATCCATCTGGCAGCCCTCGATCACGGCCAGCAGGTGCTGTACGCCGATGCCGTAAGGCTCGACATGCGGCATCAGGGCCTGCATGACCGGGTGGCTGGCCTGGCCCGCAAAGGCCTGCTGGACCTCCTTTTGCCACCAGGCGAGCTTGGTCGCAGCCACGCCAGAGTCGGCCACATCGTCTACCACGTCATCCACTTCCCGGCAAAACGCATAGAAGGCGGTAATGGCGGCCCGGCGTTCAGGAGGAAGGAACAGGAAGGCGTAATAAAAGCTGCTGCCCGAGGCAGCGGCTTTTTGCTGGACATACTCTTGCGGGGTCATGCCCCGATTCTCGCCTAGATGGGCAAGGCTTTGGCTGGCGGCAAGGCCGCCGCCCAGCTGGCCAGCAGCTGTCGGTCCGAAACGCCGCTCAGCACCAGCGCCATCAGCACACGGTGAACTTCGCGGCGCGGCAGCTTGACATGGGTGAGCAGCGCCTGTGTGCCGGCCTGACGCAGCAGGGTGAGGGTGCGGATGCCTATCAGGCAGGGCAGTGCGCTGGCCAGCCGCAGACGCCTGCCGCGCAGGGCCAGGCTGTAGCGCAGGCCGTCGTGCAGCTGCGTCTCGGTGCTGCGCTGCCATGCCTCCAGCAAGGGGGCCAACCGCTGCAGGGTGGCGCGGTCGCCCGAGCGCACGGCGGCGCACAGGCTGTCACGGTCCAGGCCCAGGGGGGCGAGCTCCTCGGCAGGCAAGTAGCAGCGTCCGGCATGCAGGTCATGGTGCGCATCACGCAGGATGTTCAGCCGCTGCAGGCCTTTGCCGTAGTGGGCACCCCATAGCAGCAGCTCGGCACGGGTGCCGGTGTGCCAGTTGTGCAGGTGCAGCTCGCACATGCGCGTCCAGAATTCGCCCACGCTGCCAGCCACCTGCCAGGTGTAGCGGTCGACCTCGGCGCTGGTTTGTACACCGCGTTGCGGGTCGTCGAGCATGCGCAGGTCCCAGCGCTGGCCTTCGATGATCGCGGCCAGCACCTGACGGATCACGACCTGGTCGGCTTCGGGTTGCCGCTGCAGCGCATCCAGGCAGGCCTGGCCCCGTTCGAGCAGGGCTTTTTCATGCGCGTCGGGGACTTGCCGGGCAAAGGCTTGCAGAGCCTGCACCAGCTGAGGTTGGTCTTGCGGGGTGTCGATGGCGTGCTGCAGGCTGTCCAGCAGGGCCAGCCGCCGTGCTGCAGTCTGGGTGGTGGTGTCGGCCACCGTGTCGGTGGCGCGTGCGAGCAGATAGGCCAGGCCCATCGGCTCGCGCAGCCCGGCTGGCAAAAGCCGGATGGACAGCCCGAATGAGCGTGAAACCCCTTGCAGGAGTTGATGGATGTTCAGGGCAGGCTGGCGCATGCGGGGAATTGTCGCTTGACAGGCGGGTGGGCTGGTTTAGAATTACTAACCAGTCAGTCATTAACTAATTTCCTGCGGTGGCGGCCATGTCCAAGCATTCCAAAGTATCTGTTTATCTGGCCTTGAGTGTGGTGCTGGCCACTTTGAGCGCTTGTTCCCGCGAGGAGGCCCCGCCCGAACCGGTGCGCGCCGTGAAGGTCATCACGGTGGGGGCGCAAGGGTGGCAGACCGATGCGGTTTATGCCGGTGAGGTGCGCGCCCGAGTCGAATCGCGTCTGGGCTTTCGTGTGGGCGGAAAGCTGACGCATCGGGCGGTCGATGCCGGCCAGCGCGTGTCGGCAGCTCAGTTGCTGGCGGCCATCGATGCGCAGGATTACCAGCTGTCGGCGCAGGCCGCGCAGGCGCAGCAGGTGGCCGCCCAAACCCAGCGCGATGTGGCGCTGGCCGATTACAAACGCTACGAAAGCCTGAGGGCGCAGGGTTTCATCAGCGGCGCTGAACTGGAGCGCCGCGAAGCCAGCCTCAAGGCGGCCGAAGCCACGCTGGTGCAGGCGCGCTCTCAGTCGCAGGTGCAGGCCAATCAGGTGGGTTATGCCCGTTTGCAGGCCACGACCGCGGGCGTGGTGACGGCGCTGGAAGCCGAAGTCGGGCAGGTGCTGGCCGCCGGCCAGCCGGTGCTGCGTCTGGCGCACGACGGTCCGCGTGATGCGGTGTTCAACGTGCCGGAGCAGGCGGTGCAGGCTTTCAGGGTGGGCATGCCGATGCTGGCGCAGCTGACGGGCAGCACTGAGCTGCTCAAAGGCCGCGTGCGCGAAGTAGGAGCCAGTGCCGACCCGGTCACGCGCACCTTTGCCGTCAAGCTGGCGCTGGATGCGTCCGAGCGCCTGCCGCTGGGCGCCACGGTCAATGTGCAAGCGCCGCAGCGGGCAGCCACGGTGCAGGCCATGACCTTGCCCACCACGGCGCTGCGTCAGGAAGGCGAGGGTACGGCGGTATGGGTGCTGGACGAAGCCAGCATGACGGTGCAGCCACAAAAAGTCACGCTGGGGCCGGTGCAGGCGCAGCAGGTGGTGATCGCCTCGGGCCTGAAGCCGGGTCAGAAGGTGGTTGTGGCCGGCGTGCATGTGCTCTCGCCGGGCCAGAAGGTCACTTTGTACAAGCCCGCTGGCGAAGCGAAGTGAGGTTCGCATGAGCAAAAAGGGCCAATTCAACCTCTCGCGCTGGGCGCTCGAACACCCGGCGCTGACCCGCTACTTGATGGTGGCGCTGATGGTGCTGGGCGTGGCCGCCTACTTCCAGCTGGGTCAGGACGAGGACCCGCCGTTCACCTTCCGCGCGATGGTGGTGCGCACGGCATGGCCGGGCGCCACCGCGCAGCAGGTGGCCGAGCAGGTGACCGACAAGGTCGAGCGCACGCTGCAGGAAGTGCCTTACGCAGACAAGATCCGCAGCTACTCCAAGCCGGGCGAGTCGCTGATCATCTTCCAGCTCAAGGACAACTCGCCGCCCGGCGATGTGCAGCAGGTCTGGTACACCGTACGCAAAAAGGTGGGTGACATCCGCGCCACCCTGCCGCAAGGCGTGGTGGGGCCGTTTTTCAACGACGAGTTTGGCGATGTGTACGGTGTGATTTACGCCCTCAGTGGCGAGGGTTACAGCCCGGCAGAGCTCAAGCGCGAAGCCGACAACGTGCGCCAGCTTCTGCTGCGTGTGAAGGATGTGGCCAAGGTCGAACTCTTTGGGGTGCAGGACGAAAAGGTCTTCATCGAGGTTTCGCACCGCAAGCTGGCCCAGATGGGGTTGGACATGGGGTCGGTGCTGGCGCAGCTCGGTCAGCAAAACGCGGTGGAATCGGCCGGCACGGTGCGTTCGCCGCAGGATGTGGTGCAGGTTCGTGTGGCTGGACAGTTCCAGGCGCTCGACGACTTGCGCGCCATGCCCATCCGCGGCGCCTCGGGCGCGCAGCTGCGGCTCGGTGACATCGCCGAGGTGCGGCGCGGCTATGTGGACCCGCCGTCTGTCAAGGTTCGCCACGACGGGCAGGAAGTGATCGCGCTGGGCGTCAGCATGGCCAAGGGCGGCGACATCATTGCGCTGGGCCAGTCGCTCCAGCAGGCAGCGGCGCAGGTCGAAGCCACCTTGCCGGCCGGCCTGACCTTGCGTCAGGTGCAGGACCAGCCGCGTGCGGTCTCGCAGTCGGTGGGCGAGTTTGTGAAGGTGTTGATCGAGGCGGTGGTGATCGTGCTGGCCGTCAGCTTTTTGTCGCTGGGCCTGCACAAGCGCCCGCACACGCAGGCGCCGCTTTGGCAGTTCTGGCGCCGCTGGGTGCTGGATGTGCGCCCGGGCCTGGTGGTGGGCATCACCATCCCGCTGGTGCTGGCCGTGACCTTTCTGGCCATGCATTACTTCGGCATCGGTCTGCACAAAATTTCGCTCGGCTCGCTGATCATCGCGCTGGGCCTGCTGGTGGACGACGCGATCATTGCGGTGGAGATGATGGTGCGCAAGATGGAGGAGGGCTACGACAAGTTCCGCGCGGCCACCTTCGCCTACGAACTCACGGCCATGCCCATGCTCACGGGCACGCTGATCACGGCGGCGGGCTTTTTGCCGATCGGCATCGCCAAGTCCACCGTGGGCGAATACACCTTTGCCATCTTTGCCGTGACGGTGATTGCGCTGCTGGTGAGCTGGGTGGCCTCGGTGTATTTCGTGCCGTACCTGGGGGCATGGCTGCTGCGCCGGCCTGCCTATCTGGAGCAGCAGCACGCGCCGCAAGACCATGAGCGCGCCGAGCTGTTCGAAACGCCGTTCTACCAGCACTTTCGCGCCTGGGTGACCTGGTGTGTGACGCACCGCTGGAAAACGATTGCCATCACCATCGCCTTGTTCGTGCTGGGTCTGGTGGGCATGGGAAAAGTGCAGCAGCAGTTCTTCCCGGATTCGAGTCGACCTGAAATTCTGGTCGACCTGTGGCTGCCCGAGGGCTCGCCGTTTGAGGCCAGCGAAGAAGTGGTCCGCCGCGTGGAACAGCGGCTGGCACAGGTGGAAGGCGTCCGCTCGGTCACGACGTGGGTGGGCTCGGGCGTGCCGCGCTTTTACCTGCCGCTCGATCAGGTGTTTCCGCAGACCAATGTGTCCCAGCTCATCGTGGTGCCGCAAGACCTCCAGGTCCGCGAGGCCCTTCGTGTGAAGCTGCCCGCCTTGCTGGCGCAGGAGTTTCCGGAGGTGCGCGGCCGCGTCAAGCTGCTGCCCAACGGTCCGCCGGTGCCGTACCCGGTGCAGTTCCGGGTGGTGGGCGCCGACCCGCAGGTGCTGCGCACGCGTGCCGATGAGGTCAAGGCCGTCATGCGTGGTAACGCCCACACGCGCGGCGTGAACGACAACTGGAACGAATCGGTCAAAACCGTTCGCCTTGAGGTCGATCAGGCCAAGGCACGCGCCTTGGGCGTGAGCAGCCAGGCGATTGCCCAGGCCTCGCGCACGCTGCTGCTGGGTACGCCCGTGGGCCAGTACCGCGAAGGCGACAAACTGATCGAGATCGTGCTGCGCCAGCCGCAAAGCGAACGCGACGCCCTGACCGATCTGGCGCAGGTCTATGTGCCGACCGCTTCGGGCAAGTCGGTGCCGTTGCTGCAGATCGCCAGCCCGGTGCTGGGCTGGGAGCCCGGCGTGATGTGGCGCGAGGGCCGCCAGTACGCGGTCACGGTGCAGTCTGACATCGTGGAGGGCCTGCAGGGGGCCACGGTGACCGCCGAGCTGCTGCCAGTGCTCAAAAAGCTCGAAGCCGCCTGGGCCGCGCAGGGACAGGGCGACTACCGCATCGAGGTGGCGGGTGCTGTGGAGGAAAGCTCCAAGGGTTCCGCCTCGATCTCTGCTGGCGTGCCACTGATGCTGTTCATCACCTTCACCCTGCTGATGCTGCAGTTGCAGAGTTTCAGTCGCTCAATGCTGGTGTTCCTGACCGGTCCGCTGGGCATGGCCGGGGTGGCAGCGGCCTTGCTGACCTTGGGCCGGCCATTCGGCTTCGTTGCCCTGCTTGGCGTCATCGCCCTGATGGGCATGATTCAGCGCAACTCGGTGATCCTGATCGACCAGATCGAGCAGGACCGAGCCAGCGGCATGCCCGCCTGGCAGGCGATTGTCGAATCAGCTGTGCGCCGCCTGCGCCCCATCGTGCTGACGGCAGCGGCGGCCGTGCTGGCCATGATTCCGCTCTCGCGCAGCGTGTTCTGGGGCCCGATGGCGGTCGCCATCATGGGCGGCCTGATCGTGGCCACGGCGCTGACCCTGCTGGCCTTGCCGGCCATGTATGCGGCCTGGTTCCGGGTGCCCCGGCCCGGCATGGCCCAGGCGTATGAGCGCGCCCCTGGGTGCGAAAACCCATTCGGGCTGCCGCCTGCAAAGTGCGGGGATGGCCGAGAGACTGTTTCGGACCGGCTAAAATAGAAAATTGACCGATTTCACGCGGGTGGTCAGGCAAACAACCTGTCCGCCCGTTTTGTTTGGACCCGCGCGGGTGGCGAAATTGGTAGACGCACCAGGTTTAGGTCCTGACGCCAGCAATGGTGTGGGGGTTC
>JACCEE010077236.1_pt1 | contig 33781 bp, 26 predicted proteins | sample 7449931 | NCBI WGS metagenome assembly JACCEE01 (sample SAMN15323457, study PRJNA562643) | freshwater metagenome | isolation source: river surface water | place: USA:Blue River Watershed | collected 2017-08-19 | reverse complement strand
CGACCTTCTGCATCTTGGTTGATAAAAGTGTCGCAAACGACAAGGGAATTGTTGGACATGATAGTTTCCAAGAGTAATGTTGAAAACCACCGTACCATTCTTTCAAAAATTGGGCGGTGGATATAATCGAGTTGAAAGACCGCTCTCTTGGATACGGTTGTGCAAAAGCACCACGATTACACCCACCATGAAAATGAGAGGCTTAAAAGCGTTTCACAAGAGAATATTCAGGCTTTCAACCCTGACCGTCACAATGATAGCGACGGCATAGCTAAAGTAATCGAAAAAGGTATTTTTTGTCAAATAAAAAACCCAGTAGAGACATTGCAATCCAACGTCTCTACAATCATTCTGAATTTTTTGTACTTATTTAACGTTTAACTAACATAAAATTGTCGCATCATTCCCAAATCTTCATGTTCCAAATTATGGCAATGATATAAAAATAAACCGCGATAATCTTCAAACGGTTTAATAATTTCTATTTCTTCACCAGGCATCACTAATACCGTATCTTTCCACGCTTGTTGAATAAAACCGTCTTTAACCATCGCATATTGCTCTGGATTCATCGACACATTTTTTCGCGATAACACTTGATATTGTTGTCCATGTAAATGTACCGGATGCGCCATTGTCAACATTTGTGACATCATACCTAAACCTGTTTGATGAAATAATTTGATTTTTTTACGCGAACCTAAAGCCACCACTTCGGTATCGAATACTCTATCCATTGCAAAGGTATGTCCATTTAAACGCGGTGACATCGGCGACATTGATAAACCAATTTCTATTGGCGTATTTGCATTATCCACATCAGCATCCGTCCATAATTTGAATGGTGCCAATTGTTTGGGTAAATGCGGACTATCATGAATCACCTCAGTGATATTAAATTGGGCTAAAGTAAATTTAGCTCCTTGAGGTAAAGTAGAATTCATCATGCCCATTCCACCCATCTGCCGCCGACCGCGACCGTGCATTCCCGCCATCGTTGGCATCACACCGCTAAATGGTAAACTCACCAAAGTCGCCACTGAATTCAACGCTCGCCCAGTAAAATCTAGCCACAAATCCACCCGTTCGCCGGGCGATAACATAACGTAGGGTAATTGCTGCGGACTTGCGAGTAAATGTCCATCGGTGCCTATGGCTATTAAAGGAGTGCCATCGTCCCAGGCGAGTTTATAAATTCGTGAATTCGACGCATTTAACGCGCGAAATCGATAGGCTCTGGATTTCACCTGAAAAGATTTGTTGATTTCACCATTAATTAAAATGTGATCGCCTAAAAAGCCCATCATTCGTTGCGGCATTTGATGCGCATAAATCAATTGATTCTGCGCATTAAAACGGCGATCTTGAATTACAAAAGGCAAATCAAATTCGCCTTTTGGCAACATTAATTTTTTTTCTAATTCATCTTCTACGGTAATTAATCCACCTAAACCGTAATAAACTTGTTTACCGGTTAATTCATGCGTATGTGGATGATAAAAACTGCTGCCGGCGGGATTTAAAACTTCAAATTCATAAACATATTGTTCACCGCTATTAATGGCATATTGTGGATGTCCATCACTGTGTTGTGGCACATGTAAACCATGCCAATGGACAATTGAAGCTTCGGGTAATTGATTGCGAAAAATCACGCGGACTTTTTGCCCTTGTTGCAAATGAATCAGTGGTGCTAAATACCCCGCTTTTAAAAATTGTAAACTGCGTTCTGGACCTTTAATTAATTGCGCGGTATATTGATAAACATGGGTTTTTTCGCCGCGCAAAATAGAGATTGCATTTGGCAATGCGGTTAATTCAAATTCCACATCTGGTTTAAAAGCGGTATTTATCGTTCTATTGATATTTACCGAAGAATGCGATGCACCGGCTAATAATTGAGTAGATAGACTGCTAGCAGTGAGTCCTAAAGCCAAGGTTTGTAAAAATTGACGGCGACTATAATTCTGATTCATGATAACCTCTGCGAATAAAATCAACGGGATATTTTTGTTATATTAGAAAACGCTAACATACGATACTCGTATTTTTTCGCTGATGCAACAGTTACCTCGCAAACTGATAAAAAAATTCAAAATCAAATCAATTACCTTTAGCATCATTATTGAATTGAAAAATTATTTTTTTTAATTATCGCTTTTTTATGATACATTTTAACGGCTGTTAAACCTTGATCATTTCGCAAAATGATTCAATTTAATAATCACTTTGATTAGGAATAATATGATGTCAAAACTTCCCATTTTTATTATCGCTTTATTGAGCAGCTCTATTCAAGCAGCTCCTTTGTTAGAAAAAATCACCACCCCGGGTTTTGTGATGCCTGAATATGCCATTAGTAAAAAATGTACTTTACAAACCAATGGTACAGTGAGTATTAATTACACCTTAGCCACTTTAACCGCTAAAAAAACGTTTCCGGTTCAAATCAGTGTTCCAGCAATTAATACTTTAATTAATCAAGCGGCAATTGGAAAATTAATTGAAGGACAATCGATTGCTGATACTGGTCGTGTTGAATATGTCGCTTATCAGGCAAAATCTGGTGGAATAGCCAAACAAATCATTTTATGGCAGGCGGGTGAAATTGCACCAAAAACCAATGACAGTTCACAAGCCCGAGTTTTACGCAATTTTATTGATTTAGTGTGTGGTGATCCCTTATTTAATTAAATATCAGGATAGTAAATGAAAAAAATATTTTATTTGCCTATTTTAATCAGTGGATTAGGTTTAAGTATCAATCAGCTTGAAGCGGCTGAACAATGCAGCACTATTGGCAGTACCGATTATTATCGCGTCACTCATATCGACATGCGTAAATGTGCCAGCCCAATGTGTGGTGGTTATTATGTGCAACGGGTCAATCAAGCGAAAACTTTATGTGCCGATGGTCGGTGGCAAAAAGAATGTCATGTTTTTCAACTAAATGCTCAAGCTTTAGGGTGGAATGCGCAACAAACTACTGATTATTTCCAAAAAATCTTTGGCGAAAAACGCGGCATTGTACGCGGGCAATTTGCTCATGCACTGGATGCAAATTTTTCACAACCGATTGATACTTTAACCATTGTGGAAGCGTGGCAGACTCAGTCTATAACTCCTGCAAAAGGCTTGTTGTATCGCCTTAAAGACAGTGGCATTCAATGCCCGCCTACTATGCTTTGTTTATCAGTGGTGAAACAAACTTTGAACGCTTGGGCGATTAAAGACAGTTTAATTGCCTCACCCAATTTGGATAAAACCGGTGCTAGTGCTGAAGCAGTGGCGACCGCTACTCAACAATTAGCTAAAGATGGCATTATCGTTGCAGCGACTCATCAAGCGAATTCGCGCAACGCGGCAAATTTATTAGTGAATCAATTGTATTTGCCGGTAGAAAACACGACTCGCATAGGTCAAGCTTGTGGAGGCGTGGTAGGAACGGTTTGTTCAGCCGGACAATTTTGTGAATTGCCACCGAATAGTTCAGCTTCAGCGGGTGGGGTTTGTCAAAATAAACCTGAAATTTGTACGATGGATTATCGCCCCGTTTGTGGTCAGGATGGCATAACCTACGGTAATGATTGTGGGCGGCGCGCAGCAGGTGTGCCAATCGCTTATGTAGGCGAGTGTTCATTGCAACACCATGAGATTCAATAAATCGATTTTATCAATTAATTGTACTTTTACCGCCATTTTTGGCGGTTTTTTTTACCTTATTAATGAATCAAAATGACTACTCAATTCTGTTTATGTGGTTCTGGAATTTTATTTAACGATTGTTGCGAAGCTTATCATCGCGGCGATAAATATCCTGCGACTGCGGAAATGTTAATGCGTTCACGATTTACTGGATATGCACTACAAAATAGCGATTATTTATTAGCGACTTGGGATAAAAATACCCGTCCTAAACAAATTGATTTTTCCAAAGAAATCGCCGAATGGAGCGGTTTAGAAATTTTAATGGTTAAAAAAGGGCAAATTCAAGATGATAAAGGTTTAATTGAATTCAAAGCCTATTATCGTTTCAATCAACAATTGTGTGTATTACATGAATTAAGTCGGTTTAAAAAAAGTGCTGGACAGTGGTTTTATTTAGATGGCATGGTTAAATCTTCAGGACAAATTCAAACCAAAGTCATTCAGGGAAAAAATGCTTTATGTGAATGCGGTAGCGGAATTAAGTTTAAACGCTGTTGTGGGAAAAATCAATAGATTTTTCAAGTTGTTATATTTTACCATTCACTAGAATTAAATAATTTAATCTTAATCTATTAAATTTTAATAAGATAAAAAATTGCTTTTATTTTATCTTATGATTCCGATTCATAATGGGTATTGATTTGTTTAAAATAATGAATTACTCGCCGTTGTTTCTTATTCGGTTTGGTTGAATAAGAGGAATATTCTTTTTGCTCACGACGCAATATCAATTGCTGTTGTCGTTTTACAATACTTTCGGGATTTTCCAAATATAAAGTACGCGCTATAACTGCCGATTGTCGCTGATCATTTAATTCAACCACCGTAATTTCCCAGCGATATTGTTGTTTGCTAATTTGTAATTGATCCCCGATTTTTATTTTTTTCGAGGGTTTGCTACGTTGCTGATTAACCTGTACTTTACCGCCACTAATTGCCTCTTGTGCTAATTGGCGGGTTTTAAAAAATCTTGCCGCCCACAACCATTTATCTAAACGTAATTCAATGCTGGTTTGTTGTGTAATAAATGACATAATGCTTTTTTATTAAAAAGAGTTTTTAAATTTATTTGTTTTTTAAACTCATTACGAATATTATTAATCAATATTAAAATCATAATTTAAATTGATTCTTTGACTATCCCCCGTCTGAGTACTAATACTAAAATGATCAGTAATATGATATTTGAATAATAATGCGGTTTGTTTATTAAATAAACCGACTTTCGCACCAATATAAAAATCAGGGGTAATGTATTGTCCAATTGCAACTAAACTGTCTTTTAACGTTTCACCCTCTTCAATTTCAAATTCATCAATGCCAAATTTCTCAGTTAACCAACTCATTTGTCCTCCACCATATGCCAAAGCAGCACTCGCAATCGCATTACCATCTGTTTTACTGACTTGACTTAATGAACGTCCGGTAATTAGATAGGCTAATGCGTCTGATTCAGGTAATACAGGGTCAGAACTAATTTGCGTTTGGAGGGCATTTAATGCGCCATTGACTTTCACAATTGCTGTCACTTGTTTGGATTTAGCTAATCGTGTAGCTTCTAAATCTAAATAGGGATTAGTGGGTACGCCATTAAATAAAAAACGCCCCCGTTTTACCGTTAAATCCTGTCCATAACTTTTATATCTAGCTTTTTGCATATCAACGTGACCATAGACCATCATTTGATCGATATTTTGGTTAATTTTTAATTTTCCAATTAAATCGGTATTTAATCCTATACCCGAAAAATGCGTATTTTTACCTAAATCTAATTCAATATCGGTATTCATTTGAGTAGGTAAATTAGCTGTGGTTTCAGCAACAGGCTGAGTTTCTCCAATAATATATTCATCAGGCGTTGGCAATAGTGCTTTTTCGGGGAATTGCGGTAATTTAATTTGGGCATTTTCTACCCATAATTGTCCTTTAACTAATCCACGATTATTAGCAAAATGTAAAGTTAATTGCGGTGATAATGCCACTTGAATATCTGGCTGTTTATAGACTTCAAAATTTTTCCCTGTTAATTGCATTTGCACTGGAAATCCCAAATTAGACTGTAAATTCATTTGTCCATTGAGTATTAATTCTCCTGCTCCAGAACGTGTACTAGCTTGTAAACGAATCTTATCTGGATTGTGTTCATCTGATTTTGCCAATATAGATAAATCTCGCAAATGAATTCCAAGTTTAGGCAGAGTTGCATTCACTTGATTTATTTTTAATTGTCCAGTAAATTGCGGTTGAATATTATAACCACTAATATGAATATTTGCTTGTAATTGTCCTTGTAATTGTTCTACCTGTTCCACCAAAAAAGGCTTCAATTGATTCAAATGATTAATTGCCACATTCATCTCACCATTAATTCGATTCGGCGCGATTAATTCTACGCCGAATTGTCCACGCAAATAATGCTGATCAAATACAATATTCCATTGATTATTTAACCAATTATTCTCAATATTTCCTTCAAAAATGGCTTGATGAATAGGAAGATGGAATGGAATTTTATCTTGCCAATGTAAACTATTTGGCAAAATTTCAATTCGATAATGACCTTGAGTTAATTTTTGTTGTTGATGAAAAGCGAATTGTAATTGCATTCCTGTGGAAAATTGCAAATTTGGTGGCATCCAAGGTTTCATTAATTCTGTGGCTAAATATCCGGTTAAATGAACATCAATTGGATCAAAATAGCGTGTATCAATTACAATTTGAGTTTGCAATTGACTATTTCCAGTTAATTGCAATTTTGTCTCGGTTTTGAGTTGATTATTCTGCCAATATCCTTGTGTAATTAATTGTTGAAAGGGTAATAAATAAGAACGCTGCTGATCAATCCATAAACATTGTTGAATCGGCAATTGTAAATGATAATTTGCCGATAATTGTTGCTGCTGTTGTTGTAAATGTGCTTGTAATTGTAAATTCGCCTGTAATTTTAAAGTTTCAGGTAACCATTTTTGTGCTAAATTGGTTGATAATTGCGCTGTTATATCAGCAATAAAATTTTTATTAGCGAAATATTTTCCCTGAATACAAAATTGATCTTGTGTGTTGTGTTGCCAACAACTTTTAGCTAATTCTGCTTGAAAATCATTGACTAATTTCTGTAATTTAAAAGGAACTGGTTTCACCAATTGCCATTGACCTAATTCGGGTATTTGAAACTGTAATTGACGGATTTGGGCTAACCATTGTGAAGCCTCCCAGCGTGCTTGTACCTCACTGATCATTTTTCCTTGTGGAACAATTAATTCTAACTGTAATTGATGTTGTTTAGCATATCCCTGTGCAAGCAATTTTCCTTCAGTCAATACCTGATTATTAACTCTTAATTGTTTAAGAGTAGAGCGTAAAAATGAATAGTGCTTTGGATCAGTTATATCATAATCTAAATCAATATTGGCTTTTGCCAGTTGATAGTGTTGATAATGTAATTGCTGGGCATTCAATTGTAATTGAATTGAGGGATTAATAAACGTACCATGAATATTCGCTTGTAGCTGCACATTGCCAGATAAATCTGAAACTAATTTTTGTAATTCTGGAGCTTGTAAAGATAATTGTAATGCTGATTGTTTTGGATGAATATGACCTTTTATTTTTAATTGATTATTGGCTATATTTGCTTGAAATATAGGAATTAACCATTGCTGATTTTTAAATTGTAATTGTCCTTTAGCCTCAACAGGATAACCACGAATATCGCCTGTTAATTGTTGTAAATTCCAATTCAATAACCACTGTTTTCGTTGTTGCTGTGCTTGAATTATTGAAGCTATATTTAAATGAGCTGATAGTTGATTATTTATAATTGCAGGATTAAATTGTCGCGTTTGTAATTGTAATAATATATTTAATTGTGGCTGCCACATTACTTGTCCTATTATTGATAAAAATCCTGCTGGAGAGCGTAATTGCAGTTGTTGAATTTGTGCTTGTTTCGACGAAGCAATCATCTGTAAATTCAACTCAGTTAATGGCAAAGGAGCTTGGGCTAATTGTGCCTTTAAATGAACCCGATATTTTTGTAAGTTACCGTTAATCTTAAGCTTTCCCTGCTTACTAAAAAATTGTGCGGTTTTGATATTATTGAATGGATAATAAAACTTCTGCCATTGTGTTTCTAATTTAAATTGTATATTTTTTAAAATATTCGCTATAAAGATTTGTTGCTGTAACTGAAAAGGCTGTAATAATTGTTGTGAAAAATATAATTGTTGTAAATCACCATATAATCGCGCTTCAGCTCGCCAATTTCCATAATCTTTTTGCTTCATTTTCCAGTACATATAAAATCGACAGGGAAAATACGATCCTAATTGACTATATCCTCTTATTGTTAAATGTGCTTGATAAGCCTGCAATTGAAATTGAGGAATAATGAATTGATTTCCCTGAGTCGCAAGTTTTAATTTTAATTGCTCAATCAAATAGCGATTTTTTGCTTGAATGATGATTATATTATCAAGCTGTACTTGATTAATTAATATCGTTACGGGTAATTGAATCGGTTGACTGGGATCAAAATCGCTAGGACTCTCATCTGATTTGAATAATTCAATTTCAATACCTTGCATTTTTAATAAATTGACTTGAAATTGTTTGAAAGACCATAAAGCAGAAGCGTTCCAATCCAATTGTAATTGTCGAATGGTTAATCGACGATATTGATCATGCCAAATAATATTATGCAACCGTAATTGATGCCGCCAATCTCCATTAATTGTTTCAATGGTTAGAAAATCTTTAGTAAAAGGCAATATTTGTTTAAACACATAAAGACTTTTTTCAGAATCTGTTAAAATCCAAATCAATGCTGTAAAACTCAATGATAATATAATCATCATTAAGAATATAAAATTACGCAAAATTTTACTAAAATGATAAATCCATAACTTCATAAACGCGCTCCCGCAGCAAAATAGATTTGATAATCTGATTGTGCCTCATTTAACGGTAAAGCGACATCGATTCTTAAAGGCCCAATCGGTGAATACCAGCGAATTCCAACACCTACTCCGCTTTTGATAGGTAAATTTCCCCAATTAAAAGCATTACCACTATCAACGAAAGTTGCGATCGACCAATTTTCTGTTAAAGGCTGTTCATATTCAATACTAAAAACCGCTAATCCATGTCCACCTTGTACCTGATTATTGACATCTTTAGGAGCTAATTCTTTATAATCGTAGCCACGAATACTATTAATTCCTCCGGCATAAAAACGATATGAAGTTGGTAATTGCTGCCAATTATCCACTGCCATTAAACCTATACTATTACGAAACATTAATAATCCTTTCCAAGGTAATGAATGCAGCCAAATAAGTTCCCAATTCAATCGTGCAAAACTGACTGCTGATAGCGGATTTTGATAACTGCCATTAATATCTATTTTAATTCGCTGTCCTTCAGTAGGATGCAATTGATTATTAGAAACTGAATAAAGCCAATTTATCCCAGGCACCAATAACCATGATTGAGTGTGATTCATTGGTGTATAAAAATCTTCATAATTTAAATCAATATACACCGTTTGTTTCCAAGCATTAGCCAAAGCATATTTTAACCGCGTTGATAAAGTTGCTGATTTAGCTTGAAAGTGATCGGTATTTTCATAACGCATACCGATTCCAAAAGTCAAAAAATCATTTACCCCTGTTTCAAGCGGGTGGTTATATTCCGTTTCTAAGGTAGACAATACCGGAGAGATATCTATATTTGCATTTAGAAAATCTCCTATAGCATTTAAACGATGATTTTGATAATATATCGAAAATAACGCTCCAATATCTGTCGCATATCCTAAACCTAAACTGATTTGATGACGAGGTTTTGGGGTTAATTGAATAGTTAAAGGTACTCGATTAGGCAGTGGTTGTTGTAAATGTGGGCGGATTTCTATATTATCAAAATAACCGCTTTTAATAAACGCATCATAAAGATTAACCAAATCTCTGCTATTGTAAAAATGACTCTGTTTCAATTCATGAGTATATTTTTCAATCAGTGTTGGGTCTAATAAGGATTGTTGAATGTTAACTGTGCCAAAATGATAACGTAAACCACTGTCAAAAGTTAATCGAATTTCAGCACTATTATTTTGTTTATCAATGATTAATTGATGATGTATAAATTTAGCCGACAAATATCCCTGTTCTTGAGCTAAAACCGTTAATTTATTTTTTATAGCTTCATATAGAGAATGTTGTAAAGGTTCGCCTATTTTAGTTTTGAATTTAATAACTAATTGTTCAAATTCGGTGTCGTTTTTTGCCGCGCCTTGAATGACAATATTTATTTTTTTAATAATTACCGGTTTACCCGCTTGAATATCAAATTCGGCTAACCAACATTCTGGTAAAAACTGTAAAGAAGCATGAATTTGCGGTTGATAATACCCTAAAGCTTTCAAAGCTGTTTGAATTTCGGTTTCTGCTTGAGTAAATAAGGATTGAATCTGCCACGTTTTTGCATGACAAGATTGTTGATTTAAACTTAATAACAACAATACATTTTGTTTTAAAGGCTCATCAATTCCTTTCACAATCACGTTTGCCATTGCTGAAGAATTTAGGAGATTTATGATAATTACTAATCCAAAAATAATGATTGGTTTGGGCATTTATAACTCGCTTATATTTTAGTATTTAATTTTTACAAATCATCTTATAATATGTTTTGTTTTACCCTATTTTAATCACTTAAAAATAGTCGTTACTCTGTTTTTATTTATGATGTCATTATAGATTTATTGTAACGATTTTTATCCACCACCACACAAAAATATTAACTGATTATGGACCTTAAATTTCTCGATTTTGAACAACCTATTGCGGAACTAGAAGCTAAAATTGAAGAGCTACGCAAAGTAGAATTTGATAATGACATTAATATTTCTGATGCTATTACACAGCTAGAAGAAAAAAGTCAGACTTTGACCCGCTCCATTTTTGCCAAATTGACTGATTGGCAAATTTCACAACTGTCCAGACATCCTGGAAGACCTTATACTTTAGATTATATCCAATTGATTTTTAATGATTTTCATGAATTACATGGGGATCGATCATATGCCGATGATCCAGCAATCGTTTGTGGATTAGCCAAACTCGATCAACAAGCAGTGATGATTATTGGGCATCAAAAAGGACGTGATACCAAAGAAAAAATCTATCGTAATTTCGGGATGCCACGTCCAGAAGGCTACCGTAAAGCTTTAAGAATCATGAAATTAGCCGAACGGTTTCAATTGCCAATTATTTGTTTAATCGACACTCCCGGAGCTTATCCGGGAATCGGTGCTGAAGAACGCGGGCAAAGTGAAGCCATCGCGCGCAATTTGTTTGAAATGAGTCAACTCAAAACTCAAGTGATCTGCGTAATTATTGGCGAAGGAGGTTCAGGTGGCGCGTTAGCGATTGGCGTAGGCGATCGATTATTGATGTTGGAGTACAGCACTTACTCAGTTATTTCTCCTGAAGGCTGCGCATCCATTTTGTGGAAAAGTGCCGACAAATGCCAGTTAGCAGCAGAAGCTATGGGAATTACCTCAGATAGAGTAAGAGAACAAGGCTTGCTTGATGAAGTCATTCGCGAACCCTTAGGAGGCGCGCATCGAGATTTCAAAACTACAGCTCACCACTTACACGAAAGTTTAACTAGACAAATTTCTCAATTAAAACAATACACTATCGAAGAATTACTAAGTAAACGTTATCAACGTATGATGAGTTACGGTTGTTTCAATGAAGAAACCGCAAAATAAACAGTATATAAAAATACTAGACAAAACTTTGTATATCATGTTATATAGTATATATTATATATAAATATAGTATATATATTAAAATTATTATGTAGATATAAAATACATGTAATATATAATTGTATACAGATTAAGTAAAAGTATGAATATTTATAGATACTTAATTAATACTTATAGAGTATAATTAATAACAATAATATAATTAGTAATTTTATAATATAAATTAATAAATATATAGAGAATATATAGTGATAATAAATCTATATTTAATAATATAAATATAAATATAAATATACATATATATTTAATAAATATAAATTTTTAATATATTAAATTTTTTATATAACTATCTTATTTTTTATAAAACTATTATTAAAATGGGACTAAAAATCATCGACAAAAGTAATTATTTATAGAATTATCAACAAATTAAGTTGTGGATAACGCGCAAATTGTTTATCGAAAATCGACATAAAACAGCGAATATCCCAATTGACGAAATCTACTTTCATGTTTTCGTTTTAACGAAATTTACTTTCATCTTTCGTCTTTTCGTTACTACCATGAGTGATCAACTACAAAAATTAAGACAATTCATCGAAACTCAAGTGATTGGACAATCCGTACTCATAGAACGGATGCTAATTGCATTACTGGCAGACGGACATATTTTGGTGGAAGGCGCGCCAGGGTTAGCCAAAACCCGAGCAGTAAAAATTCTCAGTCAAGGCATTGATGCTAATTTCCACAGAATTCAATTTACTCCAGATTTGCTACCAGCCGATTTAACCGGCACGGACATTTACAAACCGCAGCAAAGTGCTTTTGAATTTCAGCCAGGTCCGTTGTTTCACAATTTGATTTTGGCTGACGAAATCAATCGCTCACCTGCAAAAGTTCAAGCAGCCTTGTTAGAAGCCATGGCAGAACGACAAATCACTGTAGGTTCAACAACTTATCCTTTACCTGAACTGTTTTTGGTAATGGCAACACAAAATCCGATTGAGCAAGAAGGCACTTATCCACTACCTGAAGCGCAATTGGATCGGTTTTTACTGCACGTCAAAATCAGTTATCCGCAAAAACAACATGAGAAAGCCATTTTGCAATTGGCTAGAAACGAAGCTAAAGGGCTTCCAAGCGCGAATTCACTTTCAATTGAAGCAATCCAGCAGGAAAATATTTTCGCGGCACGTAGCGCGATTTTGGAGCTTTACATGGCTGAGAGTTTGCAAGATTATTTATTACAAATCGTACTTGCAACACGCACACCAGAGGTTTACGGCAAAGACTTAGCCAGTTGGTTACAATACGGCGCAAGTCCGCGTGCCACTATCGCTTTGGATCGATGTGCCAGAGCCAAAGCTTGGTTGCAACAGCGCGATTATGTCAGCCCTGAAGATATTCAGGATTTGGCATATGACGTATTACGACATCGATTGATTTTGTCTTACGAAGCCGAAGCCCAAGGCATCACTACCGATGACGTTATCCAGCAACTATTAGCGCGAATCGCTGTACCTTAAAAACATTATGTATCGTATTGATCAATATGGAAAAACAACCTTTATGCGTGATCTACCCGATCCGCGAGTGGAAGTTGAATTAACCACGCTCATCAGCTTGGCGGCTCAAGCAAAAGCCGTTGAATTGCAACTACAGCACGTTCACGCTGGACAGACAGGTAGTTACTTATCAACTTTCAAGGGCAGAGGGATTGAATTCGACGAAGTTCGCCTTTATCAGGCTGGAGATGATGTACGCAACATAGATTGGCGAGTAACTGCGCGACGCGGTGATACTTACACCAAAATTTTTCGGGAAGAACGAGAACGTCCGGTATTTATCTCGGTAGATCAAGGACGTACGATGCAATTTGCTACTCGTGGAGTATTCAAATCCGTACAAGCGGCAAAATTAGCAGCATTGATTGCCTGGGCTGCTCAAATGCGCGGTGATCGCATCGGTGGTCAAGTGTTTACCAAGCATTTTTGTCAAGAAATGAAACCGCAAGCCGGTAAACGCGGTGTATTGCGTCTACTCAACTTGCTCGCTGCTCCTGTTGTTAAGGACAAGATAGTGATTGATCATTGGCAGGTATTAGCTAGACTCAATCAACATGTCAAACCCGGAAGTTCAATTTATCTGATTGGCGATTTTCGTAGTTTAACTACACAGGACGAATGGCAATTACGCAAGTGGTCGCAGCACTGTCAATTGACCTTGATTCTAGTTTACGATCCCTTGGAACAGGCTTTGCCGGCTAACGGATACTATCGTTTTGTTGATCAGCAGCGTGAGGTTATGATCGATACCCGCGATAAATCGCGTTTAAATCGCTATCACGCGACGTTTGAACAACGCCTACACTCTTTGCATCAGTTAGCACAGAAATTAGCCGTTAATCTCATTTTTTGCACGACAACCCAAAATCCCTTAGAGTGTTTACGTTAATGCCTGATTCAACTTGGACTCTTCCATTACGCGACGTACATTTGCCAGAACCGGTTGGATGGTGGCCGCCTGCACTCGGCTGGTGGTTATTAGCCGTTATATTGCCGTTAATTATTTGTTTGAATATCTACCTATATCGCTATTATCACCGTGTGACTGTAGTGAAATTAGCGCGAAAATGCATTGCGGAATTAAAACAAGATACTGAACGTAATGAAAACGAAAAATTTATCGAATTGATACAATTAATTCGTCGGGTAGCAATAAGCACGGCTTCACGAGCAGAATGTGCAGGATTAACTGGAGAAAATTGGATTAATTATTTACAACAAAAACAACAAAATTTACGATTAACCGAAGAATTAATTAATGCTCTGATCAAGCATCAATACCAACCACATAAAACCAATATTCCTTTGGCTGCTTTGATGAATTGGACAGAAAAATGGTTAAAACAACAATAAAAATAAACTAAACCGAAAAATAAAATTTTTATAATAAAAATACCTTTTTCAATTTTGTTTTCAGGACAATCTTTCAAATTTCCTTCCACCCAAATAATTACGATGTTTATGCTCTAAAGCCGCTTCAAAACCCGTAACCTATTCATTAAATGGGGATATTCAGCTTGTTCTAAAGCATAAAATCGGTGTATCCTTATGGGTTACATAAAGCAGTTTATTCAATAAGCTATCCATAAATATTATCCAATATTCATAATAATCATTTTTTTAATTTATGAATAATTCAATTAAAAACAGATCAGTAGAGTTTCATTAATGTTAAAACGTAAAATTTTAGTAACCAGTGCGTTACCATATGCCAATGGGCCTATTCATTTAGGACATTTAGTTGAGTATATTCAAACCGATATTTGGAGTCGATTTCAAAAACAATGTGGTCATGATTGTTATTTTATTTGCGCTGACGATACGCATGGTACGCCAATTATGTTAAAAGCGGCGAATTTGGGTATCACTCCTGAGCAATTAATCGAACAAATGAGTATTGAACATCAACGTGATTTTACGGATTTTGGTATTAAATTTGATCATTATCACAGCACGCATTCAATTGAAAATCGCCATTTTTCGGAATTGATTTATCAACGATTAGTGAATGCCGGACATATTAGTCAACGAGAAATTACTCAAGCTTTTGATCCACTCAAACAAATGTTTTTACCGGATCGTTTTATTAAAGGCGATTGTCCTAAATGTCACGCTGTAGATCAATATGGTGATGGTTGTGAAATCTGTGGTGCGACTTATTCACCCACGGAATTAAAAAATCCGCGTTCAGCTATTTCGGGAGAAATACCAATTGATAAACAATCGGTACATTATTTTTTTGAATTAAATCATTTTAAAGCATTTCTACAACAATGGACACAAGCGGGACATTTACAAATAGAAATGGGTAGAAAATTAAATGAATGGCTATCTGCTGGCTTACAAGCTTGGGATATTTCGCGCGACGCGCCTTATTTTGGATTTGAAATTCCTAATGCAAATGGAAAATATTTTTATGTGTGGTTAGATGCACCAATTGGATATATTGCCAGCTTTAAATATTTTTGCGAACAAAAGCAATTAGATTTTGAGCAATTTTGGCAAGTTGAGAGTGAAACTGAGTTATATCATTTCATTGGTAAAGATATTATTTATTTTCACGCTTTGTTTTGGCCAGCAATGTTAAAAGCGGCTGATTTTCGTACACCTACCGCGATTTTTGCTCATGGATTTTTAACTATTAATGGCGAAAAAATGTCTAAATCTCGTGGAACATTTATTCAAGCTCGTAGTTATTTAAATCATTTAAATCCTGAATATTTACGCTATTATTTTGCCGCTAAATTAGCAAATGGGATTGAAGATTTAGATTTAAATTTTGACGATTTTGCGCATAGAGTGAATGCAGATTTAGTCGGTAAAGTGGTGAATATTGCGAGTCGTTGTAGCGGTTTTATTCATAAATATTTTGCTGGACAATTAGCCGCAGAATGTATTGATATGGAATTATTTAATGCTTTTATTCAAGTGGATAAAATAATTGCTGAACATTATGAACATCGTGAATTCGGTAAAGCTATGCGTGAAATTATGGCATTAGCAGATAAAGCAAATGCGTATATTGATGAGCATAAACCTTGGTTAATTGCAAAACAACCAGAAAGACAATTAGAATTGCATCAAATTGCGAGTATGGGATTAAATCTATTCCGATTATTAATGGTGTATTTAAAACCGGTTTTGCCAATATTAACTGCTGAAGCCGAGCAGTTTTTAAATATTCCTGCACAACCTTGGATAAGCGATTTACAACCGTTAATTAATCATAAGATTCAACCGTTTAAGCCTTTAATGATTCGTGTTGATCCGGCTAAAATTGCGGCATTATTAGCAGAATCTTAGAAAATCAATCACTAAAACTTTTCAGAGTAAAAATCTGGAAAGTTTTATGTTTTGTAAGCAAAAAATTAATTCAATGAACTCGCATCAAACTCGCTTACAAACTGAAATTAATTTACGAATTATTCGTTTATTATTGATAGTATTAACCATTAGCAGCGCGATATTTATCTGGCAAACGCGATTATCGGTACAAAAAGAAACGCGTGCTTCTATGGATTTAGCGGCGCAATTATTACAAATTAGTTTAACTCAATCAGTCCATCAAAAGTTATCTAATGCAAATTGGTTAAGCCAAATTCGTCATTTAAAACCTACCCGTCATTTCAAAATACATATTCGGGATTCAGCCAATCATTGGATAGCTATTGCGACTCCCTTAACACCTCTATCATTATTGCCCCCTTCATGGTTTATTAATTTAATGAAAATTGAAACTTCTCCGGTTATGTATTCATTAATGACTGCGGATAAACATATTGTACAAATTTTAATTGAATCGAATTCACCTGATGAAATTACTGAAGCTTGGCAGGAAATTCAAACCTTTATTTTAATGCTAATTGGTTTTAGTATCAGTTTATTAATAACAGTACACCTTATTTTTAAACAAGTATTACAAGCGGTGAGTCAAATTTTAATCCGTTTAACTGCAATTCAAAAGGCAGATTATCAAAAATTACCTAGATTTAATTTAACGGAATTTCATCAAATTGCTGAAGCGGTGAATCAATTAATGGACAGTTTACAAGATACCCAACAACAGAATCGACAATTAAGTTTACATTTATTAACGATTCAAGAATTAGAGCGACGACGATTAGCAATGGAATTACACGATGAATTCAGTCAATCTTTAACTGCAATTAAGACTTTAGCTATTGCTGGACAACGTTCTTCATCTGTGAATCAATTACCGGCAATTTTGACCACGATTATTGAAATTGCTGAACAAATGTTTGCGTCTGTACGTTTAATGATGAAACAATTGCATCCGCTTATTTTAACTGAATTAGGGTTAATCGCATCTTTACAAGATTTAGTCCAATCTTGGAAACGAAAATTACCCGAATTAAACATTGATTTAAAGATAAATTCGGAACTTGATCAATTAGATCATCAAATAGCAATTCATGTATTTCGTATTATTCAAGAATCAATTACCAATACAGTGCGTCATGCTCAAGCACAATATTTAATTATAGAGTTAATCATTAATCATCATCAATTAACAATTCTAATTAAAGATAATGGAATTGGTAATTCGCAATTAAAATTTGGCTTTGGATTATTAGGAATGCAATCGCGGATTTTGAGTTTAAATGGCAGCTTTAATTGTTTAAGTATAGACAATCAAGGAACACAATTAATCATACAATTACCGTTAAAATGTCAGCCGGATTAATTAAAATTTTAATGATCGATGATCATGCTATGGTGCGTTTAGGTTTTCGATGGTTATTAGCGAATGCTGAAGATATTGAATTGGTTGCCGAAGCCGAACGCGCCGAACAAGCTTTTGCATTATATCAACAGTATCAAGCCGATATTGTGATTATGGATTTATCCATGCCTGGAATTGGCGGTTTAGAGGCAATTCGTCGTTTATGTCAACGTTATCCAAATATTAAAATTTTAGTATTTAGTATTCATGATGAACCTATTTATTGGCAACGTGCTTTTAAAGCGGGTGCAAAAGGTTATATGACTAAAAATAGTGCATCAGAATTAATGCTAGAAGCGATTTATTGTTTAGCTCAAGGGGATAGTTATTTAGAACCAGCATTATCTGATCAGCAAATTAATTATCAGGATTTACAACAATTAATTGAACAATTATCTGCTCGAGAATTTGATATTTTACGTTTATTGATTCAGGGATTATCACCGCCAGAAATTGCTAAACAATTATGTTTAAGTTATAAAACAGTGGCGAATTATATTACGCAAATTAAAAGCAAATTTTGCGTTAACACGACTATTGAATTATCGAGAATAATTCAGGTTTCTGGATTGATATAATTTTTTAACAATTAGCAGTTTCTATTATAGCTATTTCTGCTTTATTCAAACCATATAAATCATAAACTAAGCGGTCAATCTGTGCTTCTAAATCGTGCGTATTTTGTTTGGATTTTTTGGCTTTGAGAATTTTATCCACTAACTTAATAAAAGGTTTTTGTTCAGTAATTGATAATTGGGGTATAGGGATTTGTTTAACATAAATAGTGAACATTCTAATAGCCTTTTCACCTAATTGAACAGAAAGATTACGATAATACCAATCAATTAATTTTGAATTAAGCACTGCGATTAAATAATTAAACTTAAAATTACCCGAAATAAAATAAACCGTATTATTGAAAAATATCTCTTGCTCTACAATTGAAAAAGTTAAGCTTTGACAAATATCATTGTAAACAATTTTCTTTGTTTCAAATTCTTTGAGATATGCACAATTTCGTAGATTATACGGTGTTGCTCCCTTATCACTACGCTCTTCAAGTTGTGAGTAAAATTTGTCTAAATGTTTTTTAATTGCTGGATAATCCTCAATTTTTACAGGTGGATTATTGTGTGAATTAATTAACCATAATCCAGCCCATTTCACACTATATTTTTTAATATCCCGCCCTCGCAAAACGGGTTTAATAATTTTTGCACTATTGGAATCTTCTAAACATAAACGCTCTTTGGTTTCCGTGTCAATAATAAACGCTTCATTAAGTCCTGTTTTGATACCATAATTGATATGAATATTCCATTCTTTTAACGGTGTTCCGACTGCCTCAATTTTCGCCTTGATTTGTTGTTCAATATCAGAAGAAATCACCCAAGCATTAGCAGACATTAACGGCATTTGTTGCGAATGCGCGGCAAAATAAGTTGTTAAATCTATTTCAGAGTTATAATCTTTTTGAATCGTACAAGCCACAAACGGCAAAGCGGATTCTGTTTTTTGTGTCATTAAAATATTTGAATCTACTGTTGCAGAACCAAAAACTTGGAAACCAGCAAAATCAATTAATTTCAACGGTTGCGTTTTTGTCGCTAAAAACCCGCGTAATGATTGACCATAACCCGCTCGCATCCATTTATTTGAAGTAATAAAACTTAACAAACCGTTTTGCCTTAATAAAGAAATTCCTTTTTCAATAAACAGCGCGTAAATATCTCCAGTTCTTTCAAACGTTTCATATCCGCTATTTTGCAACACGATTTGAATATCTTGACCGCTAAAGTTTTGAATTTGAATATAAGGCGGATTGCCAATAACTATATCAAAACCAATAAAATCACCTTCCGTATTTAATACCTCTGGAAAAATAAACCGCCATTCAAACGCATTCTCATAAACTTTGTTATTAATTGTAGATTCAATTTTAGCTATTTCTAATTCAATTTTCTGTATTTGTTTTTCTTTTGTATTAAATACATCGAGATTATTTAATTTTTTTAATTGCGTTTTTAAGTCTTTTAATTTAATTTTTTCTGCACTATCCGCAATCAAGCCTTTAAAAAATTCATCTTTTAATTCAGTCAGTGTTTTTTCAATCGCTCTTTTTTCTACTTTATCGGTAACAGATTGATAGGCAGAAATTGAACTTTTATAAACTTCTATTTTGGCTTTATGTTTCTTTAAATCCTCATCTAATTTAAAACGACTGATTAAAGAATTACCGCATTGAATATTAATATCAATATTCGGTAGAGTTTCCAGTTTTCTATCATCGTTATAATACGCATTTTTCAATAATTCAATCCATAAACGCAAACGGCATATTTTGACTGAATTAAGGTTAATATCTACGCCAAATAAACAATTTTCAATGATTCTTTGTTTCTCATGGAATAGCGTTTTTTGTACGCGCTGACATTCTTTGCTCTCTATATAATACTCAAAATAAATCTTGTCATCATTACTGCGCGTTATCTTAAGCTCATCATTTTCAACGGTTATTTGCCAATTTGTCAAGCCGGTATAATTTTCGTCATCATGGTAAACTAAAATGCCTAATTCACTTTTTATGGCAATAAATTCATTCAATACCGATACTAAAAAGTGACCAGAACCGACAGCCGGATCACATACTTTGATGCTATTAACAATGTCATTAAATTCCTTTCTATTTTCTTTTTTATTGATTTGTAACGTACTTTTTAAATCATCAAAGGTTTGACAATCTAATTTTTTTAATTCATTAAATTTTTGCAATACAGCAAGCCGCATGGTTTCGCGGCTCATATACATGGTAATAATGCTAGGTGTAAAAAAAGAACCGTCTTTATAACCGTTAATTTTTTCAAAAATCAAGCCTAATACAGAAGCACTAATTAATGATTTATTATTTTCTTTTATTTCCTCTTTACTGTCATTAGAAAAATCATAAGCATCTAAAAAACTAAATAAATAACTTAATATATCTAATTCGCCTGTTAATTTATGACCTTGTTCATTTTTTAAAACGGTTGTTGATAAAATAGGCAGATTTAAACGCCTTAAAACACTGATGTTTAAAGTTCTTCTTTCTAATTCTGTTTCTTCAAATAAAGAGCTGTTTAAATAAAGAATATGGAAAAATCTTTGTTGTGTATCTTTATCTCGACTTTCTTCTTTTATCGCTAATACATCGAAAAATAAATAGTTTAAATCTGAAAAGCAGGTTAATTTTTCAATAGTAAAGAATTGGTAAAGCTTATCATTTTTATGATAAGTTATTAATTGCGCTTCGAGTAATTTTAAGAATAATATTCTATTAATCCAAGTAATACTTAATTCAATAGCCGCATCAAATAACGCTGATTCTTGTACAATTTCACCACGATTTTTTATAGTATTAATAGCTTGCTCTAAAAAAGAAGCTGAATATCGCTCTTTCTCTTTACGTTTAATTAATTTTTTACCGCCATCTTTAACCTCTTCTAAGCCAATAATATGTAATAATTCATTATAAAACTCCTCATTTAAACTATTCGCATCATTGCTAAAAGATAATTTTAATAAATGTTCCGGTGATAAAATCTTAAATAAAGGAATTAACTCTTTATCTTTCTCCTTATCAGTATTTACAAAAAGAGTTTGATAATCCGCTAAATTGAAATAAGTAAACTCAAGCTCTGTTTTACACAAATTAATAGCATCTCTTGCAATATCATCATAAAATGAGCTTGTTTTATTAGCAGCTAAGGTTTTGTTTTCAAAATCATTAAATAATTTAACTAATTCTTTATTTTCTGCAAAACAGCGTTCAAAAATACGCGCATCAAAGATAAACCACTCGTTAATATTGGTAATAATTAAATGCTTAAGTTGTAAATTTTTATGCGTCACTCTTTCGCGTAAGTAATACAAAACCAATTCTTGTAGTGCTTTTTTATTTAGATTATCGCAACTGACCATTTCAGCTTTATTGTTAGGTCTTTTGACTTCGATAATTACACCGACTGAACTATTGGATTTTTTATCGTTATGAATAACTAAATCACTACTATCTTTTACGTTAATATAATGCTTGTCTTTATAATAAGTTTCATTCAAGAAATAAATTAAGTTAGTCTTGTAAAACTCTTCTTTTTTATTGTCTTCAATTGCGCTTAATAATTTAGTAGCCTGAATTTTAAAATTGTCAATCTCTGCTCTGGATATATTAGATTTTAAATAGGCATATTTTAAGGATTTTCTTAAATCATTTTCACTTTGCTTGCTTTTTTTCGTAGCCATCTTTTTTAGACTAAAAAGATTAATTTTTTTTGCTAAAATTAAATACTGTCCGAATTTTTTGTATTAAACTTTGGCTTTTAGTGTGAATAAAAATTTTAATTTTCTGCCAATGATTAAGTAATTTCACCACAATATCTTCACTATTGTTATTCACTATTTGATTCATAGTGCGTTGATAATCGACTTTCCATTCATCAGTTTCAGGAGAGCGAATTAAATAAGTGATTAATAATAATCGAACTGAAGCAATTGCAGTCGTTAATATAGTTTCAACTTCTGCTTGATCATAATAGATTTGAATTTTAGCAATTTGAATATTAATATTGCATAAATTCTGTTGGGCTAATTGTAAATTTTGGCGACAAGAAAGATGTAAAATAGGCAATCGATTAACGCTTTCTTTTTCGATATGAGCCTGATTCGCTTCTGAAATTGCGCTCCAGAAATTAATCGTAACTTCTCTAGGATAACTGGATTGATGACAAGCGGTAAGTAAAGCAATAAAAACTAACCCAACGATTAACATTGGGTTAATTTTGAGCGATTGCCAATGATTAATCATCACCGCCAAATACGCCTAAAATTTGTAATAAACTTAAAAATAAGTTATACAAAGAGACATATAATGAAACGGTTGCTAAAATGTAATTGGTTTCGCCGCCATGAATAATCTCGCTGGTTTGATATAAAATCATTCCTGACATTAATAAAATAAACATTGCGGATACGGCTAATGATAATCCTGGAATACTGAAAATCATCGCGCCAATACTAGCTAAAAAGCCAACTAAAATGCCTACCATTAAAAATCCAGCCATAAAACTGAAATCTTTACGGCTAATTAACGCATACATCGATAAACCGATAAAGATAATCCCAGTTCCTGATAAAGCCAGCATGATTAATTGTGAACCATTGCTAAATACTTTTAAATAAAGATTAACCAATGGGCCTAAAGTTAATCCCATAAAACCGGTTAATGCAAAAACAAAGACTAAGCCTAAAGCTCTATGACTATAAAGATGCGTTAAATACAATAAAGCAAAATAACCGATTAAGGTGATAATACTACCAAAACTAGGTAGATTAAAATACATCGCTAATCCAGCCATAAATCCACTAAATAATAAAGTCATAGCTAATAATAAATAAGTATTACGCAATACTTTATGTGTGGCTAATAAAGAACTGGTAGCAGTTCTTTGTGTTATATCGTACATGATTGTTTCTCCTATTATTAATTAAAACAAAAATTAATTTTAAATTTCAGTGTATAACCACATTTCATATAAACTGAATAAAATTTGTACCATCATAGCAATTCCCATTAATACTCCGCTGATAATAACAACATATGCAAAATCAGCAATCGTTTTGGTAATAAACCAAGAAAATACATCTAATAACATCGCGACAAATGGCATCAAAATAATAATTCGTTTTACATAAACATTGACTCTACAGCGTAAAAAGATTTTACCGGTAAAAAATAAAATAAAGGCAATACCAAATAAATGAATATGTGAAATCCGAATTAAAGTGGGAATACTCGCGCCACCAGAATGCGCAACTTCCGCTACTCCATCATATCGCGTTAAATTCGGTAAAGAAGGATTAATTGACGGATTATGACAAATAATACAATCTCGATTTAAAATCGGCGCAATTTTTTGTTGATATTCTGGCTCGTTTGCCCCTTCCGCAATCCATTTTAAAATCACATCAGCATCAGATTTGTATTTTAAATTAGGTGCCATAATTCCTTTAATTGCCGTACCTAAACGGGTTTGTTCATTTGAACCATGATAACTGATAATAATATCTTGTACCGATAATCCGGCTTTACCATCAAAACCTTGATGAGTATAATATAAATTCGCTAAAGCTGCCAAATAACCTAAGCCAATGGTTAATAAAAATACCGTATTTAATAAGCGTTCACTGATCGATAGTCGATATAAAGGTTCAGAAAATTCTTTCATAATAAAAGGTGAAATTCAATTTTAAATACGATGTAAAGGTTCTAAAATGGAATCTGAAATGGGTTTTGGTTGAGTTTTGGGTCGTAATTGTTGCTGTTGTTGAAAAGCTGACCATAATTTACGTCCTTCCCAAGCAGCTTTGTGACGACTATATAAATTTTGATCCAGTCGTAAAATTTCTTGTGATAATGCGGATTCACAATGCGTCGCTAACGCCCCTAAACTTTGAACTTGATAATCAATTTTTGCCCATTCTAATAACGCTTGTTTAACTAATAGTGGTTGATTTTGTTCACAAGCCTGTTTGAGTAATTGAGGATTAAAAGTCACAATCGTTTCTTGATGAATATTGACTAATTCGTTGGGCGAACGCCGCGATTTTAGCCATAAAATCATCGTTATTATCCAAGCCAGCGCAAACGTCGCGGTTAATAGTTGCCATATCAAATATTCACGATGATTAACCACCGGTTGCACTGCTAAAGGTTTGCTAATAACGCGCCGCTGAGTAGTTAAGGCTAGAGAAGCAGAAGGTGGTGTAACTGTACGATTGGTTACGCTACCCGCCACTGTTAATTTCACTGCGGGCAAAGCCGCGATTTCAGTTTGTTGAGTCCGCAAATTAAACCAACGAATTTCAATCGGAGCCAATACATATTGCCCGGGTTTAGCCGGAATAAACGCAATTTTTTCTTCTCGAGTGGCAATAATTCCTTGAGAGTTTTTTTGCTCATCTAAACGCGGTTGATCGGGATAACTTTTCAGTCCTTCACCTAAATTGTCATTTGAATATAAAGCGGGTAATTGACCAATACTGGTGCCTTGAGCCACTAAACTTAAAGTGCGAGTCAGAGGTTCGCCGATTTTAAGATGATTGACATCACCAGACCATTGTTGAGTCAAGGTTAATTGTTGAGCGACTAACCATTGTCCTTTAAAATTAGCGGGTTTAGGTAAAATTTCAAGGGTAATCGGTTGCGCAGACACCCGTTGAGTGCGCGTGCTACGAGTGCCAAAAAATCCGCCTAACCCGGGATCAACCGCATCGACTACCGCAGCGGTTAAGGTCAATTTTGGAAGGGTTAAGCTGCCACTTTTTTGAGGAAAAATGGCGTAATGTCTTTCCGTCACAGCGTAATGTATCCCTTTGATTTCGGTATCAAAATTTTTATCTTCGCCCAATTTGGTCACCACTGCATCAGTGAGTTCAGGGTCTTTCAAACTCGCTTCAGCAATTTGCACTCGTCGATAAAATTTGACGGTGTAAATAATTTGTCCTTGCACATAACTGCGTAAAGTTTTGACATCGACTTCAGCGGTCAACAATAACTCAGGATCAGGCTCAACAGCACTATTCGTATCTGAACTTGTTGGACTATCGCTAACGATTACGCTGAGTGCTGGACTGGTTTCAGAACCAAAATGAATCGGTGGAATTTGAACTTTACCGCTTTGTTTCGCCATTACATTGAAAATCCATTGCACATTTAATTGCGATACCCCATTAACCCAACTGGAATTGTGGGTTTGATTGGTGTTAATAATGTCAAATTTTTCTGCTAAAGGCGCGAAATCAGGTTCACCATCAGGGTCTTCAGTGGTGGTAAAAGTGATTTGAAACGACTCATTGGCGCGAATCACACTACGATCGACTTCAACTTTTATCGGCGCGGCCATTGCCAGTAAAGGCAGTAAATTGAGTAAAAATAATAAAGAAGTTAATTTCATTGCTACTTACCACTCCTGATCACTAGGTTCTGAAGATTCACGTTGACTGTACTGATACCTAAATTTACGGCGTAATAATCCTGAAGGATCATCCGGAATTCGACTTAACCATTGTTGATTGGCTTGACGTTTTTCATCAGTTGCCATGGCTTCGGCGACCGCCTGAGCAGATTTGGCAGGTTGAGATTTTGTCGCCGGAGTTGAATTGGATTTTGCAGTAGCCATCGAATTTTTTTCAGTTCCAGATGGAGTTTTTGTCGTTGTAGAAGCGTTATTTGCTGCTGAAGATTGAGGTTTTGAGTCAGCATTTGACTGAGTCTGGGAATGATTTTGCGCTTGAGTTGCTGAAGCATTTTCTGATTTAGAGGCAGAACGATCTGCCGATTTACCCTGAGAATTTGGTTTGTCGGACTTCTTGGACTGCGAAGACTGATTATTTTTAGAAGACTCTGAAGAAGATTGTTGTTTTTGTTGTTGCAACTGTTTTGCGACTAAGGCTTGATTATAACGCGCATCTTCAGCCAATTTTGCATCCGGTTGATGATTTAACGCTTGCTGATAAGCTTTTAGAGCTGCTTCAAATTGTCCGGTTTTCGCCAACACATTCCCTTGATTATAAAAGCCTAATGCGGTGCTTGGAGTAGATAATTGTTTTGCATCAGTTTGTGTAGATTTATATAAAGCCGCCGCTTTCCATTCAGGATTATCAAATAATTGTGCCGCTTTATCATAATGCTGTTGATTAAAAGCTTGTTGCGCTTGTTGATTCGGCGTTTGCCATAAATCTTGCCAACTCATGGCTTCGCTACGCGAAATAAAAGGCAATTGAATCACTATCAGCCACACTAAAATTCCGCGTCTAAAACTGAATACCGCTAACGGTAAAATCAATAATACTAACCATATACCTTTATCATCCCAATGATTAATCATTAAATTAGATAATTGTTGATTTTGATCCATCATATGATTTTTTGCAAAAAAATCTAATAAATTTTGCACATCTTGATTATTATCGCTGAGTAATTGATAAAGCCCATGCGTGGATTTGGCTAATTGTTGTAATGTCGTTTCTGGTAATTTAGGCAATACAATATTGCCATTATTATCTTTTAAAAATCCACCATCAGCTAAACCAATAGGCGCGCCTTGAGTGGTTCCTACGGCTAATACGGATAATGGGTAATTCGTTATGAGCGAACTAATATTATTAATATCTTCAGTTTGTAAATCATCGGTAATTAATAAAATATGTCCTTGAGTTAAACCACTTTGTTTAAATAATTCGATGGCTTTAGTCACGGCTAATACAGGACGACTTCCCGCGCTAGGCATCATATCTGGAGTTAATGCCGATAATTGATTACGGATCGTTTCTTGATCATTAGTTAAAGGGGTGACAGCAAACGCATCTCCGGCATAAACTAATAATCCGATTTGTCCGTCTTTACGTTGGCGTAAAATATCTTCAATTTTATATTTGGCTCGAATTAAACGACTGGGTTTTATATCAGCAGCTTCCATAGAACGAGATAAATCTAAAGCGATCATTAAACCTTGATCATTACGAAATGCTGGCATCGGTAAACGTTGCCAAGTTGGTCCTGCTAATGCCAAAATTGCCAATAAAGCTGAAAGATTTAATAACCAAAAAATATTTTTACTATTCGTAATAATTTTCGGCGTTTCTAATAAATAAGGTAATAATTCAGCATCACAAATAGCTGTCCATTGTTGCTGTTGTCGCCAGCGATATTTAATCATTAATCCTTGTATAATCATCCAAGGAAATAAGGCGAATAACCATTCAGGACGAATAAAATGAAATTCATGTAAATAATTCATCTGCGGGTAGAAATAATTTGTTCTAAAGACAATATCATTAAAATAAATAAAGACAGAGTTAATGGAAAAATAAACCATTCACTGCGCGGACGAAAATAGCGTTTATCTTTTTCAACCGGTTCTAATTGATCGAGTAATTGATAAATTTTTTGTAATTCCTCAGTATTACGCGCGCGGAAATATTTTCCACCGGTTTGATCAGCAATTGCAGTTAAGGTTTTTTCATCTAAATCAGTAGAAGGATTAATTTTTCGACTGCCAAAAAAACTAGAAATCATTAATTCATCAGCACCAATTCCAATGGTATAAATTTTTAATTGATAGGTAGCCGCTAATTCAGCCGCTTTTAATGGACTGACTTCGCCAGCGGTATTCGCGCCATCGGTTAATAAAATTAAAACTCGACTATTTGAGGATTGATTTTGTAAACGTTTAATGGCTAATCCAATGGCATCTCCAATCGCGGTACTTTCTCCGGCTAAACCAATTACTGATTCTTCTAATAAAGTCATCACGGTTTTTCGATCAAAAGTTAATGGCGTTTGTAAATAAGCTTGAGTGCCAAATAAAATTAAACCGACTCGATCGCCGACACGTCGATCAATAAAATCTTTGGCAATGGCTTTAATTGCGGTTAAACGATCAACGGTTTGATTTTCTAAAATGAAATCTTGTGCCGTCATACTTTCGGATAAATCAACTGCTAACATTAAATCGCGTCCACTCATGGCTTGTTCAATTGGTTCACCTAACCATTGAGGACGGCTGCTGGCTAACACCAAACCTATCCAAGCGAAAATAGCTAACCATAATCTCCAAGGTTTTTGACTGCGAATTATACTCACTGTTTCAGCAGGAAAATCCTCCAAAAATGGAACTTTTAAACCCACTAATTGCGCAGAATGATAAGCTGGTAATAGATAACGAATAAGAAATGGCAGCGGTAATAATAAAAATAACCAAGGCCATTGAAAATGAATCATATATTTAAATGAATAATGAATTAGATTAAAATTAAGATTCGATTAAAACCACCGCTTGAACCGCAATGCCTTCTTTACGTCCTTCAAAGCCTAATTTTTCAGTGGTGGTTGCTTTAATATTAATAAAATCAATATCAATTTGTAAATCCTGAGCAATATAATTGCGCATAGTCATAATATAAGGCATCATTTTAGGAGCTTGCGCAATAATCGTTATATCGGCATTAATTAATCGAAAACCTTTTTGTTGAACTAATTGATAAACGTGCATTAATAAATGACGACTATTCGCGCCTTTAAAAGCGGGATCGGTATCTGGAAAATGTTGACCAATATCGCCTAAAGCGGCTGCGCCTAATAAAGCATCAGCTAACGCATGTAAAACCACATCGCCATCGGAATGGGCAGCTAAAGCTTTTTCGTAGGGAATGCGAACACCACCTAAAATAAAATGATCGCCTTCAGTAAAGCGATGCACGTCATAACCTTGACCAATTCTAATCATAATTGCTCCAAATAAAATTGTGCTAAACGTAAATCTTCGGCTTGAGTAATTTTAATATTACTGCTTTTGCCTTCGACAATTTTAGCGGTTAATCCCAAATATTCAATCGCACTTGCTTCATCAGTGATTTGCGATAATCCTTGAGTTTGTTTTAAAGCCAGTTTCAAAATACCATAACGAAACATTTGTGGTGTTAATGCCCGCCATATTGTTTGTCGATTTAAAGTCTTTTCGATTTGATGATTATAAACTTGTTTTAAAGTATCGTGACAAGGCAGAGCTAAAATTCCACCAATGGGTTCTTGATGTAATTCTTTAATTAATTGTTCAATTTCACTAATTGTGACACAAGGTCTAGCCGCGTCATGCACTAAAACCCAATCTAATTCAGTCACTTGCAACACTATTGAATTTAATGCAGATAATACAGAATCCGCTCGTTGTTTCCCTCCAGCCGCTGTCAAAATATCCGGATGTTTAGAAATGGTTAATGTTGCCCAATATTCATCTTCAGCCGCAATCGCCACGATTATTTTGCTAAATAATTGCGTTTTTAATAAATTTTCTAAAGTATGTTCTAAAACGGTTTTACCCAATAAAGATAAATATTGTTTAGGGCGATCGGCTTGCATACGCTGACCAATGCCAGCCGCCGGTACAATAGCATAATAATGTTCAATCATATTTTATCAATAGCAATGAATAATTTTTTTAAGAATGAGTGTTAGAAGTAGTAGTAAAAGGTAAAATAATTCGACTCAATGCCGGCAAGATAATAAAAGTGCCAATCATAATCCAGAAAATCCCTATTGTAATAATTAATCCCATACTTGCTACTCCTTGATGTGGTGAAAAAGCCAATCCAATAAAACTGGAAATAGTGGTTAATGCACCATAAAAAATCCCGCGTGCAGTGCTAGATTGATATAAATTTTGATTTTCATCAATAGAATGACGTAATTTTTCTAACATATGAATACCATTATCCACTCCCAATCCCAATAATAAAGGCAGGGCAATAATATTCGCAAAATTAATTGGTGTATGGGTTAATACAGTGCAAGCCATTGTAAATAGTCCAGATAATAATAACGGGATCATCACTAATAACATATCGATAAATTGTCGCCTTAACCACCATAATAATAAAGCAATGGTGAGAATTGCGGTAATAATTGCTTGTTGAAAAGCAGATACAACCGCTTTCATTGATTCTAAAAACATCACAGGTAAATCGGTGGTTTTATCGGATACCGATTGTACTTGGGTAATAAAAGCTGATAAATTCGCCAAATTATTTAAATCTTGTTTGGGAAATATTTGAATGCGATACCAACCTTCATTGCTTAACCAGCGTTGTTTTAAGGTGAATGGAATAGAATTAAGATCAATTTCTTCAGCATTTAATCCCATAGCTAATGGTTTTAAAGCTAAAGGCAAACCACCTAATAAACTATTTTGTAATTGCTCGATTAATTTTTGTCTATCTTGAGGTAAACGATAGTCTAATTCAATCAGTAATTGTTTAAGTTGTTGTGTTAATTGAGTAAACAATTGTTGTTGTGAAATAGAATCAGATTGAATCAATTTCTTTTCCACTGCAACTAATAATTTTTCAATCGCTTGCTGCGGATCGGTAGCTGGTTTTAAAGGCGGTAAATCGGTTAATTGTGAACCCAAAATTAAACTGGTTTCCTCAATTAAAGCCAATTTTTCAGATTGTTGTTCAGGGACTAAATCAAATAAGCTAATCGTTTTATCAACGACCGATAATTGGGCTAGTTGTTGTTGTAATTGTTTAACTTGATCGGGATGTGTTGCCAAAATACTTACTGTCATTGGCGAACTGTCTTTTGTTTCTAATAATTTTTTGAAAGCAATTACCGATTCAGCATTGGGATCACGAATATTAATCGGATTAAAATCCATTTCTAATTGAAAAACTAACACGATAGAAATAATCGCTAAAATTCCGGTGATTACGCTAATCGGTTTTGCAAAATGTAAAGGATAATGACTTATTTTTTGCAAATGATTTAATAAAACAGAATGCGAAGCCGTATTGAGTTTTTTTTGTACTGGAAATAGGGTTAATAATACCGGTAATAAAGTTAAAGTAACCGCTAAACAAATAAATAAACTACTACCCGCTAATAAGCCTAATTCAGAAATGCCGCGATAATTCGTTGGAATAAAAGCGTATAATCCAATTGCTGTGGTTGCAGCGCATAATAATAATGAGGGTGCTGTACCAATTAAACTCCGTTGAATCGCGGTGATACGAGCATTTTGTACAGATTCATCTTTATAACGTAAGCAAAAATGAATCGCATATTCTACGCCTAAACCAATATTAGAAACCATAAAAGCAATCGAAATTAAATTTAATTCTTTAACCACTGTAGCCGCAAATAATCCACAAAAAGTCATGCCAACTAATAACGTAATGGTGGTTGCTATTGTTAAACTCCAAGAACGAAAAGCAATCCATAAAATAGCAATCACTAATACTAAAGAAAATAAACTAGCATTAAAACTCCCTTGACTAACGCCTTCTAATTCATCATGTTCCAAACCAATTTCGCCGGTAATCCACACTTTTACCTTAGGCATTTCTGTAGATTGAATTTGATTAATATATTGTCGTAAATACTGAATTGGTTCACGAATTGGCATAATATCCGCATAATTAAATTTGGGGCGAACAATAATAAATTGCCTAGTCATTGTTAATGAATTATTTTGAGGACTATTGATTAATTGTTGCCATGATAGTAATGCGGGTTTTTGCTGTAATACTTGAGCTAAAGTTTGAGAAATTGCTTGAAATAAAGGCTGATTATCAATAGCTATATTTTTTTCAGCATTTTTGCTATAAGTTAAACTATCGGTTAAAATCGATAATAAACCATTTAAGCTATGATCATTCGCTAAATGTCCAATAAAAGGTTGAGCTATAGTTAAAGAATGCGTTAATTGTTGTAATTCGGTTAAATTTAAATATAACCAGCCATTTTTACGCAAAAATTCATTATCATTCGGAATATAAACTTGTTCAAAATGTTGCGAATCGGCTAGTAATTGTTGACTTAATCGTTGTGTGGCGGCAAAAGTTAATTCTGGAACTGGAGATTCTAAAACTAATAATAAAGTATTAACCTCTTGCGGAAAAGCTTTTTCAAAAATTCGCCGATTTTGTTGAAAACTGGCTTCCGGGGCAATTAATTCGGTCGTATCAGTATTAATATTTAGATGATTAATTGTATAATAAATCGCCAATATTGCTACGAATATAAATCCACTTAACCAACGAAATGGATAACTCAATAATGGACGACACCACCGCGTTAATTGTTTTTCTATCCAATTATGAATTAAAGTATTATTCATAACCAATCAGTCGTGTAATTAAGAAAGTTATTTTTTTGCATAATTTAATTAATACGGTTTTTGACCTTTAATATTGCCAGCCGGATGATAGTGACAAACCCAAACTTGTGAATTATCTGCACAAATCGCTTTGCCACAGCCAATTTCCTGCGTATTTTTCCACACCACTTGCGTATAATGTCCACAAATCGTACCGAGAGTGCAATTGCCGTTGTCAGGATGATAATCGGCTTTTTCATTGCCCCAACTGTCGGTTACGGTCGTTCCAGTTATAGATTGTATTTTTGAATTGCCATCGCTATAGGCAATCGCACTTGCCCAAAATAAATTTTCGCCCACCGTTAAATTTTGCCCGTGTTGCATTTGACAATTGCCACTGGTTTTCAATTGATCAGCCCAAACTTGCGCACTGGTGGCTAAAGTATTTGACCAAATTAAATTAGGGACTTGTACCGATTGCCGCCAACGATGATGGGCATTTAAAATATCACGTTGTTCATCAGCTGACAAAAGCGTATCCGCATTAACTGGATGAATACTCAACACCAATAAAACCAAACCAAAAATTTTTATAAACATATTATTTTTCCAATGAATTCAATAAATTAGCTAATTTATTTGCTTTATTTGGGATAACGCATTTTGCGAATGAATTGTGAATTGTGTTAAACATTTGTTACATTAAGCAATTATTATTGAATAATTAACCGATATGCACATTTCAATTGAAAGCATTAGTTATCTTGCCGCTTTTTGTACCACTTTATCTTTTTTACCTCAAGCCATTTTGACTTTACGCACCCAAGATACACGTTCTTTATCGTTAGGAATGTATAGTTTATTTACTTTGGGATTAATTTTATGGTTGATTTATGGAATCGCTAAACACGATTTAGCCTTAATTTGGGGAAATTTAATCACTTTATTATTTGCGGCTACGATTTTAATTTGTAAAATTAAATCCTTATTGCATAAAAAAGATCAGTGATATTGTTTATTATATGAAATGAATCGTTAATTATATAATTATTGATTAAAAGCGATACTGATTATTTTCAAAATTTTCAGATAAATAACTATGCGTATTGAGTAGAGACGTTGGATTGCAACGTCTCTACAATTATTCTCCTACTTTAATAAACATAAGTATCTACACATCTTTATTATATAAAAATCAATAAATTATAGTTTTTTAGCGTTTTTTCAGGTTATTGCAGGAGTGCAAACTTAAGTTTGTACTCCAATTTTCAATCTGAAAATGATAAAAATATGAACT
>JACCEE011659029.1_pt1 | contig 33910 bp, 26 predicted proteins | sample 7449931 | NCBI WGS metagenome assembly JACCEE01 (sample SAMN15323457, study PRJNA562643) | freshwater metagenome | isolation source: river surface water | place: USA:Blue River Watershed | collected 2017-08-19 | reverse complement strand
CGCTCGTAGTGGTAAGCATCTGGATATATTTCAACATCTTGCTTTAAGGCTTCCATCTCTATTTTGGTGGGTTTGTGACGTGTCCGTTTAGCTTCTAAAACTTTGCCCCATCTCACGACACTCGCTCACGAAAGTCTCTTGAATAGCTCATTTTTTATACTCTTTTTGTGATACGGATACTATAATTTTATTTGTTTTTAAAGGAGGGAAACTTTATGAATCAAGAACAAATGTGGGAAATGTTTAACCACGCTATTCTTAAAGGTATTTTGCAAGGTTATGGTAATTTAATTATTTTGCTTATTCTGATTGTTGCTTTTATTCTTTTTGTTTTTTTAATTATCAAATTGATTAAAATTGTATTTAAGAAATCTAATAAATGTAAACATTATACTTTACAACATGACCGCTTTGAGCAATTTCGTTTAGAACCGCGCGAAATTAAAAACGAGCCTTTTTATCATCGTTTTATACAATTAGATGTTGAGCGTACAGATTTTGAGCAAAATGTGATTGATGATTTAAAGAAAAATTTAGGCAGTTTGTATAGTATATTGCATAATGTAATTTTAGAAAATCGTATGGTGAGTGGGGTAGTTTTAGGCATTCCATTAAAAGAATATGTTCAATTTGATTGCATTATTTTATCGCCTTATGGCATTTTTGTGATAAATATACAATATCAAACGGGCTTTATTTCTATAGGAGAGGATTTAAAGCAAAATACATGGATAGAAACTGTTGCAAATCAACATAAACAATTTGAGAATCCATTACAGAAAAATCTTGAACAAACACAATTGTTAGCGAATTTTTTGCAGTTACCAATTCATTACTTTTATCCTGTGCTTGTCTTTCCTTCTGCAAAAGTTTCTTTTAAAGATAAAATTCCGAATAACATCGTTTCTAATTGCAGTCGGTATATTTTACAATTTCCACAAACGGTTTTAGAAATCAGTAAATTGCAAGAAATTCATCGCACTTTATATAATGCCTATTTAAAAGATATTCCTAAGTTTAAAATCACGCCGATTGTTTCAGATAAAAATACAAAAGAGACTTCATTTAAACCTCATACTAAATCTGTTGCAGGTAATAAAAACCATCAAAAAGATATTCATTACATGAATATCGTGGCGAGTGGGACATTTTTGCTAGGTGGGGCTTATTTTCTTTTCTTTTTTTCATGGATGCTGTTAGATTACTTAAAGTTCCCGCATAAATTTGAGATGTATAAATATCCTTTACAATCCGCTTTGATTATTTTTATTGTTTTAGTCGTGCTTTTTATTTTTTTAAAGATAATTTCGCGTTCTAATAAATAAAGCGCGTAACTATTAAAGCATTTCCAGTATTACAATTACGCAATTTATTGATTAAAGAGGAGCGCAATCGCTTTAGCGATTGCAAGGGTTGCCAAGAAACAAATAACCTGAATTTAGCGAGAGAGTCAAATTAAAACAAAGACCAGCTAGGTTTTTAAAACCTAGCTGGTCTGTCAGTTCTCAAAGGATAAACAAACCTGATACAAATGACTGAGTTTAAAACGCTTACACGCTAAATTTGCGTTAAAATAGTTTTGAATCAATTGTTTATTTATGAAAAGCAATAGCTGAAGCTATTGTACTCCGTTTTAACTAAGTAACTCCTAACAATAATGAATATGATTTTATAAATTTTCTAATTTCAAACTATCATTATAATTTCACAAACGTTATTACGTTTATAAAATTATTGTTTTAAAAAAGGTTATAGTCAGAATGACAATAAAAATTGGGGTGGATGTAGGCGGCACAAAAATTGAGGTTATCGCACTCAATAGTGTAGGAGAAACCCTTGCAAGACATCGGGTTGCAACACCACGCGGCGATTATGAAGCAACTTTACGCACAATTGCAGATTTAGTGTTCGCCGTGGAATTAACACTCGGGGAACGGGGAACGGTGGGAATTGGGATGCCTGGTGCAATTTCACCAGCGACTGGATTGATTAAAAATGCAAATTCTACTTGGTTAAATGGACAAGCTTTTGACCGTGACCTTGAAAAATGTTTACAGCGTCCCGTGCGTTTAGCCAATGATGCTAATTGTTTTACTTTATCTGAAGCAATCGACGGTGCAGCAGCAGGGGCGCAAGTAGTTTTTGGCGTGATTATTGGCACAGGAACAGGCGGCGGAATTGCTATTCATCAGCAAATTTTGCAGGGCGGACATGCGATTGCGGGCGAGTGGGGACATAACCCTTTGCCTTGGCAGGTGGATGCAGATTTGCCCTTGCCGCCGTGTTATTGCGGTAAACAGGGGTGTATAGAAACGTATTTGTCAGGGAGCGGTTTAACGTTGGATTTTGAACGGCAAGTGTTTCATGCGGGCGGTTTACCAGAAAATTTTCAGTTGCCGCTTTCTGTTGAGCAGATTGTTGAATTGGCGACGGTGTATCAATTTTCACCCGCGCAAAGTTGTTTAGCGCGTTATGCTGACCGTGTGGCGCGAAGTTTGGCGACCGTGATTAATATTTTAGACCCTGATGTCATTGTTTTGGGCGGCGGGTTGTCAAATATTACGCAATTATATGAAGATGTCCCTGTATTATTAAAACGTTATGTGTTTTCAGACGAAGTAAGCACCCATTTAGTCGCAGCGGCACATGGCGATTCAAGCGGCGTGCGGGGCGCGGCTTGGTTGTGGTAAGTTATTGTAAAATTTTATTTTCTGTTTTTAGTTCCGTTTTTAAAAAAGGAATCAAAAGTAACCACGGTAAATAGCGAAAGTGCGGTTCGCGAAATTCAGATAAGCCGATTTGCATGTCTTGATGTCCAGCGGCAGGCTGCGGAATGTAAGTTTTAAATACATAATCCCACAGGCTGAGATTAAAACCATAATTACTATTGGTTTCTTGGGGGATGACTGAATGATGTACGCGATGAAAATCTGGGGTAACTATCAGATAACGTAAATATTTATCTAGGCGGGTAGGTAAAGCGATATTGCTGTGATTAAACATTGCCATTCCATTTAAAACCACTTCAAATATTAAAACTGCACTAGCAGGTGCACCCATTGCGATAATTACTAAATATTTGAACAGCATGGATAAGATAATTTCAAAGCTATGAAAACGCAGCCCAGTGCTGACATCTATCGCAGTGTCAGCGTGATGCACTCGATGTAATCGCCATAGCAGTGGGATTTGATGACAAGCGACATGCTGCGCGTAAATTGCTAAATCTAAAAAGAGCAGTGCTAATAAAAATTTAAAAAATTCAGGCAGGGCGAGGAGGTTAAAAATGCCCCACTGTTGGCTGGTTGCCCACAGTGCAACCCCGACCGCACTGATACTGAAGCATAAGCGCAATAAAACGCTATTGAGCACAACTAATATTAGATTATTCAGCCAGCGCGTTGTTTTTGCAGGAATAAAGCGGCGTGGAGTGCGGATTTCCCACAAGCTCATAATGAGCAAAATACTTAGAAAAGTTCCTAAACGTATTAAAGTTTGATGTTGTAGTAAAAACGCTTCCACAATCAATATAGACCTTTATGCAAATGCCGCTGCCGCTTTATTGAGATTTTTTAAAGGGTTCTGGTTCTGTGTAGTAAGGACAAGTATTAGGGTCGTGGCATGTACCGAAAAGGTATAAACTGTGTGTAGAAATTTGAAAACCTTTGTTTTCTGCAATTGCTTTTTGTCGTTCCTCAATGGTGTCGTCTGAAAATTCTTCTATATGTCCACAGCGTAAACAGACGATATGGTCATGATGATGACCTTTATTTAATTCAAACACCGACATTCCACTGTCAAAATGGTGGCGAATGACAATCCCTGCTTCTTCAAATTGGGTGAGTACGCGGTAAACTGTGGCTAGTCCGACATCATCACCAGAATCTAACAATGCTTTATACACGTCTTCCGCGCTAAGATGACGTTGTTGACTCCGTTCTAGTAATTCTAAAACGCGAATTCTTGGAATTGTCGCCTTCAAGCCTAATTTTTTAAGTTCATGACTATCCATGCAAAAGAGCCTCAGTAATTAAAAGTTGAAACCATTCATAAAACTGGTAAAAATACTGACTAAAAATCAGTGTGTTTTTTTTATGATTACGTTATCATCTAACTTGTTTTCATTAAGGTCAACGACAACAGAATGCAAAAGATTTTACTCCCTTTTATGGTCATTCGTCATATTTCTCTCCTTGCTACCTTGCTTTTTGCGCTCAGCAGTTGTGCAATTTATCGCATTGATATACAACAAGGCAATGGTATTACACAAGAAATGGTCGACCAATTGCGGGTTGGAATGCCTGCCCAAAAAGTACAATTTATTTTAGGATCACCGTTATTACAAGATGTATTTAATGGTACTCAACGTTGGGATTATTACTATAGTTTCCAAGCAGGCGGACAACAGCGCGAGCAACGCAAAATCACTCTATTATTTGATAAAGACGAACGTTTAACTAGCATCAATGGTGATGTTGTGAGTCGCAGTGATGCTCCTGCTGTACCAGCCTCTACAACCGAATCACAATCTTCCGAACCCATTTTATAATAAATCCGAATACGAATTGTTAAGCAATGATTACATTATTGTGCTCATTGCAACACAAAACGTTAATTGATGGTTGTTTTTCCCTGCTTTAACAAAGCATTATAGATATTAAAATTTTAGGAGTGTTTTCATGAATAAATTATTAACAGCAACTGGTTTAGTGACTTTATTAGTATTAGGTGGTTGTACAACTACTGAAACTAAGGAAACAACCCCTGTTGCTACCGAAACCCCAAAAACTGAAACGGTTGTTACAACACCTGCACCTGTTGTTGTTGAAAAACCAGAACCTGCTGTTGTAGCAGAACCTACACCCGCAGTTAGCTCTGAAACAGAACATACTGTTGCAAAAGGCGACACGTTATATAACATTTCTAAACGTTATGGTGTAACTGTTGCTGAAATCCAAAAATGGAACAAAATCAAAGGTAACAGCATCAAATTAGGTCAAACTTTACGCGTTGCTGCTCCTTAATTGAGAGGATAAGGCTTTCTGTGCGCAGAAAGCCTTATTTTTTATTCCCGCCATTGCGCGGCAAAATCTTCTAATAAATGTCTAGCAATAGAAACGCTTGGCGGTAAAATTGCGGGCAACTTATCCGCATCACACCAATACGCATCTTCTAATTCATCTTTATTAACAGTTAATTCACCACTCGCATATTCAGCAATAAACGCAAGCATTAATGAATGCGGAAATGCCCATGCTTGACTGCCAAAATACCGCACGTTTTTAAGTTTTAATCCCACTTCTTCACGCACTTCACGATGTACGGCTTCTTCGGCACTTTCACCTGCCTCAATAAAGCCCGCTTGTACGGTATACATCCCTTTTGTATGGTGAGGTGAACGCGACAGTAAAACTTGATTATCTCGTTGAATACAAACAATAATTGCAGGTGAAATGCGCGGATAAAACCGCAATTGGCAACTTGGGCATTGTTTAGCTTTTTCTTGGCTATCTAAAACTAATGGTGTTGCGCAACGACTGCAAAATTGATGGGTTTTATCCCAAAATAACAATTGAAATGCCCGTCCTGCGACTGCAAAAAAGACAGAATCCAAAACAGTTGCTAAAGGACGCAATCCTAAAAAACGATAGGGCGTATTCACTTTAGTTGTTTCTGCAACATTCACCGCATAACAAGGATAGCCCTGTAAAGTGCCGAAAAAATGCTGTTGCAACGCATTAAGCCCTAATTCAGCAAGGTTATTTACTAATGGCAATATCATTTCATCAGATTGGTCTAGCACCAGTAATTCATGATTACGGAAAATAAACCAATAAGCAGGTTGCTGCGTTAATTTTTCAGGCGGATATTGATTTGTAATATAGTAAGGTGTAAAAACAGAATGAGACATCGCAAAATTCTTTAAGAAAAATAAAGTGTTACTTAATGCGTTAAGTCGCATATTAGCAAACAAATTAAAGAGAGAAATGCCGTCAGTTTAACACAAACTAACGATAACAGGGAAAGAAAGGAAATTTAAATCTATTGGTGCCGAAAGTCGGAATCGAACCGACACGATGTTGCCATCGCCAGATTTTGAGTCTGGTGCGTCTACCAGTTCCGCCATTTCGGCAATATTTTGAAGGGTGAATTGATAGAAGGTAGGTATTATAGCAAATAAACAATCTTATGCAAGTTTTTTCGAAACAATTAATAATGGGCTTTCTTGCGTCAGCCCATTTTATTTTAATGTGAACAGCGTAATTTCTAAATTATTTCTAAAACAAAAAGTAACGTTGCGCCAGCGGTAACTCAGTTGCAGGTTCACAAACTAGCAACTCACCATCCGCTCGCACTTCATAAGTTTGTGAATCTACTTCAATTTTTGGCTGATAACTGTTGTGTATCATCTGATTTTTAGTAATAGTTCGGCAATTTTTAACCACCCCGATTAAACTCTGTAAGCCCAATTGCTCCGCAACACCTCGCTCATGAGCAACTGTGGATAAAAATGTCATTCGCGTTGCATGACAAGCTTTGCCATACGCGCCAAACATGGGGCGATAATGCACAGGTTGCGGGGTAGGAATCGACGCATTTGCATCGCCCATCGGCGCAGCCGCGATAAAGCCGCCTTTAATAATTAAACTCGGTTTAACTGCAAAAAATGCGGGTCGCCACAAGACTAAATCCGCTAATTTGCCAACTTCTACCGAGCCGATTTCGTGCGCAATACCATGCGTAATTGCTGGATTAATCGTATATTTTGCGACATAACGCTTAACTCGCTGATTATCAGCACGCGCAGAATCGCCTGCCAAATTGCCACGCTGGGCTTTCATTTTATGTGCAGTTTGCCAAGTGCGAATAATCACTTCACCCACTCGTCCCATCGCTTGCGAATCAGAAGAAATCATTGAAAATGCACCTAAATCGTGCAAAATGTCTTCTGCTGCAATCGTTTCGCGCCGAATCCGTGATTCAGCAAATGCTACATCTTCGGCAATGCTCGCGTCCAAATGATGGCAAACCATGAGCATATCTAAATGTTCATCCACCGTATTAATCGTATAAGGGCGCGTCGGATTGGTTGACGAAGGCAAAATATGCGCAAAGCCTGCCGCTTTAATAATATCGGGCGCATGTCCACCGCCCGCACCTTCGGTGTGATAAGTGTGAATCGTGCGCCCATTAATCGCCGCTAAGGTATCCTCGACAAAACCAGATTCGTTTAAAGTATCGGTATGAATAGCAACTTGCACATCTAATTTTTCAGCGACATTCAGACAATTATCAATGGCTGCTGGCGTTGTGCCCCAATCTTCATGCAGTTTTAAACCAATCGCTCCCGCCTGAATTTGCTCTTCCAACGCAGCGGGCAAACTTGCATTACCCTTGCCTAAAAACCCTAAATTCATGGGAAAACTGTCCGCCGCTTCTAACATACGGTGTAAATTCCAAATACCAGGCGTGCAAGTCGTGGCATTTGTTCCCGTCGCGGGCCCCGTGCCACCGCCAATCATGGTCGTGACCCCTGACATTAACGCCTCTTCAATTTGTTGCGGACAAATAAAATGAATATGCGAATCAACCCCGCCCGCCGTAATAATTTGCCCTTCACCCGCAATAATTTCTGTGCCTGCACCGATTAAAATCGTCACGCCTGCCTGTGTATCTGGATTACCCGCTTTGCCAATGCCGCTAATCCGTCCGTTTTTAATGCCAATATCGGCTTTAACAATACCCCAATGGTCAATAATCAAAGCATTAGTGATAACGGTATCCGCCACTTCTGCATCTAAACGTTGACATTGTCCCATACCGTCGCGAATCACTTTACCGCCGCCGAATGTCACTTCATCGCCATAAAGTGTATGGTCATGCTCAACTTCAATCCATAAATTGGTATCGCCTAAACGCACCTGGTCGCCAACGGTGGGGCCATATAGCTCGGCATAAGCTTGTCTGCTGATTTTTACCATTTGAAAATGCTCCCGTTATTGGTCTAATGACCCCATAATTTTACCTTGAAAACCATAAACTTGTCGCAAACCTGAATAAGCGACTAATTCCACTGTGCGCGTTTGCCCAGGTTCAAAACGGACAGCAGTCCCTGCTGGAATATTCAAACGAAAACCGCGTGTTAATTCACGCTCAAAACGCAATGCTTGATTGGTTTCATAAAAATGATAATGTGAGCCAACTTGTATAGGACGGTCGCCTGTATTGGCGACGGTAATAGTAACAGTTGCCCGCCCGTGATTTAATTCGATGTCGCCTTCAGCCGCGATAATTTCACCCGCTATCATTTTATTTTTCCTCCATTTTTATAAAATTGGATTGTGCACAGTGACTAATTTTGTGCCATCGGGAAAAGTTGCCTCAACTTGCACTTCATGAATCATTTCAGCAATGCCGTCCATAACCTCATCACGACTTAACACAGTGCGTCCATAATTCATTAATTCTGCAACAGTTTTTCCTTCTCGTGCACCTTCCATAATTTCAGCAGTAATCAAAGCAATGGCTTCAGGATAATTCAGTTTTAATCCTTTAGCACGGCGGCGTTCGGCGAGCAGTGCAGCGGTAAAAATCAACAGTTTATCTTTTTCGCGGGGGGTGAGTTCCATGCAATACTCCTTATTGGATTGCGGATTGAATTATTTGATGATTTTAGCCGAATTCTACTTTTGTTAAAAATACCTTCATGACTCAAATATACCGATTTGTTGTATAAAAATATTTTCAAGCTTTTTTTGCTATGCTTAATAATGTTCAGAATTTACACAATTCACTTTTATCTAAACCACAATATTGCTTAAATCAGGAGTGCAATAGCTTCAGCTATTGCTGTTTGAATAAATAATTAATCTAAATTTGGCAAAAGATTCAAATTAAAACAAAGACCTACTAGGTTTTAAAAACCTAGTAGGTCTGTAATTATGGGGCAATGCTTGCAATAGCTAAAGCGATTGCACTCCGTTTAAAGTGTAATTGTGAAAATTACGTTAATTATGTGAATTGTGGTTCAGAAAAATTAACCCACCAAGGAGAATGCCCATGCTAAAGCCGTTTATCGGTTGTTGTTTTTTGCTATTTAGTGCGCAATTATTCGCTGCTAGTCCGCCCGACCCGCTAAAATCTGTGCAGTGGGAAACTATGTATAACGCATTTTTTAAAGATGCACCGATTATTTTTGATGAAAATATCAGTATTTTAGCCCCTGTTCATGCTGAAAATTCTATGGCAGTGCCAGTGCTTATCAATGCGGACAAAATCAAAGAAATTCAAAAAATTGTCATTGTTGTCGATTTTAATCCTTTACCCAAAGTTTTAGAGTTTGAACCACAACAGGCATTAGCCACTGTAGGATTTTCTATTAAATTACAACAATCTAGCCCTGTACGCGCTGCTGTGTTAACCCGCGATGGCTGGCATGTAAACGGGCGGTGGATTGAAGCCGCTGGCGGAGGTTGCACCTTGCCGAGCTTATCCCGTGCACAAACCAATTGGGATAAAACACTGGGCAAAGTTACATCACGCCAATGGCAATTTCCCGAGCAGAATCGCTTACGTTTTCGCGTCATGCACCCTATGGATACGGGCTTAGTCTCTGGTATTCCAGCTTTTTTTATTGAGCACTTACAACTACAAGATGCGCAAGGCAAAATTTTATTAACGCTATCCCCTTTTGAACCGATTAGCGAAAATCCCTTATTCACCGTCGAATTTCCCAAAAATTTAGCGGTTCAAATGCCTTTAACTTTGCAAGGGGTTGATAACAATGGTAATAAAATTCATGCGGAGCTTGTACAATGAAATTAAAAGCTTTTTTGTTATTCTGTTTTTTCTCAGTTGTGGGACATGCTGCAAATTTAGAGTATCAACTCAGCCCGCGCGAAATTGCCCCCGATACTTATTTATTACTTGGGAAAACAGAGGATTTTGCAGTAAATAATGGCGGAAATATCATTAACACCGCCTTTATTATCACGTCAGCAGGGGTTTTGGTGATTGACACTGGCGTTTCTAAGCTGTATGGCGAACAATTACGCGCAGCAATTCAAAAAATTACCGATAAACCTATTGTCAAAGTCTTGCACACTAACAGTCACCCCGACCGCTTTCTAGGTAATCAAGCTTTTCAAGATGTGCCGCGCGCCGCTTTGGCTAAAACGCGGGAAGTGATGCAAGCGGAAGCCTCTGCTTTGACGGATAATTTATATAGAATGGTGGGCAAATGGATGCAAGGTACAGAACCAATTTTACCATCAGAGAATGTAAAAACCGGGGAGTGGCAATTAGGCAATCATCAATTTGAATTGTTTGAATTTCATGGACATACACAAGCTGATTTAGTGATTCTTGATAAAACAACAGGTGTATTATGGACAGGTGGTTTAGTATTTTATCAACGGATGCCAACCACACCGCACGCGGTTTTAAAAGATTGGTTAAATGCTTTGAATGAATTAGAAAAAATCCCGTTTAAAACCCTTGTCCCTTCACATGGCGAAATTACGCATGATAAAAGCGCGATTGAACAAACGCGCGATTATTTGCAATGGTTGGATAATACTTTGACTGTTGCAGCGCAACAAGGGAAAACTTTAATTGAAGTAATGCAAACGCCTTTACCTGCTGCATTTGCGAATTTTGGCGTAGGACATAGTGAATTTGAACGCTCAGCCGTGCATTTATTTCCTGCATTGGAATTGGCAGAGTTGAAATAATTGTCGTAATTTCAAGGAGAAGCAATGGCAACGTGGCATCCTGCTCAATATTTACAGTTTTCTACTGAACGTTTGCGCCCAGCATTGGATTTGCTCGCCCAAATTCCGCTTGAACATGTTGAAAAAATTGCAGATATTGGTTGTGGAACGGGGAGCGTTATCCCCTATTTACGGCAACGCTGGGGAAATGCACACATTGTAGGGGTGGATAGTTCGCCTGACATGTTAGCAACCGCACAACAACAGTTAAAAGATGAACAAATTCATTGGCAATTAGCAGATATTGCAAATTGGCAATCATCTTATGCGCCGTTTGATGTGTTATTTTCCAATGCTGCACTGCATTGGTTGCCAAATCATCCGCACTTATTGCCACATTTATTGACACATTTGGCAAAAAATGGTGTTTTTGCAATGCAAGTGCCTAATAACTTTGCTTTTCCTACACATACTTGTTTGTTTGAATTGGCAAAACAAAATTTTTGGAGTCCTTATTTAACGCCCCATTTACCGCCACCGCCTTTTGTGTTAAGTCCCGAAGCTTATTACGTTTTATTGGCAAAACATTGTCAATCTGTCAATGTATGGCAAACGACTTATTATCATAATTTACAAGGTGAACATCCTATTTTTGAATGGATAAAAGGCAGTTGGTTACGTCCTATTTTGGATATTTTACCGCTTGAATTACATCAACGCTTTGCCGCAGATTATAGTCAATTATTAGCCAATGCTTATCCACAAGATGCACAGGGTAAAACTTTGTTAGCTTTCACCCGTTTATTTTGCATTGCAATAAAATAACGCAGATTATTACTGCTTATTGATTGTCGTCATGCCGTTTTGCGGTATAATGGGCAAGATTATGAAGATGCTGACCAACTCAACAGAGTTAACTCTCCCCAACACTTTTTTATTAAAAAACGTGTAGATACACTTTTCACTCGCGAATGATTTGTAGGAGTACACATGGCTACTGAGCAAACCCCACCAAACAATCCACAAGATATTTTCCAAGCATTCATTAAGAAAAACGATGAGTTCTGGCAAAGTTTCGCCGCTGCCCAAGGGCAAGAAATGATGAAAGAATTCAACAAAGCATGGAGCGCATGGACAACCAAATCGCTTGAAAATCCCAAGGCATGGATGGAATTGATAAACCATTATCAAAAAGAACAAATCAACTTGTGGATGAAGATGTTAGGGGTAAAAGGGGCAACCGATACTTTAGCTGACCCAGGTGACCGCCGTTTCTCCGCTAAAGATTGGCAAGATAATCCTGTATTTGATTATTTAAAACAATCTTATTTAGTTGCTTCTAAAATGTTAGTGGATGCAGCAGATAACACTAATTTAGACGAAGAAAATCAAAAGAAATTAAAGTTTTATACGCGCTATTTTATTGACGCAATGTCTCCCACTAACTTTGCAGCAACCAATCCTGAAGTGATTCGTCAAGCAATTGAAAGTAAAGGACAAAGTTTAATTGATGGTTTAAAAAATCTGCTCGCTGATATGGAAAAAGGGCGGATTAGCATGACAAATGAAGCCGCTTTCCAAGTTGGCAAAAATTTGGCAACCACTAAAGGCGCAGTCGTTTTTGAAAATGAATTAATTCAATTAATTCAATACAGTCCAACGACCGAAAATGTCAACAGTATTCCTGTTATCATCGTGCCTCCTTGCATTAACAAGTTCTATATTTTAGACCTGCAAGAAAACAATTCTTTTGTGAAATATTGCGTTGACCAAGGCAATACAGTTTTCTTAATTTCTTGGATTAACCCAGAATCTACTCATAGTGAATATAGCTGGGATGATTATATCAGTTTAGGTGTATTGAAAGCTTTTGATGTTGTTAAAGAAATTAGTGGCTCTAAGAAAATCAATGCTGTTTCTTGGTGTGTAGGCGGTACAATTTTAGCGAGTGCTTTAGCTGTATTACATGCACAGAAAAAACAAGCCATGATTAACTCTGCAACCTTCTTCACTACAATGTTAGATTTCTCTGACCCAGGTGAAATTAGTGTTTTCATTGATGAGGTACAAGTTTCTCAACGTGAATCCATGATTAAACATTCTGGCGTATTATCTGGTAAAGATTTAGCGTTATCTTTCTCCATGTTACGCGCTAATGATTTAATTTGGTCTTATGTTGTTAACAACTACTTGAAAGGTCAAACACCTGCACCCTTTGATATTCTCTACTGGAATAGTGACCCAACCAATTTACCTGCCAAAATGTACACTTACTACTTGCGTAACATGTACATGGAAAATAACTTGGTTAAACCTAATAAGTTAGTATTGTGTGATTGTCCTATTGATTTAACAAAGATTAAAACCCCAAGTTATTTCTTATCCACGATTGACGACCATATTGCGCCTTGGAAAACAACTTTTATTAACACCAGTTTATTCTCAGGCCCGATTGAGTTTGTATTAGGGGCGAGCGGACATATTGCGGGCGTTATCAACCCTGCGAATAAGAACAAGCGTAACTACTGGGTAAATGGTGAAGTCGGTAAAGGTGCTGATAATTGGTTAGCGACAGCGACTTCTAAACCAGGTAGCTGGTGGACAAACTGGAGTGAATGGTTGAAAAAACAAGGTGGTGAACCCGTTGCTGCTCCTCAAGCATTAGGCAACAAAGATTACCCTGTGGTTGAACCTGCTCCTGGTCGTTATGTTGTAAAACGGATTGGTTAATTTTTAACTAAGTTCGGCGGAGTATCAAAAAATAAAAACCTGCTAGGTTTTCAAAATCTAGCAGGTTTTTTTATATTTATCAGAACCACAATTTACACAATAAAAAACCATTATTTTTTACTCCCTATTGTGTTACTATAAATTAATAAATTTAGCTTCTATACACACTACATCATAAAAATTATGACTATTGATTTAGCACTTCTCATTGGTTTTACCCTCTTAATTATTTCCCTTATTCATCTTCTATTGCAGAAAAATAATGCTTTTAAAATTCAAACGGAAGAGTTTGAACTATTTAAGGAACATTATAAAGATGTAATTAATCTTGATGCTGTAATAGAAGCAAAAAATAAAGAATTGAATCTTCTTAAACTAGAAGAAAAAAATCTAACTAGCTCTCAAGCCAATAAACAAGCACAACTTGAAGTTTTAAAAAAAGAAATTTCAATTCTTGAAGAAAATTTAGAAAATATTTCTTATGGGCTTTATAAACCACATTTTGACTATACAAACTCAGAAGAGTTTAAAGAAAAGTTAGAGGAAATCCGCAAAAAACAAGCCGCATTAATTAAACAAAATACAGCTACTTATTGCCTTACAAAATGGACTGTTGGTAATAGCACAAAAGAAGGCGAAAAGATGGTAAAACAATCCGCTAAAATGATGTTGCGTGTTTTTAATGGAGAATGTGATGCTGCAATTGCTAAAGTTAGTTGGAATAATATTAGTACAATGGAAACCAGAATTGAAAAATCTTTTGAAGCTTTAAATAAACTCAACTCTATTAATACCATTAGTATTTCTAGTGACTATAAAAACTTAAAATTACAAGAGCTTAGATTAGAGTTTGAATTGCAAGAACAACTATATCAAGAAAAAGAAGAACAGCGTCGTGTCAGAGAACAAATGCGTGAAGAAGAAAAAGCAGCGCGTGATTTAGAAAAAGCACAACGTCAGGCAGAAGATGATGAGTTGCGGTATGAAAAAGCATTAGAAAAAGCTAAATTAGAAGTGGAGAAAGCAACAGGTAAACAATTAGATGAATTAAATCTAAAAATTAAACAATTACAAGATAGTTTATTGTTAGCTCAACAAGAAAAAGCGAGAGCAATTTCTCAAGCACAATTAACTAAATCTGGTCATGTTTACGTTATTTCTAATATTGGTTCTTTTGGGGAAAATGTATACAAGATTGGTATGACTAGACGTTTAGAACCAATGGATAGAGTTAGAGAATTAGGTGATGCTTCAGTTCCATTTAATTTTGATGTTCATGCTATTATTTATTCAGATAATGCACCAGAATTAGAAAACATGTTGCACAAGAAACTTGAAGAGAAAAGAGTAAATTTAGTGAACGCGCGAAGAGAGTTTTTTTATATTTCTATTGATGAAATAGAAAATATCGTAAAAGAACTCAATTTAAATACAAGTTTTATTAAATTAGCGGAAGCTAAAGAATTTAGAGAGAGTCAATCCCTTCGGGGTCTGAAACAACAAGTTTCAAATATAAATGATGTTACTAAAGTACAAAACCAACCACTTTCAAATTTAGGTTGGGGTAAATTTGGTAAACACTAATTTAAGATTTTAAATAAAGCATTTAGAATTATTATTGTATTTTATTTGCCAGTTTTCATAGGACTGGCAAACCTCATTTCCATATAAAATTTTGCGTTAGCTTAAATAGTTTGCTAAAACGGTTAAAGCTATTGCACTCCTCAATCTTCTCTCACTTTCCCCGATTTTCTAAAGAAATAGAATTAGCATTAGAAACAACTAATTTATTTTTATTTGTTTCCTCTGTTTCTTCTTCTGCATTTAATTGCAAAGAGTCTTCTTCTTCCAAAACTTTCTCACTTTCACGCGCTAAGTTGAAACCGCAATAACTTACAACTAATGCACCTTGAATACCAATAGAAACAAATGTCACAATTTGTAAAATAATAGAATAAGCAACGGCTTGTGTTTCTGAAACATGATACAGTTGTAATGCTAATACAGAAGCAATTTGATAAATCCCCACATTACCAGGTGCAGAAGGTAAAGAAGCCCCTAAACCAATGAAAACACCCACAGTCACCGCAGCATCAAAACTTAATGTCCAACCAAAGGCTTGGAAAATATACCAAAAACTATGGTAATCCACCCAAAAAGCAAAAATGCTTAGAAAAACAGCCGCTAATAAACTGCTAATATGTCTAAATGCTTGCACCGCTTCTAAACCGTGTAACGTCATTTCTTGCAGTTTTTTGGCAAAACCAACAAAATGATAACTTTCAAGCCATTTATGCAATTTATCAACAATTAACATTAATATAATCAATGCAATTAAAATCGTAACCGCAATAATAACAACCCCAGTTCCTAAGCGTGGGTCTAGGTTTTTACCATGCCAACCGATAATAAATAACAAGATAAAACCTAAAGTTAATACATCTGCTAAACGGTCTAAAACAACAGTAGATAAAGCGCGTCCTAATGTTGTTCCTGTAAAATGTTGAATACTAATTGCTTTTAGCACTTCCCCTGCGCGCAAGGGATAAATCATGTTGCCTAAATAGCCAATGCTGTTAGCTTGCCAAAAAGCGACGTAATTTGTAACAGGTTGACGGGCAATAAATAACCAGCGTAATGAACGAATTGCAATAGAAATCCACATTAAAACGACGGCGAATAATAATTCTTGAAAACGCAAATTTTGCAAAGTTTGCCAAAAGGCTTGCCAATCCAAACGTGCAAATAAAATTGCTAAAATACTCAAACTTATTAAAGTGCCAATTGCAATAAACCAATGTTTTTTTTTCATTTGTATGTTGTCATCAATCAATAAAAGATACTTATCTTACAGGGCGTGATTCTGAATTAATTTTTTATATAATTCAATCGTTTGATTTACTTTACTGTCCCAACTGTATAAATTTTCTGCTACTTGCCGCGCGGCGTGTGCCCGTTGTTGCCAACGCGCTGGCTGTTGCACAATATTTTCAAAACATGCCGCTAAATCTTTAACCACGCCTTGCCAATTTGTCATTGGCAATAATTGTCCCACTTCATCTGTTACAATTTCCGCAGGGCCGCCAAAATCTAAGGCAATCACTGGACGACCAACCGCCATCGCTTCTAGTAGCACCGCGCCGCCTGATTCACGCACAGAAGGTAAGCAAAGCGCATGGGCTTGCTGCATTTTTTCAACCACTTGCGCCGCTGGCAATGCACCATGAAAAGTGACATTAGCTTGCAAGGCTAATTGTTGCGTTTTGGTTTCTAACTCTGCCCGTTGTGCACCATCGCCGACAATATCTAATTGAATATTAAATTTATTTTTCACCGCCGCGATGGCTTCTAATAACATTGCTATCCCTTTGAAAGGCACTAAACGCCCGACATATACGATTTTTAGCGGCATTGTTGCAGAAGGAAAATCTAACCATGGTTTAGCGGTGAATAAATCTAATAGCACGCCATTTTCAATGACTTTTACACATTTATCACGATAACGGTGCGGAATGCCGTTTAAAGTGGCTTGCGTTGCGACCAGCAAAGCACTGGCTTTGGCTAAGGTGCGATATAAGCGTTGCGGAATGAGGGCAAGATTACGGGCGGGATAAATCCAACTAGAATCTGCCTGCATGATTTCTGGAAAATTCTTGGGATTGGGCATGTTGCCATTCCAAGGGCCTAATACTACAGGTAAATTTAAAGTATGTAAGCGCGTTGCAATTTTGGGTGAAACAGGGGTGGGAATATGAATAATATCCCATTTTTGCTCACGTTGTTGTTGCTGTTTGAGCAATTTAACCGCGGTGTAGTCATACACATAAGTATCTAAAGAAGAAAGTAAAAAAGTAGCATGTTCACTGCGCGGAAATAATTTCACGGCTAAACGATATAAAGGGCCTGCAAACCATTCAGTATCGATAAAAATTACTTCAGTATTGGGAAATGGCGCACCCGCTTGTTGCAATGCAGCTTGATTGCGAATGTGCGTAACTAAAGTAACGGGGACAGATTTTGCTAAATGCGCATACCATTGCCAACCAATTTGGGAAACGGATTCACCGCGTGGCGCACATTGATAAGCAGATAATAAAACACGCGGTGTTTGTGTGGATGCAACAGAGGTCATAAAGAAATATCCTTGTAGCCAATGAAAAAATCAAGATATGCTTTAAGTAAAGGACGCAATAGAAAAAAATGTCGCCGAATGCAAAATAACAACACTTTAGCACAAAAACGAAATAGTGCTGCAAACCACAAAAAACGCGGGTAAAAGCGGGCGGTAAATTTCAAAGTGCTTAGGTTTTCATAATACGTTGCTTTGCACAATTTTTGTACATCCTGTCCTAAAATAGATGCGCCGCCTTGATGATAAATAATGCTGCGGGGACACCACGCAATATTTAAACCGTGTGCTTTTAGCCGTAAAGTATAATCTAACTCTTCATAATATAAGAAGTAATCTTCTGTTAATACGCCAATTTTTTGAATAGCAGAAACTCGCAAAAATAAAGATGCGCCTGCAACATAATCTAAAAGAGGTTGAGAAGAAAGATTTAAAATAGTGGCTAATGGTTGTCCTGCAAATACTGGACGGACAATAGTTGTCAACGGAAAATAGCGACTGCCGCCTGCACATTGCACGCGGTCACGGTGTTCAAAATCTACTAAAGTACTGCCCCATAACGCAATTTCAGGGGCTTGCGTTGCACAATGAATAAGTTCTATTAACGTTGTGGTAGTAACTTCGGTATCATTATTAAGAATCCACACACATTCCACAGTTTCATCCTGTAAAGCGTAACGGATACCTATATTATTGCCGCCCGCAAAGCCTAAATTTTGCCCTGTTTGAATTAAAGTGAAAGCAGTTAATTTTTTTATGGACACATTCGCATTTTCTAATACAGTGAGTTGAGAAAACTGATTTAAAGCCCATTGTTGAATTTGCTTAAAAGAATCATTACTAGAAGCATTGTCGCATACAATAATAGAAAGCTGATGCTGTTTTATATTTAAGCTTGTTAATGACTGCAAACAGTGCAAAGTTTCTTGCCAATGATTCCAATTCAACACAATAACCGTAATATGCACAATTTTATTCCTAAATTTAAGGTAGCCTAATAATGCAAATTTATTTTGAACAATTACAAACATTATTATTAACTTGGTTAAAAAAAGAACCTTTAGAATTAAGCGAGTTTTTATTAATAAAGAAACTACAAAAAGAAAATTATGAAGGTTTTCATAATGTTTCTTTAAATGATAATATGGCATTGTTTAAAATGCACTTTATTTTGCATCATGCACTTTATCAATTACAGCAAACTTTATTTACTGAACAACGTTATTGTTTAATTATCAGTGCGCTTAAAATTCAATTATTACCGTATCACGCTGGAGATAGTGCATTGAGTGAATATGATGTTGTGCGTGATTTTTATCTCAATTGGAATAATTTTGAAGCAATGACAGGGGAAAAATTAGAGCATTTATTAAATAATTTCTGGCAAAAATTCTATGCAAAAAATGATTATCAGCAAGCACTTGCTATTTTTGGTTTAAAAGAACCTACAAATTATGAATTAATTAAAAAACGTTATCGTATTTTAGTTGGACAACATCATCCAGACCGTGGCGGCGATAAAGAAAAGTTGCAGCAAATTAACCAAGCAATGGAAATTTTAGAAAAATATTATGCTGCATCTTAAAAGAGATATTATTATAATGTTTTCATTTTCCAATAAGCAAGGTTATAAAACAAAATGTTAGCAATTGATTTACGTTCTATTAGTAAAACCTATCATCTTTATGATAATGGTTGGCAACGCTTAAAAGAAGTGATTACGCGCCGCCCTCAAGGAAAATCAATGTATGCCTTGCAAACGCTAGATTTGCAAGTGCCTTTTGGGCAAGTTATTGGCTTAATTGGGAAAAATGGGGCTGGCAAAAGCACTTTTCTGAAAATTGTTGCAGGCACTTTACAGCCCGACGCGGGCGGGGAACGGCATATTCAAGGGCGAGTGGCGGCTTTATTAGAATTAGGCGGCGGTTTTCATCCAGAGATGACAGGGCGGGAAAATGTTTATTTAAGTGCTTCTGTGATGGGATTATCACAAGCAGAAATTGATGCATGTTATGATGAAATTGTTGATTTTTCTGAAATTGGCGAATTTATTGACCGTCCCGTTAAAACATACTCATCAGGGATGTTTATGCGTTTAGCGTTTGCGGTCGCGACTTGCGTTGACCCTGATATTTTAATTATTGATGAGGCGTTATCGGTGGGCGATGGTGCATTTGCGCGTAAATCATTTGACCGCATTATGCAATTTAGAGAAGCGAATAAAACCATTTTATTTTGCTCACATTCTTTATATCAAATTGAAAAAATTTGCGACCGTGTTTTATGGTTAGACCATGGACAAGTAAAAGCGCAGGGTGAACCTAAAACAGTATTAGCAGCTTATGATGAATTTCTTAATAGTGGTAAAGAAGTTGCTCAAAAGCAAGCAATTAGTTTTTCTTCAATTCCGCACAAGCCTGTAAAAGCAGAAACTGCGCATATTGTGCATGTAGAAGCGACGGATGGAATCACGACAGGACAAAGCTTTAATTTAACTTCACGTCAAAGTAATTTATCTTTGAAAATTGATTTTATTTACAATCCTAGTTTAAAACCACCTGTATTAGCAGCGGTTATTTTTCGCCGTGATGGTTTATTAGTGGCGAGTACCTCTAATCATAATGATGGTTTAGCGTTTCCTGAAAATGCAGAAGGAAAAGGAATAGCTTATTTAAGCTTTGCTCAATTACCTTTGCTTAAAGGCAATTATTATATTGATTTATATTTGCTGTGTGAAAATGCGATTCACCCTTATGAACATATTGCCACGGCGGTACAATTTTCTATTACACAATCAGATGTTGAACAAGGCGTTGTCAGTTTAACGCACCAATGGAAAACTGCGGCTTAATGTTTAAAACATTTTAAGCAACTCTGCACCTTTTTCTTTAAAAAATTTATGGACTTTTTCAATGAATATATTAAGTGATGCTGAACGGGAAATTGTACAAAGCTTGCCGCAGCCTTTTGGGTTTTATCGGGTTTTATCGGGCACAAGTTATTTGCATTTTGGTTATTGGCCAGTGGAGCAAATGGATTTAAGTTTAAATGAAGCACAAACAATTGCTTCAGAAAAGATTTTTAGCCATTTACCGCCACCGCCTGCGCGGATTTTGGATATTGGCTGCGGTTTGGGCGCGACGGCGGGCGCGTTGTTAAAACGCGGTTATGAAGTGGTGGCAATCGCGCCTGCGGATGAATTGATTGCTTCAGCGCGTCATCATTATGCAGGGGCGACCTATATTAGTTGTGGTTTTTTGGATGAACAGCCGTTATTAAGTGAACCGAATCAATATGATGCAATTTTATCACAGGAATCTTTGCAATATTTTCCTGATATTGACGCGGTTTTTAAGAAAATTAAGCGGTTATTAACGCCGACAGGACGTTTTTTATTATGTGATGAAGTGACTTATAACCCCGTGACGCGACAAGATTCAGCAGTGCATGAGGCGCAAAGTATTGAAAAATATTTAGCGGCAAATGGTTTTTATCATTCGCATCATGAATATTGGGGGGTGAATGTCACGCCAACGTGTATTCATGCGGTTGAAGGCTTTCAGCAGAAAAAAAGCTTGTTAATTGAATTATTTGGTGAGCAGTGTGCGGGTACAGTTGACCATTTTTTAGCAGGTTGGCAGCAGCAACTTGGATGGTACACACAAGGTATTTTTGGCTATGAATTTTGGGTGTTACATGCCAGTGATATTTGTTTGAAAGGCTATGATGAAGGCGACGAGCAGGCGATTTTAACGGCGTTTAATGCGACTTTTAACACGCAACGCGCTTTAAAGCATTGGCAATGGAAGTATTTAAATAATCCATATGGCAAAACGTGGATTGCGACGGCGTGGGATAAATCGCAAGTGATTGCGCAATATGCGGGTTATCCAGTGCCGTTGTATGTGGATAAGCAGGTGCATTTGAGTTGTCAGGCGGCGGATGCGTTTACTGTGCCGACGTATCGCAAAATTGGTTATGGTGCAACGGGGTTGATGAGTCGCTGTTTTTATTATTATGAGCGGCAGTATTGCGAGTTAAACACTATTTTTGGTTATGGTTTTAATGTTAATAAAATTCAGAAGTTAGGGAAATTATTTTGGCAGCATACTGTGCCAGCGGCGGTGTATCAGTGGAAATTGAACGGGGCAGCGTTGGATAAATGCAGAAGTGCGTCGACGTGGCGGGCGGGTTTAGCGGGGTATCGCGTGGTGCGGACGCAACAGGCGGGCGATTGGGCGACGCAGTTGTTTGAGCAGGTGAAAGATGAATATGGCTGGTTGTTGGTACGGGATAAAACGTATTTGAAATGGCGATATGAGCAACATCCTGAATTTAAGCATGATTTTTTTGTAGTGTATCGTTGGAATCGTCCCATCGCTTGGATTGTGGGACGGGTGCAGGATAAACAGTGGTTGTGGGGGGATGCGCTTTTTACGCCTGCAAGTGCTGAATTGGCTTTGTCTTTGGTTTTAAAGAAATTATTAGCGATTTATTCGCAAGTTGCCGAAATTGACAGTTGGTTTGCAGAAGTGCCGCAATGGTGGAATGGGGAGCTTGCAAAGTTTGGGTTTGATAAGCAACGGCAGCATCAAAATTTGGATTTGGTGGTGCGTTTTTATTTGCAGTCCATGCCGCCCGAAACTTTAGCGCAGCATTTTTATTTCACTTGGGGCGATAGTGATTTGTTTTAAAGAAATGGCTTTGTAAATTTTATGGGGATGGAGGCCAGAGTTATGAGTAATGATGCGTTATCTTTAGCACGCGAAAAATTAGCGGCGTTAGAAAAGGCGTTAGTTAAAGAGACTGATGCCGCTGAAAAATTTAAATTATAGGAGTTACGCAGTTGAAATGCGGAGTGCAATTGTTTTAGCGATTGCTTTTGAGACTTGGCAGAGCTGCGAACTTATACCCACAGACCTGCTAGTTTTTGAAAACTTAGCAGGTCTTTGTTTTTGTTTAAATCTATCACCAAACTTGGGTTATTTATTTCGCGGCAACACTTGCAATCGCTAAAGCGATTGCACGCCGTTTTAATCAATTTAAAATGCTTAATTTTATGTTTACTGCGAAACTCTTAATTTTCTTTAAGAGAATTCAGAAAGAAAATTTTGAATCACATATATTTTAACAAAACAATAAGGTTCTAATTCACTGTATTCATTTGGTACAGCATAACCATTGATTAATTTGTATAAATCATCTTGAATATTTTCAGAGCTTTCAAATAATTCGTTAACAGTTTGTTGCATGGCTTTATATAATTCAGTTCTACATTCCTTTAAATAACGACAATTTAAATTAAGTATGTTATCTAAATCATTTTGTATTTCCGTTTTAAGTGGCTCTGATACGTTCGTAGCGAGTATTTCCCCTGTATCATTGTAAGAAAAATAAGAATCTAGTTTTTCATCTTTTAAATCAAAATGTATCAATGAATTATTTTTTGAATTATTACAAATATTTTTAGGTTTAGCTGTAATAAATAATAACTTTTTTCCTTCAGGAAATTTTTTAATACTTGATATAGGTTCTTTTTCTTCTCCTTTTTTCCAGTAAATATTAGATTCATTAGTAGAATAAGTATTACATAAATAATTTTTGAATCGTTCCCAATCATTAGAAAATCTTTCAACTTCTTTTTCTGTTACTTGATATTCAATTGTAATATTTTCTCCTGCTTCTTTTTGCGTGGAGCAAGCTACAAATAAATTGTGCTCATCAAAAATAAATTCTGAATCTTTTGATTTAGGTATTAAATGCTCTATGTCTGCGTGATTGGGTTTTATTAAAGGTGAACCACAATAGCAGCAAATTTTTCCTTGGTTCTCTAAAAGGAAATCTTTTAATTCATCGTAACATTTTGTTTTAACGAATTTGCTCCATAATTTAGAGGGTTTTTCAGTAGTGAGTTGTTCTTGTGTTTTATTGTTTTTCCACTCTTGAAACTTTGCTAATCTTGGTTCTGATAAACGATTTTCAGGGATTATAATTCTTTTCATTTAATTAAAATCTTCTTGTTTTTCAATGTGGTTTCAAGGCGAATTAAATCTTCATCATAAGGGTCAATAATACTTTTTAACTCAGTAATTAACTCTTCCGCTTGTGTAAAAGAAGGATTATTTTTACTCATTTCTCTTACTAACGTATCTAAGCGTTTTAATTTGTGCTGGATAATTTTGGGACGTTCTTCTACTCTCATGTGTTTTAAAACACGAGAATTTTTAGAAGCAAAAGGATAATATTCGCTAGAATTAAAAAGTTCTATCGTTATTTTACCGCTTTGTTCATCTTTAACAAGGTTGTAAATAGTAAAATTAACACCTGTTATTTTTATTTCTTTACCGTTAATTTCTTCTTTGATATCAAAAGAACTAAAATTGCTTAAAATTAAAGGGCTATGAGTTGTTACTATAAATTGTAACTTAGGGAAAACAGTAGCTAAGACAACTAAAATATTCCGTTGCCATTGCGGATGCAGATAAGTGTCAATTTCATCAATTAATACAATTCCATGCAAATCTTGAATTGTGTTTGCTTCGTAACGTTTGCCGCGTGTGTTGGGATTGCGTAAAAAGGGATTTTTATCGTCTTTCGCAGCGGTTTGATGGGCGGCTAAGGCACTGTATAAGCGCATGACTAAGCGACCTACCCAGATGAAAATGTTTGTATAGCCTTGACTTAACAAGTCTAAAGAAATCCCGTCGGGCATGTCGGGGGTACAGATGATAATGTCTTTTTTCCCCGTTGCAGGGTCGTGAACGGCACTTTTTAAGCGAATCGCGTTTGTTTCAGTGTCAGAAATAATTTTAGAGAAAATATCAAAAACCCAATTGATTTGTACTAAATTTTCAGTGCGAATTTTAGCATCAGGTTCTCGATATAATGCAACTATCCATTCCACTAAATCCGCTTTCCAGTTTGCAATGTCGCGGTCTTCTATTAAATCAATTACGTCATTTAAATTCGGTTCAGCAATTTTTCCTACATTTTTTTGAGCGCGTTTCTTTCCTTGTGGAAAACCTAGCACTAAATCAATAAAACGGTTATCACTGGACAATAACCATTCGTCTTTATTGTCGACAAAGGTTTCTACTTTTACGCCTTGCAATTCTGTGTGATTAAATTCAATGATTTGACTTTGCACAGCATTAATTTTTAAATTTAAATGAATAGAACCGCTATTACAAAATTGTTTTGTACCATCAAACTCTGTTTTTAAAATGCGTAAATAATCTTGAATTAGTTCAGTGTTTAATGTTCCTGCAATGCCTGATAATGCTAAAGCAATTGCTTTTAAAATTGTTGATTTGCCGCTTCCATTTTCACCGATAAAAATTGTAACTTGTCTGCTTAAATCAATGCCAAGACTTTCAAAGTGTCCAATGTTTTCTAATTGTAAAGAATGTAGTTTTAATGGTTCACCGATTTCATTTAAAGTTTTTATTTCAGCACTTTCTAATTTTTGACGTAATAAAGTCGTAAATTTTAAAGATTGTAAAAATTCAGTTTCAGGAATAAAACTAAAATCGGCGATTTGATTATTTTTAAAGGCTAAATAATCATCAATTTGGGTTTTATCGATTAAAAATGCGTCTAAAGCACTTTGCCAATCTTGGGAATAGGTTTTTTTCCATTGTTTTTTATTATTTGTTGCTTGAGAAAATCCATCAAGTAATTGCGTTATATCTTGCAAAAACTCAGCTTTTTCGCGGGAGTCATTACCATTAAGAGTAATTGTTACTTGCTGTTGCTCAAGATTGATTTCAATAGCAATGGTTGGCATTTGATTTGTGCTATCTATGCCTTTCCAAAAAGAAAAATATAAAAATTCTTCTTCGCCTAAAAACCAATAACCTTTAGAAAGTCGCCCTTGTTCATCATTGCGATGCGTGCGCAGGGTAAAAAATAATTGCGGATTGTTTTCACGCTTTTGTAATAGAAATTGTAAAACAGTTTTATGTAACTGACTAATAGCAGAAAAAGTGCCCGTATTATCTGTTTCTGTGCTAATAGTCTCTGCAAGATTCTTTAAACTTTGTGTTGTTTTCGGATGCTCAAAACCCAGTTTGCCCTCTCGTATTGCAAGTGCTTGCTGATGTAACTGTTTTGCTTCTGTATGCTTTCCTTCTTTTTGATAGGATTTAGCGAGATTATATAACCCATCAGCAATGGCAATATGGTCATTACCAAATTTATTTCGCCAAATGGCTAAGGCTTTTTCGTAAAACTCTTTTGCTTTGGCATAATCACCTTGGTCTGAATAAATAGTGGCGAGATTATTAAGGCTCGAAGCCACATCAGGATGTTGCGAACCGAAGTGCTTTTCTTGAATGGCTAAGGCTTTTTCATGAAATTCTGTCGCCTTGGCATAATTACCTTGGTCTGTATAAATATTGGCAAGGTTTCCTAAGCTCGAAGCCACAGAAGGATGTTGCGAACCAAAGTGCTTTTCACGAATGGCTAAAGCTTTTTCGTTAAATTCTGTTGCTTTGGTATAATTGCCTTGAGCTTGGTAAATAGTGGCGAGATTATTCAGACTAGAAGCCACATCAGGATGTTGTGAACCAAAATGCTTTTCTTGAATGGCTAAAGCTTTTTCGTTAAATTCTGTCGCTTTGGCGTAATCACCTTGGGCTGAATAAATATTGGCAAGATTTCCTAAGCTCGTAGCTACAGAAGGATGCTGTGAACCAAAGTGCTTTTCTTTAATGGCTAAGGCTTTTTCATGAAACTCTGTCGCCTTAGCATAATCGCCTTGTAAATAATAAATATTGGCGAAATTTCCTAAGCTCGTAGCTACATGAGGATGTTGTGAATCAAGGTGTTTTTCGCGAATAGCTAAGGCTTTTTCATTAAATTCTAATGCTTTACTATAATTACCTTGAGCTGTATAAACATTAGCAAGATTATTAAAAATCACAGCTATACTAGGGTGTTCTGTTCCTAATGTCTCATTTAAAATTGTAAAGGCTTTATTTAGTAAAGTTTCTGCTTTTATATAATTTCCTAATTTATTGAAAGCATTTGTAGCATTAACCAAACAGCTTGCATAATTTTTTTCTTGTCCTTTTATGCTTTTAAATAACTCTGCAGCCTCTAAAAAATTATCAACCGCTTGTTGATAGTTAGCTATCTCTAGCGCATGTTCACCTGCATCAAATTTCTCATTTGCTACGCTTAATCTTTTATTAAAATTCATTGTTAAATAAACCTGCTGAAAAAATACAAAATCTTGTTAAAACTGAATAAGCAATGAATTATTGTAATGCTTAATCACCTAAATGATAACCACCCTATAAACTTTCTAACTTTCCCACACCCGCTCGAAAAAACGATTCATGCTAAATTAATTTGCCAAAAATTTCGCCCAAACTCTACGAATTCGTTTAAAATTTGCGCTACCAAAAAAAGCAGTTAACAAATTCAGTGAGGAGTAATGATGACTTTAATTAAAGAAGATGACTTTATTCAAAGTATTCAAGATGGCTTTCAATATATTTCCTATTACCATCCTATTGATTATATTAAAGCTTTAGGCGAAGCCTACGAGCAAGAACAATCCCTTGCTGCAAAAGATGCAATGGCTCAAATTTTAGTCAACTCCAGAATGTGCGCCGAAGGACATCGCCCTTTATGCCAAGATACTGGAATTGCAGTTGTTTTCTTAAAAATCGGCATGAATGTCCGCTTTGATACACAACTCGATTTAGTTGAATTAGTCAACGAAGGCGTACGCCGCGCCTATAATCACCCCGATAACCAACTCCGCGCCTCCGTATTAAGCGACCCCGCGGGCAAACGTAAAAACACCAAAGATAACACCCCCGCTGTCGTCCATGTTGAATTAGTACAAGGCGATACCGTTGATGTGACTTTAGCAGCCAAAGGCGGCGGCTCAGAAAACAAATCAAAATTAGTCATGCTCAACCCCAGCGATAGTATCGTAGATTGGGTATTAAAAACCGTCCCCACCATGGGCGCGGGCTGGTGTCCTCCTGGTATGTTAGGCATCGGGATTGGCGGCACACCTGAAAAAGCAATGTTATTAGCCAAACAATCCTTAATGGACCACATTGATATTCACGAATTAAAAGCACGCGGCGCGCAAAATCGCGTTGAAGAATTACGCTTAGAATTATTTGAAAAAGTCAATGCGTTAGGTATCGGCGCACAAGGTTTAGGTGGTTTAACCACTGTGTTAGATGTCAAAATTTTAGACTATCCAACTCACGCCGCTTCTTTACCCGTCGCGATGATTCCTAACTGCGCCGCCACTCGTCACGCACATTTTGTATTAGATGGCAGCGGCCCCGCTCGTTTAGACCCGCCCAATTTATCCGATTGGCCAGCCGTCACTTGGGAAGCCAGCAAAGACACTCGCCGCGTGAATTTAAATGAAGTCACCCGCGAAGAAGTCGCCAAATGGCAACCAGGCGAGCGGATTTTATTAAGCGGTAAATTATTAACGGGTCGCGATGCAGCACACAAACGTTTAGTCGATATGATTGCCAAAGGCGAACCGTTACCTGTTGATTTTAGTAACCGTTTTATTTACTACGTCGGACCCGTTGACCCTGTGCGTGATGAAGTGGTTGGACCCGCAGGCCCAACGACTGCGACACGGATGGATAAATTCACCGATACCATTTTAGAAAAAACGGGGTTAATTGGCATGGTCGGTAAAGCCGAGCGTGGCCCTCAAGCAATTGAATCAATTAAAAATCATAAAGCAGTTTATTTAATGGCTGTGGGTGGCGCGGCGTATTTAGTTTCTAAAGCGATTCGTGCATCTCGCGTCGTTGCCTTTGAAGATTTAGGCATGGAAGCGATTTATGAGTTTGATATTCAAGACATGCCCGTCACTGTTGCGGTTGATGTCAATGGCGAATCTGTACACAATACAGGCCCTAAAGAATGGCAAGCTAAAATTGGTAAAATTCCAGTTGTTGCTTAATTAACCTGAATTCGGCGAGAGATTCAAATGAAAATAAAAACCTACTAGGTTTTTGAGACTTAGTAGGTCTGTTAGTATGGATTCAAAGGATTAGCAATCCTTGCAATCCATTGAGTTTGAAATATTTATTCGTCTAACTCGCGTATAATAGCCAGTCTTGTGAGCTTATATTACAGACCTGCTAGGTGTTTAAAACCTAGCAGGTCTTTTTTTATGGTAATTTCTAATGGACACCAAACAATTGTTGACTATCGCCATTTGCATAGCGAACTTCAAAATCGCTTAATCCGTCGCCATTGACATCTAGCAACGGCACAATAGAGGTTTTACCATCTGTGTGTGCATTTTTGCGTACGACATAATCCCAACGTCCGCGAATGGTCGTGATTTCTCCCGTGCTCGAGGAAGTGGGCAATTCCGCGATACCATTATTGAAAAATGTCGGACTGGCTTTGCCTGTAATAGTCAACGCATTCATTAACTCGGTTTCATTTGCCGTTGTTGGTGCAAATACTTGCTCGACAAAAACGCCCGCTTGAATTTCATAAGATACAATGACTTCTATGCCATAGATACCCATGCGGGTAAAAATACCACTGCTGCCAAAAGATGAGCCTATGCTAATAACCCCTTGGGAACGTGTAGCAAAATAGTTGAGTGCGTCATTTATCGCAGTGACTTGTAATGAACCCGTGCTTAACATACTGGCTTGCAAACCGTAATTAGCTAAATAATTGCTTAATAACGGTAAATAAGCGACAGGCTGCATCCAAATTTGTCGCCCTGTGTGGGTAACGAATTGAATTGAACCTTCTAATTCATACGTCATGCCGAGCGGAATATCACTGACCAAGGCAACATTTTCACCGTTTTTGTACAGTTGCCGTGAGAATTGTTGAATATGGCTAGGACGCAATAAGCGCAATTCAGTGGGCGTAATCAGCACATAATAGCCATTTTGATAAGCAATTAATTGATAACCTTCGCCATTTTTCTCGAGTAGCAATTTGTTAATTGCTGCTAAAATGCCGCCTGTAACGCCATTTTTTACAATATCTTCACTTAAATCGATACCATTAACAGCATCAAATAAGTTGAACGTATCCGCTGGATTTAACATGCAATTTAAATTTAGCGAAGCTGGAATTAAGCTATTGTTATCAAACAGCGTGCCACGACATAATTTCGCGCTACTGCTAACGGTTGAACCTTTATCAATCAATAAGTTCCGCAGTTCACTCCCCGCTAACACCGTTACATTTTGCAAGCTTGCCGTGCCAGTATTACCATTTTTATCTTTCACGTTGAATGTGCCGCTCAAAATACCGCCATCAATCAATGTGTTAGGTAATAAAGTAATCTCGTGGGGAGATGTACCGTCAATTGTACCAAGATTTTTAATTGTGCCGCTGAGTGTACCGCCTTGAAGTGTGCCGTAAATATCAATGCGCGGACTCTCAAGCTCTGCGCCATCATTACTGTAAAAACAATTAACAACGCTTGTTGTGCCTGATAAAGTGGTTTTACAACTCTTAGCATTGTCATTGTCTTTGATAAGTAAGCGCAAAATGTTAGGTACGCCTAATTTTGCATCGCCAGAAACATTGAATAATTCAATATTTAATTCGCGTGTATCTTCAGCTTTAGCGTTATCAATCAGGGTGATTTCTAGCGTTTTATCCGCAGTTTCTTGATTACGCCAGATTAATGAGCCTTTACTGCCTGCATAGTAATCAACATTTATTTTTGCGGCATTGCTAATATTGGGTTTTTCTACAAGCTCATATTGCACGCCGATTTCGCCTGTTTTTCCACCCACGCGGCTAATGTTAATTTTTACCGCCCCATCATTTTCATAGACTTCTTTTACACTTACGTTGTCTTTGAATTGAATCGTGGTGCTGTCGTCATCTACGATTTTAATCGTGGCTTGCGCAGAACCCAAAGTAACACCTTGATTTGCCATTGCATCGCTAGTGGATAAACTAATCGCTAAATTAAAACGTTCTTCTGCTTCTGCAACATCATCATCAACAACGACAATTTTTAAGGTTTTTGTCCCAGATTCACCATCAGCCCAGATTAATTCACCTTTATCAGGTTCAAAATCATTGATTTCTTGTGCAGTATCAGCAAGCAGTTGATAGTTAATGCGTACTTCGCCATCACTGCCATCTGCGCGCACGACATCAATAGTCAATTGTTTTTGATTTTCTTCCACGGAGTAGCTTTGTAACGCTAAATAAACCGTACCCGCACGAGTGGCTGGGGTTGGCGGTGAATAGATACTATTGCTAATTTGTACCGTTGTCGTTGCAGGTACAGCTAATACACTGTTTTCACTTGGGTTATATAAAGCAACATTAAATTGCTCATCACTTTCAGTCAGTGTATCGCTGTAGATAGGAATTGTAATCCATTGTGAATTGCCATCATTTGGGGCGAACGTTAAAGTGTTTTGCATAGAAACATAATCCACATTGCCTATCGCATCGCCGTCACGGGTTTGATAACTCACTGTCAATGTTTGGGTTAAATCTCCCGCCCGTTTTACTTCTAACAATACTTTTGCATCGCTTTCACTGACCTGATAAATGGATTGAGCAAAATAAACCCTCGGCTGTGTAGAATCTTGCGACGTGCTTGGCGTACCTGTGCTGTCGGCAATTTGTAAAGTTGCTTTGCTAATCGCGCCAATGGTTGCGCCGCCTTGTGCATTACTTAATTGCAATTGCAAGCTTTCAGTCCCTTCAACGACGGTATCAGCATTAAGTGGATATTGCAGGGTTTTAGCTTGTGCATCGCCCGCTGCCCAGTTCACTGTGCTAGAAACAGGCATTTTATAATCTACATTTACACTTGCTGTACCACCGATAACTGAGACATCTGCACTAATTGCCCCTTCGCTACCGCCTAAACGGTTGAAATTAATGGTTGCAATGCCATCAGCTTCAGCCGCGTTATAAGTGCTAGTGCTAAATTGCACAAGTCCTTGTCCACCAACGGGGGTATTGATAATGTGAATTATCGCTTTGTTAATTGTGCCAAATTGTGCATTTGCACCCGTAACAGCCGTTAATTCTAAATTGAAAGTTTCCGTTTCTTCGTTGAGACCATCCACTTGAATAGGGATTTCGATAAAGCGCAAATTGCTATCGCCACTTGCCCATGTCAATGTGCCTTTAGTGTCGCTAAAATCTTCACCTGTTGTCGCTGTACCATTGCTAGTTTGATAATTCACGCTGACATCACCCACACTGCTTGCTGCACGAGTGACTAGAATTAACACAGTGCTATCCAGTTCATTAACATAATAATCTGCGGTAGCAATTTGAATACTGCTAAATGCCGCCGTATCAAAAATGCTCACAGTCGCAATATTATTGCTGGATAAAGTCGCGCCACCTTGAGGATTAGACAAGACAACATTAAATTGTTCTGTCGATTCATTCAGTCGGTCGCTGAGTAAATTCACGGTTAAAAATTTATCGCTACTGTCGCCATCTACCCATGTTAACGTGCCTGTTGCCGCTTCTACATCTTCGCTTAAAGTAGCTGGATTGCTGGCACTACTTGCAGCCGTTACGGTATAAGTGACGCTGACTTGTCCCGCTGTACCATTGAGGCGTTTGACAGGAATTGTCACAGTTTCCCCTTCAGTGCCTGCCCAATAAGCGGCTGTCACGCTGTTAAATTCCAAGCTACCCGCAATCGCAAAGTTTGCCGTACAGGAATGTGCTGCGTCCATATTCACAATGCCATCTGCACAGTCCGCATCGCCTGACCAACTGCTGAATCCCCAGCTTGGATTTGCTGTTGCAATGAGTTGCACATTGCTTTGTTCATTAAATGAAGCTTGGCACAAAGTGCTATTCACACCGCAATTTAACTCTCCGCCGCTGGTGCTGACAGAACCTTGTCCTACGATGTTAATAGTTAAAGGATAAGAAGGCACTTTATCAATTTGGGCAATACAAGCTTTATTCGTATCTAGCGTTAAAGTCAGTGGATTGGTGCTTACATTAGAACAGCCTAAGCTCCCCGTCCATTTGACAAAACGGTTTCCTGTGCTTTCTTTCGCGGTTAGTGTGACGGCTGTATTTTGCTCATAGCGATAACAATTTACGCCGCAACTTGTCCCAGCAGGAGATACGGAAACTGTTCCCGTGCCTGTGCCTGTCGTGCTGATGCTGACTTGTGTCGTAGGAATTGCTTCAAATTTAGCTGTACAAGTTTTGCTGGTGTCGACTGTTATTGTCGTGGTGCTCGTCGTTCCTGAGCATGAATTTCCCCAAGAAACAAAGCGATAGCCTGTGTTAGGTGTAGCGGTGAGCGTGTGAGTAGCAATGCTTGTATATTCCTCTGAACAATCGCTGGGGCAATTAATGCTATCCGTGGTAACTGTGCCTGAACCGTTAACAGTAACCGCAAAATAATAAGTAGGCGGCGGTGGTGTGACATAAGTAAAAGTTGCAGTACACGTTTTGTTGCTGTCTAAAGTAAAACTACCGCTACAGCCCGCGCCTGACCAGCCCGAGAAAGTGTAATCAGTCGCAGCAACTGCACTTAAATTCACTGTTGAATTGATAGGTAAACTGCTAGAAACGCAGGTTGTTCCGCAGTCAATGCCGCCCGTGCCTGTGACTGTACCGCTACCTGTTTTGTTAACAGTGACTGTGTAGTTTAGTGGGGAGGTATTAAAAGTGGCTGTACAATTTTTATTAGCACTGACAACAACAGACAACGGGGAAGTTGAGCCAGAACAATCGCCTGACCACCCCGCAAAAATAGAACCGCCATCGGGTGTCGCAGTTAAACTAATACTTGTGCCTTGATTAACGGTTTCATCGCAATCTGTTCCGCAATCAATTCCTGTCCCTTCAACCACACCTGAACCCGTGCCTGCTATGGTGACAGCTAACGTATTGGTGATAACGGTGAAAGTTGCCGCACAACTTTTATTGTTGTCTAAAGTAACGGTTAAAGGATTGCTTGCACCTGTGCAGTCGCCCGACCATCCCGTAAAACTATAGCCAGCACTTGGCGTTGCGGTTAGAACAAGCGAACTGTTGACAGCAACGGACTCGTTACAATCAGCACCGCAATTGATTTCTGAACCCGCACTGGTAATTGTGCCTAAACCTGTTTTAGTCACAACTAAGGTTTTTGTCGTGGCACTGGTACTAAAGAGTGCTGTACAGGTTTTATCGCCAGTGATAGTGATAGAAAATGGATTTGTCATTCCTGAGCAGTCACCAGACCAACCTGCGAAAGTAGAACCTGCGTTAGCGGTAGCAGTGATAGAAATATTTGTGCCTGTAGTTACTGTTTCATTGCAATCGGTATTGCTTGCGTCGCAATTAATCCCTGTTCCAGTAATTG
>JACCEE010102124.1_pt1 | contig 34037 bp, 31 predicted proteins | sample 7449931 | NCBI WGS metagenome assembly JACCEE01 (sample SAMN15323457, study PRJNA562643) | freshwater metagenome | isolation source: river surface water | place: USA:Blue River Watershed | collected 2017-08-19 | reverse complement strand
ATCACGGGTTATGGCTTCCCCATGCACCGTGGCGGGCCCATGCTGTATGCCGATCAGTTTGGCCTCTTCAACGTGGTGAACACCATGCGCCGCTTCGCCCAGAACCCCCTGGACGATGCGAATTTCTGGACACCCGCGCCCCTCCTGGCCCGTCTGGCGGCTGAAGGTAAAACCTTCAACAACGTCCTCTGACCGAACACCCAAGGATTCCTCATGACTCAAGCTGTCATCGTCTCCACCGCCCGTACCCCCCTGGCCAAGAGCTGGCGCGGCGCGTTCAACATGACCCACGGTGCCACCCTGGGTGGGCATGCGGTCAAGCACGCCATTGCCCGCGCAGGCATCGAAGCCGGTGAGGTGGAGGATGTGCTGATGGGGTGCGCCAACCCCGAAGGCGCCACGGGTGCCAACATTGCACGCCAAATTGCGCTGATGGCCGACTGTCCCATCACCGTCTCGGGCATGACCATCAACCGGTTTTGCTCCTCCGGCCTGCAAACCATCGCCATGGCCGCACAACGCATCATCGCGGGTGAGGGCGATGTGTACGTGGCCGGTGGCGTGGAAAGCATTTCGTGCGTGCAACAGGAAATGAACCTGCACATGCTGATGGATCCGGCGCTCAACAAGAAAAAACCCGAGATCTACTGGAACATGCTGCAAACAGCCGAGCAAGTGGCCAAGCGTTACAACATTGCCCGTGAGGCCATGGACGAGTACGGAGCTGCCAGTCAGCAAAAAGCCTGTGCGGCCCAGGCCGCGGGCAAGTTTGATGACGAGATTGCGCCCATCACCGTCAAGGCCGGCGTGGTCGACAAGGTCATGGGCATGATGACCCGGGAAGTCACCGTCAGCCGTGATGAGGGAACCCGCGAAGGCACCACCCAGGCAGGCATCAGCGGTATCAAACCGGCCATCGCTGGCGGGGTGATTTCGGCGGGCAATGCCAGCCAGTTCTCCGATGGTGCAGGTGCCTGTGTGGTCATGCACGAAACGCTGGCGCAGCAGCGTGGCTTGAAACCCCTGGGGCGTTTCCTGGGCTTTGCCGTGGCCGGGTGCGAGCCTGACGAAATGGGCATCGGGCCGGTGTTTGCCGTGCCCAAGGTGTTGAAGCGCCTGGGTCTTACCGTGAATGACATCGATCTGTGGGAACTCAACGAAGCCTTTGCCGTGCAGGTCATGTATTGCCGTGACAAACTGGGCATTCCGGCCGATCGTTTGAACGTGAACGGCGGTGCGATTGCCCTGGGCCATCCCTATGGCGTGAGCGGTCAGCGGTTGACGGGTCATGCGCTGATCGAAGGCAAGCGCCGTGGCGCCAAGCGGGTGTGCGTGACCATGTGCATTGGCGGCGGCATGGGGGCGGCTGGCGTGTTCGAAGTGCTGTGAACAGCCTGTCGGGCTCAGGCAGTGTCCAGGAGCAGGCATGAGTTTGCGCCACACCCTGGACTTCCTGCTTTATGACTGGTTGCAGGTCCACACGCTCTCTTCGCGAGAGCGTTTTGCTGAGCACAACCGGGAAACCTACGACGCGGTGCTGGACACCTGCGAGCGGATTGCGCGCGAGAAATTCGCCCCGTACAACCGCACCGTCGATACCGAGGAACCTCAGTTCGATGGAGAACGTGTCATTCTCCCGGCTGCCACCCAGGATGCGCATGACGCCTATGTGGCCAGCGGGATGCTCAGCGCCGCACAGGACTATGACATCGGCGGCATGCAACTGCCGTTCACGGTGGAGTCCGCGGCCAACGCATTCTTTTCGTGTGCATCCGTCAGCATCAGCGCCAACATGCTGACCGTGGGCAATGCCAATTTGCTCATGGCGCATGGCACGGACACACAACGCACGGTCTTTGCGCACAACGAGTTCAACGGCCGCTTTGCCGGCACCATGTGCCTGAGCGAGCCTCAGGCCGGCTCGTCGCTCAGCGACATTGCGACCCGGGCCACGCCCGACGGCGAGGATTTTGACGCTGACCCATTGGGCCCGCGGTACCGGTTGCGTGGCAGCAAGATGTGGATCTCCACCGGTGATCACGAGTTGACCGAAAACATCGTGCACCTGGTGTTGGCCAAGGTGCCGGGGCCGGATGGCCAGCTGGTGCCCGGCACACGCGGTATCTCGCTTTTTATCGTGCCCAAGCGGCTGGTGGATACCCAGGGTCGCCTCACCGGTGAGCGCAACGATGTGGCGCTGGCCGGGTTGAACCACAAATGCGGCTGGCGTGGCACGGTCAACACCTTGCTGAATTTTGGCGAGGGTCGCTATCCGGTGCGAGCACCGGGACTCGATGGCCAAGGGGCTGGCGCCCTTGGATACCGGGTGGGTGCTGTCGGCGACGGCTTGCGCTGCATGTTCCACATGATGAACGAGGCCCGCATCAGCATTGGCATGTCGGCCACCCTGCTGGGTCTGGCGGGCTACTATGCATCGCTGGACTATGCCCGGCAGCGGCCCCAAGGCAGGTTGCCCGGCAGTGGGGGCAAAGACGCCACCCGGCCGCAGGTGCGCATCATCGAGCATGCGGACATCAAGCGGATGCTGCTGGCGCAAAAATCGTACGGCGAAGGCGCCCTGGCGCTGGCCTTGTATGGCGCACGTCTGGTCGATGAGCAACACACCGGCACACCCGAGCAAGCCCAAGAAGCGCGTCTGCTGCTGGAGGTGCTCACGCCCATTATCAAGAGCTGGCCCAGCGAATGGTGCCTGGAGGCCAACAGCCTGGCTATCCAGGTGCATGGCGGCTATGGGTACACACGAGACTTTCCCGTAGAGCAGTACTGGCGTGACAACCGTCTCAACATGATCCATGAAGGCACGCACGGCATCCAGGCGCAGGACCTGCTAGGCCGCAAGGTGGTGATGGAACAGGGGGCGGGATTGCGCGCCCTGTCAGCGCGTATCGAGGCCACGGTCCTGCGTGCGGTCAGCTCGGGTGACGAACGACTGGCCTCGTGGGCACAACAGTTGTCAGCCGCTTTTCAGCAGGTGCAGGGGGCGACCCAGCAGGCCTGGTCGCACAGCGAGCCTGCGCGGGTGTTGGCCAACGCGGTACCCTACATGCAAGCCTTTGGCCACACGGTCCTGGCCTGGACCTGGTTGGATGTGGCCCTGTCCAGTCGCGCAAGGACTGACGCCAACACCGGCCGCATGCTAGCCTGTCAGTACTTTTTCCACTATGAGTTACCCAAGATCGGTGCCTGGCTTCAAGTGGTGGCCCGTTGTGACACTACCTGCGCCGACATGCCGGAAGACGCCTTTTGATTTTCCTGTGCAGACGGCTCTGACGCTCGTCTGTTTGAATATTGCTGAAAGTTGAAACGATGACTAGAACCCTCCAACAATTGGTCGACCTGACCGGCAAGACCGCGCTGGTCACAGGCGGCTCGCGCGGTCTGGGCCTGCAACTGGCGCATGCGCTTGGCGAGGCCGGGGCTCGCCTGCTGCTCACCTCCCGCAAAGCCTCGGACCTGGAGCAGGCGGTGGCGGAGCTGAAGGCTGCCGGCATCCACGCTGACTGGATTGCGGCGGATTGCGGCCAGCCCGAGGACATCGCCCGTCTGGGAGCCCAGAGCATTCAACGGCTGGGTGAGGTGGACATTCTGGTGAACAACGCGGGGGCTGCCTGGGGAGCACCCGCCGAGGACCATCCGCTGGAAGCCTGGGACAAGGTGATGAACCTCAACATCCGGGGCTACTTCCTGTTGTCGCAATATATTGGCAAGCACTCGATGATTCCGCGTCGCCGTGGCAGCATCATCAACCTCGCCTCGATCGCGGGGTTGGGGGGCAACCCAAAGGGCATGAACACCATCGCCTACAACACCTCCAAAGGAGCCGTGGTGAATTTCACCCGGGCATTGGCCGCCGAGTGGGGGCCCTATGGCATTCGCGTGAACGCCCTGTGCCCCGGTTTTTTCCCCAGCAAGATGACGGTGGGCACCCTCAAGGCCCTGGGTGAAGACAAACTGGCCGCGGGCGCGCCGCTGGGCCGTCTGGGTGATGACGAGGACCTCAAAGGTGCTTGCGTGTTGTTTGCCTCCGACGCGGGCAAGCACATCACGGGTCAGTGGCTCGCGGTGGATGGTGGCGTGAGCATCATCACGGGAGGCTGATGTGATGAATGAAGCTCCTAAAGCGGGTACCGCGTCGCTGCCGTTTGGCGTGGAAATTCCCTTCATCGACCTGCTCGGCGTGCAGATGAATTGGTTTGAAGGTGGTGAATCCGAACTGGCATTCACCCCCAAGCGCGAACACATGAACTCGTTTGAGATGGCGCACGGCGGCGTCATCATGACCTTGCTGGACATCGGCATGGCCACGGCAGCCCGCAGCATCGACAAAACCGAAGGCATCGTGACCATTGAGATGAAAACCAGTTTCATGCAACCCGCCAAGGGCTCGCTGATCACGCGTGGCAAACTCCTGCACCGTACCCGCACCACCGCGTTTGTGGAGGGGCGCGTCATCAACGCCGAGGGCGTGGTGTGCGCGCACGCCACCGGCACCTTCCGTTATGTTCCTCGTCGACCGGGCAGTGACGCGCCTTCGCAACCCGCCCGCCTTGTCACCGACTGAAAGCAACTGACCATGACCCTCAATCGCAAATTCCTTCTCGACAACCGGCCTCAGGGCGAGGCCACCGTCCACAACTTTCGTCTGGTGGAGGAGACCTTGCCGCCCCTGCAGGACGGCCAGGTGCTGGTTCGTCATCACTTTCTGAGCCTCGACCCTTACATGCGCGGTCGCATGAACGAGTCCAAGAGCTATGCACAACCCCAGGCGCTGGGTGAGGTCATGATTGGTGGCACCGTGGGCGAAGTGGTGGAGAGCCGCAGCGACAAGTTCCGCCCGGGTGAGACCGTGGTGGGCATGGGCGGCTGGCAGCTGTTCAGTGTGGTGAACGGCAACACCCCTGGCCTGCTGCGCAAGGTCGACACGCGGCAGGTTCCCATCAGCCATTACCTGGGTGCTGTGGGCATGCCTGGCGTCACCGCCTACTACGGCTTGACCCAGATCATCGCCCCCCAGGCCGGAAACACGGTCACCGTGAGTGCGGCCAGCGGTGCGGTGGGCAGTGCCTTTGGCGCCTTGGCCAAGGCCCGGGGGTGTCGTGTGGTGGGCATTGCGGGCGGGCAGGACAAGTGCGATTACGTGGTCAAGGAACTGGGCTTTGACGCCTGCATCGACTACAAACAGCACGCCGATGCCGTCTCGTTATCCCGCGCCTTGCAAACCGCTTGCCCCCAGGGCATCGACGGACATTTCGAAAATGTCGGTGGCAAGGTGCTGGATGCCGTCATGTTGCGCACCAACGCCTTCGCGCGCATTGCCGTGTGCGGCATGATCGCGGGCTACGATGGCGCGCCCTTGCCGATGGCCTACCCGGCGCTCATCCTGGTCAACCGCCTCAGAGTGCAAGGCTTTATCGTGAGCGAGCACATGGATGTCTGGCCAGCGGCCTTGCAAGAATTGGGGCAACTGGTGGGCAGTGGCAAGTTCCGTCCCCGCGAAACAGTTGCGCAGGGGTTGGACAGCGCGCCCGAGGCTTTCCTGGGCCTGCTCAAGGGACGCAATTTCGGCAAACAGTTGGTCCAGTTGGTGTGACACGCCGCGCGCTGACGCCCCGTGACCGGGCGTCGCCCCTGGGTGCCAAGCTTTGAAGAGGATGACGAGATGATCACGGACTTTGCGGGCAAGACGGCTGTTCTCACCGGTGCAGGTTCAGGATTTGGACTGGAGTGCGCGCGCATCGCCGCTGCACGGGGCATGCGTCTGGTACTGCTGGACGTGCAGCAAGATGCCCTGGACCGTGCGCTGGCCGAGTTGTCACCCCAGACCTCGCAGTGCATGGCGCGCCGTGTGGACGTGTCCGACGCCACGCAGATGCAGCAAGTGGCCAACGACGTGTACCAAGATTTTGGCGCCCCCCACCTGGTCTTCAACAACGCCGGTGTGGCGGCTGGCGGACTGGTCTGGGAAAACTCGCTCGACGACTGGAACTGGGTGCTCGGGGTCAACCTGTGGGGTGTCATCCATGGGGTGAGGCTTTTCACGCCCATGATGCTGGAAGCCTCGCGTCAAGACCCGTCCTACCGGGGCCACATCGTCAACACCGCCAGCATGGCGGGCTTGCTCACACCGCCCAACATGGGCATCTACAACGTGAGCAAGCATGCCGTGGTGTCGCTGACCGAAACCCTCTACCAGGACTTGCACCTGGTCACCGACCAGGTCAGTGCCAGCGTGTTGTGCCCGTACTTCGTGCCCACTGGCATCAGCCAGAGCCATCGCAACCGGCCCAGTCAGCACAGCACCGAGGCCCCCACCAAAAGCCAGCTGATCGGACAGGCCATGAGCGACAAGGCGGTGGGCAGTGGCAAGGTCAGTGCAGCCGAGGTGGCGCACAAGGTGTTCACAGCCATCGAGGACGACCAGTTCTACATTTACAGCCATCCCAAGGCGCTGGGCAACGTCCAGCACCGGATGGAGGCGATTGTGTGCGGGCGCAACCCGCCAGATCCCTTTGCCGAGCGCCCCGACATCGGCGAGAACCTGCGCCAGGCTTTGCGCTGACACGGGTGTCGTAGACTGTCGGGTTCGCGTCAACACGCGCGACCCCTGTTTTTTCATTGACGTATGCATTCCATTCTTGACCAACTCGGCACCGAACTGAAGGTGCGTGTCGAGCAGGTGAGGGCGGCCGTCGACTTGCTCGACGGTGGCGCCACCGTGCCTTTCATTGCCCGCTATCGCAAGGAGGCCACCGGGGGCCTGGACGATGTGCAATTGCGCGAACTTGAGGTGCGCCTGTCGTACCTGCGCGAACTCGAGGCGCGCCGCGACACGGTGCTCAAGAGTGTCGACGAGCAGGGCAAACTCACGGATGCCTTGCGAGCAGCCCTCCTGGGGGCTGCCACCAAACAGGAGCTGGAAGATCTGTACCTGCCTTTCAAGCCCAAGCGCCGCACCAAAGGGATGATGGCCCGCGAGGCGGGGCTGGAGCCGCTGGCCGATCTGCTGCTGCAAGACCCTTCGCGTGACCCGCAAGCCGAAGCCCAGGCCTATGTCACACCGGCGGGCACGGTTGAAGGGGCCGACTTCTCCAGCGTGCTGGCCGTGCTCGACGGGGTTCGCGACCTGTTGTCGGAACGCTGGGCCGAAGACCCGGCCTTGGTGCAGTCCTTGCGCGAATGGTTGTGGGAAGACGGGTATTTGCGCAGCCGCCTGGCGCCAGGCAAGGATGAGAACCATCCGGACAATGCCAAATTTCGTGACTATTTCGATTACGAAGAGCCCATCCACCGTGTGCCGTCACACCGTGCACTCGCGGTATTCCGAGGTCGCAGTCTGGACATTCTGGAAGCCAAGCTGGTGCAGGCCGAAGAACCCGAACCCGGCCAACCCAGCCTGGCAGAGGGCCGTGTGGCGCTACACCTGGGTTGGCGTCATCAAGGGCGGTTGAGCGATGACCTGCTGCGCAAATGCGTGGCCTGGACCTGGCGCGTCAAATTGAGTTTGTCCATCGAGCGAGACCTCCTGGGGCGCTTGCGCGAAGCGGCCGAGCAAGTGGCCATCAAGGTATTTGCCGACAATTTGCGGGACCTGCTGCTGGCAGCACCCGCTGGTCCGCGCGTGGTCATGGGGCTCGACCCGGGTATCCGCACCGGTGTGAAAGTGGCGGTGGTGGATGCCACTGGCAAGCTGGTCGACACCTCTACGGTGTTTCCGCACGAACCTCGACGTGACTGGGAAGGTGCCTTGCACGCGCTGGGTCGCTTGTGCGCGCAACATGGCGTGAATTTGATTGCCATTGGCAACGGCACCGCCAGTCGGGAGACCGACAAACTGGCAGCCGACCTGATCCAACGTCTCAAGTCCTTGCAACCTGATGTGGAGATCCAGCGCGTGGTGGTGAGCGAGGCGGGGGCTTCGGTCTACAGCGCGTCCGAATTTGCCAGCCAGGAAATGCCGGATGTGGATGTGAGCCTGCGCGGTGCCGCCAGCATTGCACGTCGCTTGCAGGACCCCTTGGCCGAGTTGGTGAAGATCGACCCCAAATCGATCGGGGTGGGTCAGTACCAGCACGATGTGAACCAGGGCGATCTGGCCCGCACCCTCGAGGCGGTGGTGGAGGATTGCGTGAACGCGGTGGGCGTGGATGTGAACACCGCCAGCGTCCCCTTGCTCGCGCGCGTCTCCGGCCTGAGTGGAGCCACGGCCCGTTCGCTGGTGCGCTGGCGCGAAAGCCAGGGGGCGTTTGCCAACCGCCAGCAACTGCTCAAGGTGCCCGGACTGGGCGCTAAAACCTTTGAACAGTGCGCCGGCTTTTTGCGCATCCGTGGCGGAGATAACCCGCTGGACATGACCGGGGTACATCCAGAAACCTACCCGGTGGTGGAACGCATCCTCTCGCACACCGCCCAGCCCGTGCACAACCTCATGGGCCGCGCCGACATGTTGCGGACCCTCAAACCCGAGTTGTTTGCCAACGACTCCGTGGGGGTGATCACCGTTCGCGACATTCTGAGCGAGTTGGAAAAACCTGGCCGTGACCCGCGGCCTGACTTCAAGGTGGCACGCTTCAACGAGGGCGTGGAAAACCTGCAGGATCTGAAGGAAGGCATGGTGCTGGAGGGCACCGTCAGCAACGTGGCCGCCTTTGGTGCCTTTGTGGACCTGGGGGTGCACCAGGACGGGCTTATCCATGTGAGTCAGCTCAGCAACCGTTTTGTCACCGATGCCCGCGAAGTGGTCAAGACCGGTGATGTGGTCAAGGTGCGGGTGCTGGAGGTGGACCTGGCGCGGCAACGCATCAGTCTGTCCATGAAGCTCGACGGCGGTGGCGAGCGCGGAGGTGACCGTGCCCGTGGCGCAGGCAACCGCTTTGAACAGGCACCGCGCGACCATCGCGCCCGTGGCGGCGCCGGTGGCTTTGCGCAACCCCCGTCATCCAAAGGCGCCGCAGGTCGCTCGGGTGGCGAGGCTCTCGGTGGGTCAGCCATGGCCTCGGCCTTCGCACGCCTGCAGGGACAGAAAGACAAGGGCTGACCCCGGTGAAGGCCCTTCGACTCTATGCGGGGCCCGAGGCTCGTCGCCATCTGTCACGAGAAGGGCTCTCGCCGCACGACGTACGCGTGATCACGGCTGCGGCGGGCGGCCCCAAAGGCCTCATCCTGGGGCCGCTGGACCGATTTGTCTTTGGGGAGTGGCTACCCCGAAGCGTCCAAGCGGTGGACCTGGTGGGCGCGTCGATCGGTGCCTGGCGAATGGCCACGGCCTGTTTGCATGACCCGGTGCAGGCGCTGGTGAGGTTGGAGCACGACTACATCCATCAGGACTACCAACCGCTGCCGGGCCAGTCCCGGCCCAGCGCCCAGCAGATCAGTCAATCGTTTGCACAGGGGCTGACTGCGCATTACGGTGACCGTCTGGACGACGTGTTGTCTCATCCGCGGTATCGTTTACATGTCATGACCACGCGTGGTCGAGGCGTCTTGAACCGGGAAGGTCGTTGGCGCACGCCACTGGGCTACGCCGGCGCCTACCTGACCAACCTGGTGCAACGGCGTGCGATGGGGGCGTGGTTGGAGCGGGTGGTGTTCTCCAGTGCGGTGCAAGGTGAGGTAAGCCGTTTGCCCTTCAGGACGAACGACTACCCCAGCCGCCAGCATCCGTTGACGGTTGAGAATTTCATGCTGGCCGTTCAGGCGAGCTGCTCGATTCCGTTTGTCATGTCAGCTGTGCACGATATTCCCGGCGCTCCCGCTGGCGCCTACTGGGATGGGGGCATTGCCGATTACCACCTGCATCTGGACACGCGTGACGTTCAAGGGTTGGTGCTGTATCCGCATTTCCAGCCCTTCGTTGTGCCGGGTTGGTTGGACAAGGCCTTGCGCTGGCGGCATGGGGCCACGCCCTTTCTGGACCGTGTGTTGCTGCTGGCGCCTTCGCCCGAGTGGATTGCCCGCTTGCCCAACGGCAAGTTGCCCGACCGCACCGATTTCACGCGATACGCACACGACTTCCCGGAGCGGGTGAGGGTGTGGACCGCAGCGACATCAGCGGCCCAGCAATTGGCTGACGAATTTGCCACTTGGCTGGAGAAGCCCGATCTGATGCAGGTGGAGCCTTTGCCTTGAGGCCAGCAGTTCGACGTTGAAGCTCACACGCCGCGCCCAGGTTCTCGAGCGGTCATGCCGATCCGAGGCTCAAGGCCATGGTCACGTGTGGTATGCCCACCTCGTCAAAGGGCTCGCCCTCGACCACAAAACCGAGTTTTGCGTAAAAGCCCTGCGCAGCGTGCTGTGCATGAAGCTTGACGCAGCGGTCACCCCGGCGCTGGGCCTCTTGCAACAAAGCACGCATCACGGCAACGCCTGCCTGCTGGCCACGCTGCGCGTGTAGCACCGCCACGCGTCCAATGAGGCTGGTGCCCGACTGTGAAGGCAGCAGGCGTGCGGTGGCAACCGGTGTCTCGTCCGGGCTGAACAGCACCACATGCACACTGACCTCATCGTGTTCATCCCATTCCAGATCGGCGGCAATGCCTTGCTCGTGCACAAACACGGCTGTGCGCACAACCCCTGCTGCAGGTTTCAAGGCGGACCACGGCCCGACACGCAGAAAGCCGCGGGGTTGCTGGCAGGGGTGTTCGCGGGTCATGTGAGAACGTCTCACGCTGCAAGTCGCAGGGTGGCTCGCAAGGCGGTCGCCGCGTCCTGCACCGCCTGCAAGGCTTCAGGAATGGCGCGCCCCATCTGGATAAACCCGTGCACCACCCCCCGGTAGATGTTCAAGTCCACCGGCACGCGGTGCTGACGCAACAAGTCGGCGTACACCATGCCCTCGTCGAACAAGGGGTCGCACTCGGCGAGTCCGAACCAGGCGGGGGCCAGACCCTCATGGTCAGGTGCGAGAGTGGGCGAGAAGCGCCAGTCGAGCCGATCCCCAGGGCGTTGAAGGTAATGACCATAGAAATAGTCGATGGCCTCGGCCTCCAGCAAATACCCGTGTGCGTAACGGCTGTGCGACGGCAGGTTCTGGTGCGGCACGCAGCCCGGATAGAACATCAGGTGCAGGGCCAGGGGCAAAGCTGCGTCGCGTGACATCAGGGCCAGGGCGGCGGTGAGGGTGCCGCCAGCGCTGTCGCCCGCCACCGCCAGCCGTTGTGCGTCCAGACCCAAAGGGCGGCTGTTGGCGTGCAGCCATTGCCAGGCGTCCCAGGCGTCCAGATGGGCGGTCGGAAAGGGGTGTGCAGGCGCCAAGCGATAGTCCAGGGCGTACACACGACAGCCCGACCACGCGGCCAGGCGTTGGCACAACTGGCCGTGCGTGCGGGGACTGCCCACCGTGAACCCCCCGCCATGCAGGTACAAGACAGCCGGCGCACCGCGCTCGGTGCAGCAGAGCTCGTCGTTCAAGGGTGTCCAGCACCGAAGAGGCAAGGCCGCCCCATCGCGCGCAGGGATCGTCAAGTCTTCTACCTGGCGCACAGCCGGTGCGATGGGTTCGAGCACTTCAGCCCCGGCCGCATACAGCTCCCGGGCTTGGTCCGGCGGCAAGGTGTGCAGGGCAGGTCGAGCGGCTTTGGCAATGCGCTGCAGCACCTGCTGCATGGCCACCGTCAACTCAGAGGTCATGACGCAAGTCGTAGGGCAGGGGTATCGGGCTCACACGACGTCCCTGGCTGTCCTGCAACACCGCCTCAGACGACTCCAGGGCAGACGTCTGAACCGACGCAATGAGCACAGCCTGCCCCGCCCAGGTGGCTGATTGCGCCACGACGCCAGCGGGTTGGGAGAGGTCTTGCGAGAGAAACAATTCGCTGCCCGGTGGCAGCAGGTCCTGGCTCATGAACAGGTGCGCGCGCCGCTTGATGGCGCCCCGGAACTGGCTGCGTGCCACGACTTCCTGCCCGGGGTAGCAGCCCTTCTTGAAGCTCACGCCGTCCACCGATTCGTAGTTGAGCATCTGGGGCACAAACGCATCGGCGGTGGCCGCTTGAACCGGGGCAATGCCACTGAGCACCTCCAGCCCAAGCCAGTCCTCCAGAGAGAGGGGCGGCAGGGCGGACGTCGCGTTCAGGCTGTCGTGACCCAGCCACAGCGCTCGGGGTTGGCCCAAAGCCGGGTACAGGGTGATGAGGTCGCCTCCCTCGTGCAAGCGGTGCTGCCAGGGGCTGAGCAGCGGGGTGCCGACCCAGGAGGTGAGGGCGGGCCCCACCAGGCCTTTGAGCGGGGTCTGCGCCGTCACATCGGTCAACCGGACCTTTGCGCGCAGCACAAACATGGATAAACGCTTGAGCGTGGCCGCCGCCAGATCGGTCGAGCACACCAGCAGCACTTGCTCAGCGCTGCGTTTGAAGCCGACAAAGCTCGCCAGCAAGCGCCCCTTGGCGCTGCAATAGCCGCACAGACGGGCCTGCGCCGGCGGCAGCAAGGCGAAGTCATGGGTCAGCTGGTTGTGCAGAAACGAGACGGCGTCTGGGCCGTCGGCTTGCAACACACTCAGCTGGGGCAGGTCACACACGCCGCCCGCGAAATGGGTGGGCAGGTGCAGGGGTTGCAGGGTGGGCATGGTCATGGCTCGATTATCATGTCCCTTCCAAATTGCGGACGGGATCAGGGTTGTGCGAGTGTGGTTACACAGGGGGGTGGTCGGGCTGCTGACCGGGTTGGTTCTGCTGGCAGCCTGGACCGGTTGGTGGGTCAGCCGCGAGCTTCCTTTGCGGACGTCCACGGTGGAGCTCGCCATCGAGCCCGGCACCACGGTGCGTCAGATCGCCCAGCAGGTGAGGGCTGAAGGGGTCGAGGTCTCCCCCTCGCTGCTGTACTGGATGTTTCGCCTGAGTGGTCAGGCGCGTCAGATCAAAGCCGGCAACTACGAAATCACCCCCGGCGTGAGTGCTTGGCAGCTGCTGCAAAAATTGGCACGGGGCGAGGAGTCCTTGCAGGCCGTGGCTTTGATTGAGGGATGGACCTGGCGTCAATGGCGCGCAGCCTTGGACAAGGCCGAATTTTTGCGTCACGACTCCCGCGATCTGTCTGACGCCGAACTCGCGCGTCGACTGGGTTTGACGCCCGATGCCCTGGAAGGGCGTTTCTACCCCGACACCTACACCTACGCCAAGGGCAGTTCCGACCTCACCATACTGCAACGGTCGCAGCGTGCCATGGAGCGCCAACTCAATGCCGCGTGGAAACAACGCGCGAGTGAGTTGTCCATCACGCAGATGGAGCAAGCGCTCATCCTGTCCAGCCTGATTGAAAAGGAAACCGGGCGAGCCAGTGACCGGGCCATGATCTCCAGCGTCTTTCATAACCGTCTGCGACTGGGCATGCCCTTGCAGACCGATCCCACGGTGATCTACGGCATGGGCGCCCGCTTTGATGGCGACCTGAGGCGTCGCGATTTGCGCACCGACCATGCCTGGAACACCTACACCCGACACGGCCTGCCTCCCACCCCGATCGCCATGCCAGGCAAGGCAGCCCTGTTGGCCGCGGTGCAGCCCGCGCGCAGCCAGGCCCTGTACTTTGTGGCCCGAGGCGATGGCAGCAGCGAATTCAGCGACAACCTGGATCAGCACAACCGGGCCGTTGATCGGTATCAGCGTTCCCGCAGGCAGGCACAATAGCGGCATGAGCGCAATTCCTCGTGGTCTCTTTGTGAGTTTTGAGGGTATCGATGGGGCGGGAAAATCCACCCACATCGAGGGTCTGGCACGGCTGTTCACCCAGCAGGGACGTCGTGTCACGCTGACCCGTGAGCCCGGTGGCACGCCTTTGGCAGAAACGCTCAGAACCCTGGTACTGAACGAGCCCATGGACCCGTTGACGGAGGCCTTGCTGGTGTTCGCAGCCCGGCGTGATCACCTGCAGCAGGTGATCGAGCCCGCGCTGGCCCGAGGCGATGTGGTCTTGTGCGACCGCTTCACCGATGCCACGTTTGCCTACCAGGGCGGGGGGCGTGGCTTTGATACAGCGGTGCTGTCTCAACTGGAACGTTGGGTTCAGCAGGGGCCTCAAGGTCTGCGCGAACCCGATGTGACCGTCTGGTTTGTGCTCGAACCCCGCATTGCCGCTCAACGACTCAGCCAGGCGCGCGTGCCGGACCGCTTCGAATCTCAGCCCGTGACCTTCTTCCAGCAAGTGCACCAAGGCTACCAATCACGCTGTGTCGCCGCCCCGGACCGCTTTGTGCAGATCGATGCGGATCAGGCTCGTGAGGCGGTGTGGTCGTCGCTGGAATCCTCGTTGCGCGCCCGGGGTGTGTTGGTATGAGCGACGCGTCAACACCGCCTGCGTTGGCGCCCTGGCTGGCCCGACAACTGGGCCGTCTGGTCGAACACAGTGGTCACGCCTTGTTGCTCCAAGGCCCCAGCGGCCTGGGCCAATACCCCCTGGCCCTGGCGCTGGCCCAGGCCTGGCTATGCCATCAGCCCATCACCTCGGGTGGTGTCAGGCGAGGCTGTGGGACTTGCGCCGGTTGCCATGGCATCGCGGTGCGAACCCATCCGGACCTTCGGGTGCTGATGCCCGAATCCCTCATGTTGACGCTGGATTGGCCACTGGACGAATCGGCGCAAAAAGACATTGATGACAAAAAGCGCAAACCCAGCCGAGAAATTCGGGTGGACGCTGCACGCGACCTGATCACCTTCACGCAACGGACCGCTTCCGGCGATCGGGGCAAGGTGGTGTTGATTTACCCGGCCGATCGCATGAACGGGGTGACGGCCAATACCTTGCTGAAAACCCTGGAAGAACCCTCAGGCGACACCCGCTTCATCCTGGCCACAGAGGCCCAGCACCAATTGCTGCCCACCATCCGCAGCCGTTGTGTCGCCCACCCAATGGAGGGCCCGTCGCCAGAGGAGGGCGTGTCCTGGCTGGTCGCGCATGGGCTGCCAGAGCCTCTCGCGTCTGTGCTGCTCAAAGCAGCGGGTGGCCGACCGGAGGATGCCAAGTCCATGGCCGAGCGCGGCTGGACCGATGCGCGCTGGGCTGCAGTTCCCAAGGCATTGCGGGCGGGCACGGTGGAGCCCTTGCAGGAGTTGGGGGGCGCCGAATTGATCGATGTCCTGCAAAAGGTCTGTCACGATCAACTTGCGGTTCAGGTGGGGGGAGCCCCCCGTTTCTTTGCCGCCCAGTCGCTGGTATCCGGCACGTCGCTGCAGGCGCTCTCCAATTGGTCGCAAGCCTTGCAACGAAGCGCTCGAACGGCCGACCATCCCTTCCAAGCAGGTCTGATGCTGGAAGCCCTGGTCGGTCAGGCCCGCCATGCGCTGTCTACCCGGGGTGCATAACCCTCTCGTGCCGTCAGGTCCGGCTGCTGTGTCCTCTGATTTTTGTCATTTGGTATGTTCATCGACTCTCATTGCCACCTGAATTACCCCCCCTTGAAGGACGACGTGGCGGGCCTGCGCGCCGCCATGTCACAGGCGGGCGTGGACAAGGCCCTGGTCATCAGCACCACCCTCGAGACTTTTGACGAGGTGCATCAACTCGCCACCCGTCACGACAATTTCTGGTGCACGGTGGGGGTGCATCCGGACGAGGAGGGCGCGCGCAGCCCGTCCGTGGACGAGTTGACCTCCCTGGCCACCCGCCCGCGGGTGGTGGGGATTGGTGAAACGGGACTGGATTACTACCGCTTGAACGGCCGATCCGTGGCGGAGATGGAGTGGCAGCGAGACCGTTTTCGCACGCATATTCGTGCTGCCCGTGCCTGCCATTTGCCGCTGGTGATTCACACCCGCGAGGCCGCGGATGACACGCTGGCCATTTTGCGGGAGGAGGGCGAGGATGGGTCTGCGGGTGCCGCGGGCGGGGTGTTCCACTGCTTCACCGAAACCCTGGAAGTGGCCAAGCGTGCCCTGGACCTGGGTTTTTACATCTCGTTGTCGGGTATCGTCACCTTCAAAAGTGCGCAGGCGGTGCGCGAGGTGGCCGCCTGGCTTCCCCTGGACAGGCTGCTGATTGAAACGGACAGCCCTTATTTGGCTCCCGTCCCGTACCGCGGCAAAACCAATCAACCTGCCTATGTGGCGGAGGTCGGGCGTGCCATTGCGCAGATTCGCGGCCTGTCGGTAGAGCAACTGGCCCACGCCACCACACAGAACTGTTTGCGATTATTCAACTCGATGGCGGCTTGATATGTTCGGTTTTTTAACTTCAAGTAAATTCTCAAACAAGATTAAATATCTTGTATATCTATATGTTTTAATTGGATTTAATCTTGCTTTAAGTAGCTCGTATGACGACTTTTTCAAAGCCATTGAGTTCGATGATCCTGCAACCGTCCAACAATTGCTGCAACGTGGATTTGACCCCAACACGCCCACCGCAGACCTGCAAACACCGCTGATTCTGGCCATCCAGAAGGGGTCGGTGCGCGTGAGCCAGGTGCTCGTCACCAGCCCTCAGTTGCAGGTCAACCGCCCCAATCCCAACAACGAAACCCCGTTGATGCTCGCGGCCCTCAAGAAGCAGGAGGCGCTGGTTCAATTGCTGATTCAACGCGGCGCTGATGTGAACCGTCCCGGTTGGGCACCCTTGCATTACGCCGCCACCACCGGGCATGTGGCCATTATTCGCTTGCTGCTGGAGCACCATGCCTACATCGATGCCGAATCGCCCAATGGCACCACACCCCTGATGATGGCGGCCCATTACGGGACGCCTGAAGCCACCAAGCTGTTGCTGGAAGAAGGTGCTGACCCCTTGATCAAGAATTCACAAGGATTTACCGCCTTGGACTTTGCCGTCAATGGGCCGCACAAAGAGTCGGTGGCGTATGTGAAGGCCTTTGTTGCTGCCGCCCAGGCCCGATCAAAGGCATCGGATACCAAACCAAATTAAACATAATAAACATCGTATTTAATTTGTAGAGACTGTAGAAAGGCCGTCAGTTGGCGTCATGGCCATGGGGCCACAGGATTAAGGCGTCCCGGTCCTCGACCAGCAAGCTCACGCGGGCACCGACGGGCAAACACACCTTGGTGGGCACATGGCCAAACGGGAGTTCGGTCAGCACCGGAATCTTGAGTTGTGACCGCAACCATTCCACCACGCTGGTCAGTTTGAAGCCTTTGTCGTGCGCCGTGAGTTGAAACTGGGTGAATTGGCCCAGCACGATGGCTTGCTGACGCGCCAAAACGCCCGCGTGCAACAACTGTGTGAGCATGCGTTCAATGCGATACGGGTGTTCGGCAATGTCTTCCAGAAACAGCACGCCTCGCTGGATGTGGGGGAAATAGGGCGTTCCGAGCAACGAGACCAGCACCGCCAGGTTGCCTCCCCACAGCACGCCGTCCCGTGCCCAGGTGCCAGGTTTGCGTTGTGCGTAGGCCTGCTGCGTGGCGGTGGACAGACGCCAACCGACGCCCTCCCCCTGCCCTTGCAGCACATCGTCAAAACAATCCAGCATGATGTCATCGGGCGTCTCTGCCCCGAGGTCCTCTCCCAAGGCCGGACCGGCCCAGGTGGGGGCACCGGTCTTGGCCAGGACCGCCGCTTGAAACGCGGTGAAATCGCTCAGGCCCATGAAGCGCGTGCCTCGATCGATGGCTTTGGCGATCTGCTTGTAATTGAGCGCGGGCAGGATGCGCGTCAGACCGTAGCCGCCACGGGTAATCAAGGCCACGTCCGCTTGGCTTGCACACGCTCGCGCGATGGCTTGTACCCGTTCCTCATCGGTGCCAGCAAAGCGTTGGTGGCTGCGCAGTGCACCTTCATCGACCACAACCTCATGTCCGAGTGCGCGCAAGCGTTGAATCCCACGTTTGAAGGACGCACGGTCTCGAACGGCACCTGAGGGTGAATACACATAAATGGAACTCATGGATCTGTCGTGCCTTCAACTGCTCAATTGATGTTTCTCATGCCCACTCTGCCAGCGCCCAGCGAGCAATCTCTTCGCCATGTTCCTGCACAAAATGTCCGGCTTGGGGCAACAGGCGTGGTTCGGGGAGATGTCGTATGTGGCGCGAGAGCTCCCGCATCACGTGTTCACCCAAGACAGGGTCTTGCAGACCAATGGCCATCAAACTTCGACCCGTCCAGGCAGTTTGCCAAAAGGTCTTGGCTTGACGACTCCACGAGACGCCTTCATCGCTGGCGTGCTCGGGCACCATGGGCGGGAATGCCCGCAAGGCCGCACGGTGTCCCGCATCAGGAAACGGCGCATCATAGGCGGCGCACTCCGTGGGCGACAGGTGCGGGTTGCCACGCGCAAACAGGCGGCTGACTTCAAAATTGGGTTTCTGCTCGCACATTTCCCGCCACGCCTTGAAACCCTCCGACAGCGGTGCCTCCGCGGTGGCCAGGTAGGTGTTCATTGCCAGCAAGTGGCTGTAGCGTTGCGGGGCGGCCATCGGCAAGGTCAGGCCCAGGATGCCTCCCCAGTCCTGCACCACCAGAGCCACTCGATGCAGGTCCAGACGCTCCACAAACTCCAGCAACACCTGCCGGTGCAGATCAAAGTGATGAAACTCACGTCGCTTGGGTTTGTCGCTCTTGCCAAATCCAATGAGGTCTGGTGCCACCACGCGGTGACCCGCCTGCAGCCACACCGGGATCATCTTGCGGTAGAGATAGCTCCAGGCGGGGTTGCCGTGCAGACACAACCAGGTGATGGGCGCATCCTGGGGTCCCTCATCAAGGTAGTGAAGCCGTAGCCCCTGCAGACTGGGCAAGTCGTTCACATACTGCGGCGACCACGGATAGTCCGGCAAACCGACAAAACGCTCCTCTGGTGTGCGCAGTGCATCTTCTCGCAGTGGCATACGCTCCCTCCCCTGTGCCTGGCGGCGCTTCATGAAAAACGTTTGCAACAAGTGGCCACAGGCATCGGGCATCACCCCGGCCGTGACCTGCGTCTGGTGGTTGATGGCGGTCTTGTCAAACAGGTTGAGGACCGACCCAGCCGCTCCCGTCTTGGGGTCTGGCGCACCGTAGACCACCCGTGAGAGTCGCGCATGCAGCATGGCCCCTGCACACATCGCACAGGGCTCCAGGGTGACATACAGCGTACAGCCGTCCAGCCGGTAGTTGCCCAGCTGACGCGCCGCCTCTCGCAAGGCCATGATCTCGGCATGGGCCGTGGGATCGTGAATGGCAATGGGCGCGTTGCGACCCGTGGCAATCAGCTGCCCGTCTTTCACCACAACGGCACCCACCGGCACCTCGCCATGCGAGGCGGCTTCGCGCGCCTGCTCCAGCGCGAGGCCCATCCAGTGGCGGTCGTCGTGGCTCACACCAGTCCCAATCGTTTCATCCAATCAGCCAGTGATTGCTCGTGGTCGTTACCCGCCGCATAGGCCGCGTGCATGGCCGCATGGGCTTCTGGTCGGTGTTGGTTCAACTTGACCGAGCACTGCAGATCCACCACACGCAACTCAAAGGCGGTGATGCCATGCAACATCTTGTCGGTGTAATCTTCTGGCAATCCACGCCATTGGGCCGCGTAAGGCGGTTCATGGTCGGCAATCAGTTGCTTGAGCAAGGCGTCCTTGGCCTCGTGGCCCTCGAGCAGCCGGGCCTCCACACGGGCTTGCACAGCCAGGTAACACCAGGTGGGCACACGCTGAATGTCCGGATACACCTGCGGTGACATGTAGGCCTGAGGCCCGAGGAAACACGCCAAGGCCAAGGGGCGTTGCTGTAAGTAGCCCCAGAGGGGGTTGCCTCGCGCACAGTGACCCAACAGCACAGCGGGCCGACCGCCCTCCTCCATCAGCTTGAGCGGCAGGTGTGCAACAAACGGAAACCCCGAGTCATCGGTGGTCACCAGACTCGCGAACGGGTGTTCGCGCATGAGGGTGCCCGCATGCTCGGGGTGGTTGAACTGCTTGGGGAGATACATGCAAGGACTGTATCAAACCCCAGACATGGCTCAACTGCGCCAGCGTGCGGGCAGAATGCGCAAGGCATTCTCCCGGTCGATGGCGCGCAATTCGCTGGCGCTGAACAAAGGCGCCAGCCCGGTGACGTGCTCGATGCCGGTGCGGTACGGATAGTCGGTGCCAAACACGATCTGCGAGACATTCACCAGTTTGGTCAGAGCGGCCATGGCGATGGGGTTGGACGCCTGGGCGGTGTCGTAGTAAAAGCGCTGCAATTGGGCCATCACCGTGTCGTAGTTGAAGCCTCGTTCCTTCAAGTGCGGGAGCCGAACGGCCTGAATGTTGAAGCGCTCGGTGAGTGATGTGACAGTACCACCCGCATGCGAGAAGATGAAGTTGATATGGGGGCAGCGGGCCGCAGTGCCTGAATAGATCAGGCTCGACACAGTGCGTGTGGTGTCGGTGCCGTATTCGATGATGACCGATGGCACCCCGGTGTTGAGGTTGCGGCAGCAAGCCGGTTCGTTGGGGTGGGTGTAGGCGGTGGCCTTGCGGCGGTTGAGTTCGTTCATCACCGGTTCGAAGGCCTTGTCGCCCAGGTATTTGTCGCCGTAGCTGGTCATGAAGGCCACGCCATCGACTTTCAGCACGTCAAAAGCATATTCAATTTCCCGCAACGTCTCGTCCACATGGGGCATGGGCAACAGGGCAAACACGCCAAAGCGTCCCGGGTGTTGATCCGCCAGCTTGCGGGCATATTCATTGGAGGCACGGGCCACGGCGGCAGCTTCCGCCGCCGGCAAAAAACCTACCGCGGGAAGCGTGGGCGAGGTCATGGAGGTGGCAATGCCGGCCTTGTTCATGTCATCCAGCGACTTCTCCACCGTCCACTGGTTGACCGGCGGGGTGTCGAGCCTGGACTTTTTGAGGGCACTGACCCAGGCCGGTGGCGAGATGTGGTGGTGGACGTCAATACGGTGTGGCTGGGCGGGTTCGCCCAGGGTGGCACACCCGGTGGCGGTCAACGCCCCCAGAGCACCCAGGCCGCCGAGGGATTGCAAAAAACCACGACGCGATGGGCCTGCATGGCAGGCACAGTTGCTGAGGTAGGTGTGTTGACGGGTCATGAGGCCTCCAGACGTGTGAATGAAGACCATTGAAACCGCAGACGCCCCCCTCTTGGGTCATGGCAAACCCTGAGAACTTGTCGTCTAGTCGACTGTCAGCCCGCGACCTGAAGGAGGATGACAGCCACAGCGTCCTGGCTGTCTGGGCTTATTCCCACTCAATCGTCGCCGGCGGCTTTGAGCTCACGTCGTAGGTGACCCGGTTGATGCCCCGCACCTCGTTGATGATGCGCGAGGACACCTTCTTGAGCAGCGCGTAAGGCAATTCCGCCCAATCCGCCGTCATGAAGTCGCTGGTCTGCACGGCACGCAAGGCCACCACATAGTCGTAGGTCCGGCCGTCGCCCATCACGCCCACGCTTTTGACCGGCAGGAAGACGGTGAAGGCCTGGCTGGTGAGGTCGTACCAGGTTTTACCGCTGGCGTCGTCGCGGAAGTTGCGCAGTTCCTCGATGAAGATATGGTCGGCCCGACGCAGCAAATCTGCGTACTCCTTCTTCACCTCGCCCAAAATACGCACGCCCAGTCCTGGACCAGGGAACGGGTGACGGTAGACCATCTCGGGGGGAAGTCCGAGGGCCACGCCGAGTTCGCGCACCTCGTCCTTGAACAGGTCGCGCAGGGGTTCGAGCAGCTTCAAGCCCAGTTGTTCGGGCAGGCCGCCCACGTTGTGGTGGCTCTTGATGGTGACGGCCTTCTTGCTCTTGGCACCCCCACTCTCAATGACGTCCGGGTAAATGGTGCCTTGGGCGAGGAAGGTGGCGCCTTTGTGGCCACCCGAGCCAGCCTTGAGCTTGGCGGCCTCGGCCTTGAAAACGTCGACGAACAGGCCGCCAATGATCTTGCGCTTGGCTTCAGGGTCTTGCACCCCGGCCAGTTTGCCGAGGAACAAGTCGCTCGCGTCCACCCGGATCACCTTGGCGTGCAGTTTGCCCGCAAACATGTCCATCACCATGTCGCCTTCATTCAGACGCAAGAGACCATGGTCGACAAACACACAGGTGAGCTGGTCGCCGATGGCGCGGTGAATCAACGCGGCGGCCACGGACGAATCGACGCCGCCAGACAGGCCCAAGATGACCTCTTCATCGCCCACTTGTTGGCGGATGGCGGCCACCGCCTCGGCGATGTGATCGCGCATGATCCAATCAGGCCGAACCTGGCAAATCTGCAGCACAAAGCGCTCCAGCATGGCCTTGCCCTGCACGGTGTGCGTCACCTCGGGGTGAAACTGCACCGCATAAAAGCGCCGCGCTTCATCGGCCATGCCGGCGATGGGGCAACTGGGGGTGCTGGCCATGAGCTTGAAACCCGCAGGCATCTCGGTCACCTTGTCGCCGTGGCTCATCCAGACCTTGAGCATGCCGTGGCCCTCGGCCGTGGTGAAGTCCGCGATGTCCTTCAACAGTGCGGTGTGCCCATGGGCGCGCACCTCGGCGTAGCCGAATTCGCGCTGATGACCACTTTCCACCTTGCCGCCCAGCTGCTGGGCCATGGTTTGCATGCCATAGCAAATGCCCAACACCGGTACACCCAGCTGGAACACGGCGTCAGGCGCGTGATCGGTGGTCTCTTCGTAGACACTCGCGTGGCTGCCCGAGAGGATGACGCCTTTCAGCTGGCCATCGGCGGCGAACTGGCGCACCCACTCATCGGACACATCGCAGGGGTGGACCTCGCAGTACACATGGGCTTCGCGCACACGTCGCGCGATCAGCTGCGTGACCTGGGAGCCGAAATCGAGAATGAGGATTTTCTGGTGCTGCATAAATGAAAAAGGGGCCAGACGTGCCCTGGCCCCTATTGTCGCAAAAACTCGACCCCTTATTCCGCCCGGTAGTTGGGGGCTTCCTTGGTGATCTGAACGTCGTGGACATGGCTCTCGCGGATGCCCGCGGAGGTGATTTCCACGAATTCTGCCTTGGTCTTCATGTCGTCGATGGTGGCGCAGCCGCAATAACCCATGCTGGCACGCACGCCCCCGGCCATCTGGTAGACGATGGACACCATGGAGCCCTTGTAAGGCACACGGCCTTCGATGCCCTCGGGCACCAGCTTGTCCGCATTGGGGTTGCCCGTGCTGGACTCCTGGAAGTAGCGGTCGGCACTGCCCTGTTGCATGGCGCCGATGCTGCCCATGCCTCGGTAGCTCTTGTAGCTGCGGCCCTGGTACAGGATGACCTCACCCGGTGCGTCCTCGGTGCCGGCAAACACCCCGCCCATCATCACGGACGAGGCCCCAGCGGCAATGGCTTTGGCGATGTCCCCGCTGTAGCGAATACCGCCATCGGCAATGAGCGGAATACCGCTGCCGCGCAAGGCGGTGGCCACGTTGTCGATGGCCATGATCTGCGGCACCCCCACCCCTGCCACGATGCGGGTGGTACAAATCGAACCCGGCCCGATTCCGACTTTCACCGCGTCGGCGCCGGCTTCGGCCAATGCCAGGGCGGCTGCGCCAGTGGCGATATTGCCGCCGACCACATCCACCTGCGGGTAGTTCTGTTTAACCCAGCGCACGCGCTCGATCACGCCCGAGCTGTGTCCATGCGCCGTGTCGACGACGATGGCATCCACCCCAGCAGCCACCAGGGCCGCCACACGTTCTTCCGTGCCCTCGCCCACACCCACGGCCGCCGCGACACGCAAGCGCCCGGCCTCGTCCCTTGCAGCGTTGGGAAAGCTGGTCTGCTTGGTGATGTCCTTGACTGTGATCAGGCCCTTCAGGACGAAATCGTCACTCACCACGAGCAAGCGCTCGAGCTTGTATTTGTTCAGCAGCGCCTTGGCCTGTTCGGGGGTGGTTCCTTCCGTGACCGTGATCAGACGCTCCTGCGGGGTCATGATGTCGCTCACCGGCACGTCATAGCGGGTTTCAAAGCGCAGATCACGTCCGGTGACGATGCCCACCACCTTGCCGCCGTCACACACCGGGAATCCGGAAACCCCCAGTTGCTCGGACAAGGCCATGACGGCGCGCACCGTGTGTTGCGGAGTGATGACCACCGGGTCACGCAGCACACCGCTTTCGTAGCGTTTGACGCGGGCCACCTCGGCCGCTTGTTGCTGGGCGGTGAGGTTTTTGTGAATGACCCCGATACCGCCCTCCTGGGCAATCGCAATGGCCAGGCGTGACTCGGTCACGGTGTCCATGGCAGCTGAGACCAGCGGCAGGTTGAGGAGGATGCGACGAGAGAAACGGGTCGCGAGAGACGTGTCCTTAGGCAGGACATTTGAGTAGGCGGGCACCAGCAACACATCGTCGAAGGTGAGCGCTTTACCAAGTAGGCGCATGGGATGGCTCCAAAAGAAGGATTGTACGCAGCACCCACGGGCTACTTGTATACCGTTTGAGCGTCAGATGTCGCTCCTGGCCTGCTCAATACCCAGGCTTGGCCCCGGCCCGGCGGCGTGCAAACAAGCCGGTGTTGCGCGCGCCTTGCTGTTGAAACCGTTCACGTCGCGCGAGTTTCGGGTCCACCCGCAGCGGTCGCAACCACTCCAGACGATCGCCGTCCCGCAGTCGTTGATCGGGGGCCGCCTTGCGTCCCCAGATGGCCAGTGTCAGGATGCCCGGGTCAGGCGGCACATCCTGAGGCGCATGGGCTTGCATGAGCGACAACAGCCGTGTCAGCCCCTGCCCCGCCGTGGCGTCATCGGGCAACTCCACCACCCATTCATGGACACGTCTCGCCTCGGGGCTGTAGACCAGAGACAATTTCATGAGGGGTAGACCTGGTCAGCGCGTTTGACAAAGGCATCCACCAAGGTGGAGGCAATGCGATCAAACAAGGGGCCGACCAAGGAACCAAACACACTCTCGAAGGCATAGTTGAGCTTGAGTTCGATCTTGCAGGCCGCACCGTCGCCGATGGGGTGGAAGTCCCACACGCCGTCCAGGTGCTTGAAGGGCCCATCAACCAGCTCCACGCGCACCTGACGGCCCGGCAGATGGATATTGCGGGTGGTGAAGCTCTTTTTAAATCCGCTGAGTGACATGCCGATTTCAGCCACCATTCCCTCGGCGGTGTGCTCGAGCACACGGGTCTGGTAACACCAGGGCAGAAACTCCGAGTAGCGGGCCACGTCCGTGACCAGCGTGAACATTTGTTCGGCGCTGTGCCAGAGCAACACGGACTTGTGGACAGTTTTCATAGACAATGGTGGGCTCGCCGGGGCGTGTGCTGCTGGGGTGGGGAAAATGCTTTCGCCACCCTGGATTGTATGCAACCCGTGGGCCTCACCTGACGCTTCATGACCACCAAACCCGCCACCCCGTCGCGCATTGCCGAGAACAAAAAGGCCGCCTTCAACTATTTTTTTGAAGAGCGCTTCGAGGCCGGCATGGTGCTCGAAGGCTGGGAGGTCAAGGCCATCCGTGAAGGCAAGGTGCAACTGACCGATGGGTATGTGGTGATCAAGAACGGCGAACTCTTTCTCATTGGGTGCCTGATCAACCCGCTTCGCACCGTGTCCACCCATGTGCGTGCCGATTCGGCGCGCACCCGCAAGCTGCTGATGAAGAAGGATGAAATCAAGCGGTTGATCGGCAAGGTGGAGCAAAAAGGCTACACCCTGGTTCCCATCAACCTGCATTGGCACAACGGGCATGTCAAATGCGACATTGCCTTGGCCCGTGGCAAGGCCGAGCACGACAAACGCGACACCATCAAGGACCGTGAAGGCAAGCGCGAGGTCGAGCGCGTGATGAAGTCACGCCACCGCTGACCCCAGCAGGTCAGTCCAGAGACCGCAGGGGGTGCGCCGCTGCCGGCCAGGGGCTCACAAAGAAGGGGGCCACCATGTCGGCCGAGACGGCTTCAATCGTGGCGGGGTTCCACTGGGGCTGATGATCCTTGTCCACCGCCAGCGCACGAATGCCCTCCACGGTTTCGCTGCTTGCCCCGCGTCGTTGCAAGTGCTGTGTGTGAAAACAATGGCGCACCAGGTCACGCTCCATGCGCAAATCGTCAGCCAGATCCATGACACGGCCGCGACGCAACTGCTCCAGCACCACGTGCAGCATCAACGGCGAGCGGTGTCGCAGGTCATGCAGTGTGGTCTGGGCCCATTCAGCGTCAGAGGCCTGCAGCGCGGCAACGATGGCGGGTACATCAGCGGCGCCAAACACCGCGTCCAGATCGTCATGACGCCAGTTGGGTCGTGCAGCATGCGCTTGCTGGGTCGCAGATTCAGTGCGCCGTCGCAGGGCCGCGAGGCGTGCGGTGACATCGCCCCCTGTCGGATCTGTCAGGGACTGCCAGGCGGCGGACAGAAGGTCCGATGCCAGCATCACGTCCGCCAACCCGACGTTCACCGCATCCGCACCGTGGATCACATGGCCCGTCAGGGCCAGGAACTCGCCCACATGCCCAGGGCAGCGGCTGAGGAAATAGCCCCCGCCCACATCCGGAAACAGACCGATGTTGGTCTCCGGCATGGCCATCTTGGTTCGCTCGGTCACGATGCGCAGACTCGCCCCCTGGGCAATACCCATGCCCCCGCCCATCACAATGCCGTCCATGAAGGCCAGGTACGGTTTGGGGTAATGGTGAATCAGGTGGTTGAGGGCGTATTCCTCGGTGAAAAAATCTTCCAGCGCGGGGTCACCCGACAGTGCCGCCTGGTGGAAAAACCGGATGTCTCCCCCCGCGCAAAACGCGCCGAACACGCCGTCCTTGTTGCTGCCCCGAATGGCCACGGCCTGCACAGCGTCATCATCACGCCATTGCAACAACCTGGCCGTCAATTCACGCACCATGCTCAAGGACAATGCATTGAGGGCGCGCGGTCGATTCAGGGTGATCAGCCCCATCCCATGTTGTACGTCGAACAGGATATCGCTCATCCGTGGGGGTCCTCTTGATTGCGTTGTCGTTGTCGCCAGCCCAGCCACTCGTTGGTGGCCAGGGCCATCAACACCAGCAGTCCACCTTGCAGCACCTGGGGTTTGGGCACCTCGTTGGCGCCCCACCAGGCCAGGGCGATGCCAAATATCACCTCCAGCAAAGCCAGCAGCGACACCTCGGGGGCCTGCAACACGCGCGCGCAGATCACAGCCAGCACACACGGAATGGCCAACTGCACCAGGCCCAGCAACGCGAGCAGTTGCAAGTCATGCGTCGAGGCGGACAACGGCCAGGCCAAGGGCAAGGTATACAACGCCGAGAGCAATGCCCCCACCAACACGGCAGGCACCAGGTCGATCTGCAGGCCCCGTTGGCTGGCGTGCTGGACGATCGTCCAATGCGTTGCGGCAGCCATCGGCACGGCCAGCGCCACCACCGAGCCCAGCCAGCCTTCTCCACCGAGTTGGTCGGCAAACATCCAGGCAATGCCCGCACCGGCCACCGCAATCGCGACCCAGGTTCTGAGCGCAACCGGATGTTTCAAGGTCCAGCGTGCCACCAAGGCCGTCAGCAAGGGGCCAATCGACAGAGTGATGAGGACGTTGGCCACTGTGGTGAGGGTGAGCGCCATCATGAAGGCGGTGAACATCACCGACCAACACAGACCCGACAGCCACAACAAGCGACCCGCCTTGAACATCTGGGCGAAGACCTGGCGACCCTGCAGCAGGGGCAGCAGCACCAGCAAGGACAACGCGGTGAACACGCTGCGCCAGAACGTGATCTCAAAGCCCTGTGCGGCGTCGAGGTGGCGTGTCACGACGCCCGCCATCGACCACATGGCCGCATTGGCCACCATGAGCACAACAGCTTGCGTGTGGGTCAATGTCATGACAACAGGGGAAGGACTGACAATATCGCGGAGTGTACTGGGACGACCCGGCGATCAGGCTTCGCGGCTGGCGCGCTTGCGGTCATGCTCCTTGAGGTGGCGCTTGCGCAAACGCACGCTCTTGGGCGTGATTTCCACCAGCTCGTCGTCCTCGATGAATTCAACCCCGTATTCCAGGGTGAGTTCGATCGGCGGCGTGATCTTGATGGCGTCTTCCTTGCCGCTCACGCGGAAGTTGGTCAGCTGCTTGGTTCGGGTGGCGTTGACCACCAGGTCGTTGTCGCGGCTGTGGATCCCCACGATCATGCCCTCATACACGGGGTCACCGGCCTTGACGAACATGCGACCCCGGTCATCGAGTTTGCCCAGTGCGTAGGTGAAGATTTCGCCATCGTCCATGGAAATCAGCACGCCGTTTTTGCGGCCACCAATGTCGCCGCGGTGCGGCTCGTAGCTGTCAAAGATGTTGGAGATCAGGCCGGAACCACGGGTGAGGTTCAGGAATTCATTAGAAAAGCCAATCAGGCCACGTGCCGGGATGCGGTATTCCAGACGGACACGACCACGACCATCGGGTTCCATATTCACCAGGTCGCCTTTGCGCTCACCCAGCGCCTGCATGACGCCGCCCTGGTGACCTTCCTCGATATCGCAGGTGACCAGTTCGATCGGCTCACAACGCTCGCCGTTGATTTCTTTGAACACCACGCGGGGTTTGGACACGGCAAGTTCATAACCTTCGCGACGCATGTTCTCCAGCAAAATGGTCAGGTGCAGTTCACCGCGGCCAGACACTTCAAAAATGCCGTCTTCGTCGGTCTCACGCACACGCAGCGCCACGTTGGATTGCAGTTCTTTTTGCAAGCGGTCCCAGATCTGACGGCTGGTCACAAACTTGCCCTCACGACCCGCCAAGGGCGAGGTGTTGACGCAAAAATTCATGGTCAGGGTCGGCTCGTCCACCTTCAGCATGGGCAAGGGCTGCGGGTTGAGCGGATCGGTGACCGTCACGCCAATGCCGATGTCGGCAATGCCGTTGATCAGCACGATGTCGCCCGGGCCGGCTTCGGAAGACTGGATCCGGTCGAGTCCCTGGAAGGTGTTGATCTGGTTGATGCGGCCTTTGTACTGGTTGCCATCCGGTCCTTCCATGACCAGCACGTCCATGTTGGGCTTCAAGGTGCCCGCGCTGATGCGGCCCACGCCAATGCGGCCCACAAACGTGGAGAAATCCAACGCCGAGATTTGCAATTGCAGCGGCGCATTGGGGTCACCCTGGTGCGCCGGCACGTGCTTGAGGACCGTGTCAAACAGCGCCGACATGTCCGGGCCCCATTGTTCACCTGCAGCACCTTCGGTCAACGAGCTCCAGCCATTGATGCCTGAGGCGTAAACCACGGGAAAGTCCAGCTGCTCGTCATTGGCGCCAAGCTTGTCAAACAGATCGAAGGCTGCGTTGATCACTTTGTCACAGTTGGCGCCGGGCTTGTCCACCTTGTTCACCACCACGATGGGCTTGAGTCCCAGGGCGAGGGCTTTCTTGGTGACAAAGCGGGTCTGGGGCATGGGGCCTTCCTGCGCATCAATGAGCAGCAGCACACCGTCCACCATGGACAAGGCGCGCTCGACTTCACCGCCAAAGTCAGCGTGGCCGGGGGTGTCCACGATGTTGATGTGGGTGTCTTGCCAACTCACGGCGCAGTTCTTGGCCAGGATGGTGATGCCACGCTCGCGCTCGATGGCGTTGTTGTCCATTACCGTGTCTTCCACTTTTTCGTGGGCGGCAAAGGTGCCGGACTGACGCAGCAGTTGGTCCACCATGGTGGTTTTGCCGTGGTCGACGTGCGCGATGATGGCGATATTACGAATTTGCTTGCTCATGGGGTCTTCCAATCAAGCCTGCGTTGGGGCAGGCGCAGTTTCCAAAATTTGTTGAATCTCGAGCGGGCTCAAGAGGCGGGTGGGAATCAGTTCACCCGCACGCACATGGGCGGTGCCCAGGAGGGCTCGGGGTTGGGCGCCGAATACACGGACGTGGTCGGCGTCGGGCCAGGCTCCGCGGCGGCGCATGCCGCTCAGGAACCGACCCGCATTGTCATGGTCGAGTGTGACATCCAGATGATCGGGCAACAAGCAGTCCACAGGCTGGAGGATCGATGCTCGTTCAGCTTCTGAGAGTTTCTCGAGATGTTCCAGGGTGATGCATGGCGCCAGACCAAAAGGACCGGTCTGGACGCGTCGCAGCGATGTGAGGTGACCTCCGCAGCCCAGAGCATCACCGATGTCCTCGCCCAGGGTGCGGATGTAGGTGCCTTTGCTGCAGCGCACCCGCAGGCGCAGCTGCGGATGGTCACCGTCGAGTTGAGCTTGCAGCAACTCCAACTCGTGGATGACGACATCGCGCGGTTCGCGCTCGACCACCTCACCGTCCCGGGCATATTCGTAGAGGGCCTTGCCGTCCTTCTTCAAAGCACTGTGCATCGGGGGCACTTGGCGGATAGGGCCGGTGAACCGGTCCAGCACCTCCACCACATCGCCCCAGGTGCATTGCACCGCACGGGTGGCCACCACGTCCCCTTCGGCATCGGCAGTGCTGGTCTTGATGCCCAGGCCCACGGTGGTTTCATAGACCTTGTCAGCATCCAGATGGAGTTGGCTGAACTTGGTGGCTGCGCCAAAGCACAAGGGCAGCACACCGGTGGCCAAGGGGTCAAGCGTGCCCGTGTGGCCGGCCTTTTCGGCGCGCAACAACCACTTGGCCTTTTGCAAGGCCTGGTTGCTGGACAAGCCCAACGGTTTGTCCAGCAACAACACGCCGTGCACGGCTCGACGCTGAATGCGCGCGCGCGTCGAACGATGTGTGGAGAGAGTGGATGAAACAGCAGGCATCACAGTGGGGTGCCGTGTCGTCAAAGGCTTGCGCGGCAAACCCGCGCCCTCCCCTACACGACCCGGCGTGGAGGAGGGTTCAGTCGTCCTTGGCGCGCGAGGAGACCGCTTTGGCGATCAGGGCGTTGAGGTCGGCCGCACGCTCGGGCGTGCGGTCGAAGACAAAGTGCAGCGTGGGCACGGTGTGGATGTGCAAGCGCTTGAACAACGCGGCGCGCAGAAAACCAGCCGCCTGGTTCAAGCCTTCACTGGCCTGGGCCGGGTCACCCCCCAGGACACTGAAAAACACCTTGGCATGGGCATAGTCGGGTGTGACCTCCACCGATTGCAGCGTGACCAGTCCCACGCGAGGGTCTTTGACCTCACGGGCAATGAGCTCGGCCAGATCGCGCTGGATCTGGTCGGCCACCTTGAAGCTGCGGTTGGGAGAGGTTGACTTGCGCATGGAAACAGCATGACCGGCCCCGGGGGGCCTGACATCACAGGGTACGGGCCACTTCCTTGATCTCGAAGAACTCCAACTGATCGCCTTCGACGATGTCGTTGTAGTTCTTGATGTTGAGACCACACTCAAAGCCTTCCTTGACCTCACGCGCGTCATCCTTGAAGCGTTTGAGACTGTCGAGTTCGCCGGTGAAGATGACCACGTTGTCACGCAGCAGACGCAACCTGGCGGTGCGACGCACGATACCCGAGGTGACCATACAGCCGGCAATGGAGCCGATCTTGCTGACGCGGAACACCTGTCGAATTTCGGCGGTGCCGATGACTTCTTCCTTCTTGTCTGGCGTCAACATGCCCGACATGGCGGCCTTGAGATCGTCCACAGCGTCATAAATGATGTTGTAGTAACGGATCTCGATGCCATTGCCTTCGGCGAGCTTGCGCGCACCTGCATCGGCACGGGTGTTGAACCCAATGATGACGGCCTTGGAGGCAATGGCCAGGTTGACGTCGCTTTCGCTGATGCCACCCACTGCGGTGTACACCAGTTGCACCTTGACCTCGTCGGTCGAGAGCTTGAGCAGCGAAGCGGCCAGGGCTTCCTGCGAGCCCTGCACGTCGGCCTTGACGATGATGGGCAGGGTTTTCACCTCGCCGGACGTCATCTCGCTGAACATGTTTTCCAGCTTGGCGGCTTGCTGCTTGGCCAGCTTGGTGTTGCGGAACTTGCCCGCGCGGTAGGTAGCGATTTCGCGAGCGCGGCGCTCATCGGACATCACCATGAATTCGTCGCCCGCTTGCGGCACTTCGGTGAGACCTTGGATTTCCACCGGAATGGACGGTCCTGCTGACTTGATGGGACGACCGTTCTCGTCCAGCATCGCGCGGACACGACCGAACGTCTGTCCAGCCAGCACCACATCGCCGGTGTTGAGCGTGCCCGATTGCACCAGCACAGTGGCCACAGGGCCGCGACCCTTGTCGAGTTTGGCTTCGATCACCAGGCCCTTGGCCATGGCGTCTACCGGGGCCTTGAGTTCGAGCACTTCGGCCTGGAGCAACACTTGCTCCAGCAGGTTGTCGATGCCCTCGCCGGTTTTCGCTGACACAGACACGAAGGGCGAGTCACCGCCGAATTCTTCCGGCACCACCTCTTCCGCCACCAGCTCACCGCGCACGCGGTCAGGGTTGGCATCGGGCTTGTCGATCTTGTTGATCGCCACCACGATGGGAACGCCCGCCGCCTTGGCGTGCTTGATGGCTTCCTTGGTCTGGGGCATCACGCCGTCATCAGCCGCCACCACCAGGATGACGATGTCGGTGGCCTGGGCACCGCGGGCACGCATGGCCGTGAACGCCTCGTGACCCGGGGTGTCCAGGAAGGACACCATGCCACGTGGGGTTTCAACGTGGTAAGCGCCGATGTGCTGCGTGATACCGCCGGCTTCGCCCGCCGCCACCTTGGCTCGTCGAATGTGGTCCAGCAGCGAGGTTTTGCCGTGGTCCACGTGACCCATGACAGTGACCACTGGCGCGCGCGGCAGTGACTCGGACTGGTGCTGAGAAGCTTCTTCTTCGGTGAAGGCTTCCGGATCGTCCAGCGCAGCGATGATGGCCTTGTGGCCCATTTCCTCGACCACGATCATGGCCGTGTCTTGATCCAGCGGCTGGTTGATGGTGACCATCTGCCCCAGCTTCATCAATTGCTTGATCACCTCGGAGGCCTTGATGGCCATCTTGTGAGCCAGTTCGGCCACCGTGATGGTTTCGGGCACGTGCACTTCAATGACGCGTGCTTCAGCCGGTGCGGCTTGGACTTGCACCTCGTCACGGCCACGGTCCTTGCGACCACGCGGGCCAGAGCGCCAGGCATTGCCACGCGCACCTGCGCTGGTGTCGCCACGGGTCTTGATTTCCTTCTTTTTGCCTTGCTCGTCTGCCCAGCTGGACGACAGCTTGGAGCTCTTGACCTCTTTGCCCTCTTTGGTCGTGGTGCCCGGGCGTGCGCCGCCACCGGTGGTCGTGCCGGCCGCCGGTGCTGCAGGTTTGTGCAAGGTCCCCTTGATGTTGCCTTTGGCATCGGTGACCGGCTTGGTTTCTTCGGGTTTCTTGGCCACCAACACGCGCTTGGGCGCGTTCATCATGGTGCGAATGGCTTCGGCTTCGGCCAGAGCCTTGCGACGTCGCTCGTCCAGGTCAAGGGCACGGGCGGCATCCGCATCGGCCTGCGCTTTGGCCTCAGCTGCCTTGGCTTCAGCTGCCTTGCGCAGGGTTTGCGCCTCTTCTTCTGCCTGAGCGGCCGCAGCAGCATCCTGTCGGGCCTGCTCGGCAGCAGCCGCCGAGGGAGCTTCGGTGGTACCCGAGGAAGACGATTGCATGGCCGCTCGGACAGCCGCAGCCTCTTGCTCAGCGCGGGCTCTCGCCTCGTCCTGGGCGCGGTCACGGGCTTCCTGCTCTTCACGCAGGCGGCGTTTTTCGGCCAGCTCTTCTTCCTGGCGGCGCAACAACTCGGCTTGGCGACGGGCTTCTTCCTCACGTCGGGCCAGTTCAGCGTGGTCGACACCAGGGGTCAACGCGGCGTCTGGTTGTGCCGCAGGCTGGGCCGGTGTTTCGACGTCGGCTTCATCACGCTGGATGAAGGTGCGCTTCTTGCGCACTTCCACCTGAATGGTGCGTGCCTTGCCAGTGGCGTCGGCCTGTTTGATCTCGCTGGTGGATTTCTTGACCAGGGTGATCTTCTTGCGCTCGCCGGTGCTGGTGCCGTGGCTGGCTTGCAAGTAGCTCAGAAGCTTTTGCTTGTCAGCATCGGTCAGCACATCGCTGGCGGAGCTTTTGCTCACACCAGCCGACTTGAGCTGCTCAAGCAGGGTGTCGGTGGATTTTTTGAGTTCGGTTGCAAACTCGGTGACAGTCGTACTGGTCATCTGTGGTGTTCCTTTTCATGACCATCACGCCTGACCCGCGAACCAATGTTCGCGCGCCT
>JACCEE012173331.1_pt1 | contig 34047 bp, 32 predicted proteins | sample 7449931 | NCBI WGS metagenome assembly JACCEE01 (sample SAMN15323457, study PRJNA562643) | freshwater metagenome | isolation source: river surface water | place: USA:Blue River Watershed | collected 2017-08-19 | reverse complement strand
TCGTTAAAAGTAACCTAAATAAGAGATTTTATCTTTAATACAAAGAAAAAGAAGCGATAACGCTTCCGAATGATTAATTGTCTTTTCGACTAAACTAATTATTCTATTTCGTTACAGCCTCTTTATTTGGTTTCTACCGTGTTCTTTTGAGTAATATAAGCGACTATCCGCCAATGAAACGAGTTCTTTGATTGTCTCTGTCTCACGACTGGATGCGACACCAATACTGAGTGTTGTTCGTAAGATTAAATCATTTACATTGAATTCAAATTCTTCCACAAATTTTCGTATCTTTTCAGCTACTACATGCGCAGAAGATAGATCCGTGTTGATTAGTAAGATCGCAAACTCATCGCCACCAATACGATAACAGGTATCGATTAAGCGTGTTGACTTAGTAAATATACCAGAGAGTGATTTTATAATACTATCACCGATAAGATGACCGTATGTATCATTTATTTTCTTAAAGAAATCTATATCTAATAATAAGATTGAAAATTCCGTGTTTACTCCATGATCCTTCTGTCTAAACTCAATGTTCTTTTGGATGTTCAAGTTATCAAAGAAATGTCTGTGATTGTACAAGCCCGATAAACTATCGCGTGTGGATAGTATTTCAAGTCTTTGATTAGCCTCTTGAAGTTCACGATTTAAGCGTTGTAACTCTTCCTCTGCACGTTTAAGCTGAGTAATATTTCTGGACGTTCCCCACGTTCCAATAATATGACCTTCTTTATCATAAAGAGGATATTTGTAGGCTTGAAACCAGACGACTTCTCCATCTGGTTTATCCCAGCGCTCTATTCTACCAAGAATTGGACGACCAGTGCGAATAATCGTTTGTTCATCTTCTAAGGCAGCCTGTGCAAATTCAGGAGGAAAGTAATCGAAGTCATCTTTCCCAATCATATCAGAGACATCTCTTTCATGAAATTGATTGGCATGTGCTTTACTATTTAAGATAAACTTTGAATCCAAATTCTTAAAATAAATCGTATCTTCTGAGTTGTTCATAATTGTCTGCGTAACTAATACATCTTGTAATACTAAACTATTATGATCTTTTTTCAAAACAGCCTCCTGTGGGTTTAGAGTACTTATTAAATTATACAATAAACTTATTGTGTGTAAAGTAAGCGCTAACAAAAAAATGTAATTTTCGATACGAGTTTCAAATATAGAATGGGTTTTATGATATACTCAAAATGAGGTAAATTATGACATTGATCGAGAACTATATCAAAGAAAAAGACGTTTCACATCAGGCAAAGTTATTTCAAATGTATCATTTAATCAAAGAATGTGCACCTATGACAGAAGAAACCTTAGCATGGGGGATGCCTACCTTTAAGGTCAATGGAAATCTTGTTCATTTTGCGGATAATAAGACCTATGTAGGATTTTATCCAGGATCATCTGGAGTAAGCGAATTCGAACCCGATTTAAAGGATTATAAACACTCCAAAGGCGCGATTCATTTTCCATATAATCAGGATTTACCAGTTGACTTAATCAAACGAATCATTCTTTTTAGACTTGATGAGAACTTAAATTATAAAAAATAGGAATAGAAAGTTTTGAAATACAGTAAAGTAAAAGCCGTTGATATCTATGTTTTTATTTTACCGATGATTATTATCTCGGTAGTTTTTTTGATTCTAAGTTTGGTAGTCTCCAATCAAATCAACTCATATTATATTGATATGATGCAAAAGGAGTCTAATAAACTCGCACATAACACATCTATTATGTTATCGAAGTCAAGTGCTGCATATGAAACGATCAATGATTTCATGTCGAAACGTGTATTGGAAGCAGCACGAGAGATAAGCAAAAACCCAGGTCAAATTAGCAATGAAACGCTCTCTCAATTTGCGTATGACCTAAATGTAGATGTCATTTATTATTACAACTCAAACGGTGAAATCATCGCAAGCAATACAGGGGAATACATTGGTTGGAAATCATTTAACGATCATCCTGTTGAGCGATTTAGATTATCCGACTTAGGTATATTCGTAGAAGATATACGACTCGATCCCGAATCAAATGTACATTATAAGTACGCTTACAGTAAGTTGTCAAACAATGACTTTATTCAAGTTGGAATTTATGCGGAAGATGTGTTTCTTTATTTGAGTGAGTTTGAGCAACAAAATATCATCGATGATCTAAAAAACGATGATAGCATTTATGAGATCAATATTATTAACAAGAAATATAAAATATTAGCCAGTTCAAATCCTAGTTCAATTGGATTAAGTTTAGATACATCACGAATGGTGAATAGTTTAGATGGTAAACTGTTCTTAAATAACGAAGAATCTGTGTATGAAGTATTTGCGCCAATCAATCTTAATTATGTGAATATTGGTTATCTAAATATTCAATATAGTATTGATTCTACACAAGAAATCATTCAGAACATGACTCAATTTGGAATTGTGTTAATTCTATCTTTCTATGTTATTGTGCTATCGGTATTATTTAACTCGTATCAGAAGAATAAACGATTGATTCAATTAGCGTATTTTGATGGTCTAACTAAATTACCGAATATCGATTATCTAAAGTATTATATTGAAGAAAATCTCAAGAAAGATAAAACGATTAATGCATTAATATTGGTTAACTGTGTCAATTTCAAACGCATTAATATGAGTTATGGTTTTAAAGAAGGAGATTTCGTCATTCAAAAAATCGCAGAACATCTTAAAAAGTTTGATGCGAAGAATTGTACTACATTTAAGTTTAATGCGGATCGGTTTGTCGTATTAGTTGAGAATGTTAACGATCGAAATGAGATTCAACTCATTGTCCAAGAACTCGACTTATTACTAAAAGCGAACGATATCAGTCCTGAAGTTGAGATTAATATGGGGATTGTGGAGATTGAACCTGACAAACAAGATGCGGATAGAATCTTAAGAGATGTCTCCATCGCATTGAATAGTGTTGATCGACTTCATTCCTATGCTTTCTTTAATGATGAAATGAATGAACAAATACATCGAGAAGATCGAATTGAAGAAGAACTCAAAGAAGCAATCAAGAAACGTGACGATGAACATCTCTATTTCGATTATCAGCCTATTTTTGATTTACAAACAAGACGTATCATTGGATTTGAAGCACTTGCTCGTATGCAATCTAGATATTATGGTTTTGTATCACCACTCGAGTTTATAGATATCGCAGAACGTAAACATATTATTGTTCCTTTAGGTGAATATTTACTCAATGAAGCATGTATATCCATCAAACATTTAGAAGAAAGAGGCTATGATACGATTAAGATAGCGGTCAATATCTCTGGTATTCAACTCATGCAAGATGATTTTGTATATACAGTTGAACGCATGATAAAGAAACATATGATTAGACCCGAACAACTAGAACTTGAAATTACAGAATCAGTTTATATGCAAGATTTTGAATCCATCAATCAAAAAGTCATAAAACTTAAGGAAATGGGCTTATCCATATCAATGGATGATTTTGGGACTGGATTCTCATCATTCTATCGATTAAAGGAAACTAGTTTAGATATTCTCAAAATAGATCGAGCATTTATTAAGAACATTGACTCATATTCGACAAAGAAACCAATCAGCCAAGATATCATATCGATTGCACATAAGTATAATCTAAAGTGTGTTGCGGAAGGCATTGAGAATGTTTTCCAACTCGAATCACTCTTAAATGACGGATGTGATTTTGGACAAGGATATTACTTAGCTTATCCTATGAGGTTGAAACAGTGTTTTGACTTACTAGAACTAAAAAATAAGACGAATGATTAACTCGTCTTATTTTATTGGTATTCTAAGTATTAAGCAATTATAATGGACTTATAGAATATTTATTACAACTTTCGGCAATATATGTGAGGTTATATGAATCACGCGTTGTATAAAAACATTTTTCAATGTACACCGATTGGTATGGCTTATTGTGAAGTCATTTTTGATTCGTCAAGAAATATTATTGATTTAAACTTTATTGAAATGAACGAGAAGTTTAAAGAACTCTTTAACTTAGATAAAAATGTCGTAAATCAAACAAAATTCTCAGAAATATTTGATCTTAAACACTTAAGCAAAGAGATGATTCAAAATATGAAAGATGTTATTGAGAGTAAGGGGAAAAAGGTTTTTAACTTTCATTTGAACATATTAAATCGACATTTAAGGGTAGAGTTAAATTATAGTGATTGTAATAATGTTTTTATGTTTATTACAGATATCACACAAGAGATTAATGAATCGATTGAGAAATCAATCTTATTAAAGGCAACGAATGTTGTGATTTTTGAACTCGATGAAAATTATGTTTTGACAAGTATGCATACGAATTATGAAAAGGATTTAATGATTAACAATGATTTAATCCTAAATACAAATATTAACGATATCTTTCAAGAAGAAACAGCTTCTTTGTTAATGGAATCATTGGATAAAGCCAAACAAACACAAGAAGCTCAAGTTATCCGATATTCAGCTATAGAAAACGATCAAAAGAAATACTATGAAGCGACCATTTTCTATGTCAAATTTGATCATGATTATCGCTAAGTAGTATCGGTTAAAGATGTGAGTAAACAAAAAGAGGTGGAAGATCAACTCTTAGAAATGAATGAACGATTTACAGAGATTGCACATCAGAGTCGTACAGTGGTATGGGATCTTGACATTGAAGGTCGATTTATCTACATTAATTCATTATCATTTAGCGTATTTGGATACTCACCAATCGAAATGTTGGGCAAAGCATTTTATGATTTTATACCGGATGAATATCGAAAAGAATATCAAGAGATTATGGTGGATATGATGAGATCACAAGAAGTGATTCAAGACTTTGAGTTTCCATATCTCAGAAAAGATGGAACGACGCTCTGGTTAATAAGTTCAAGTGCACCAAAATATAATGATGATCAGAAAATTATTGGATATCGTGGCTCGTATGTGGATATTACAGAGCTTCATAATATACAAGTTGCACTCCTAAAGAATGAAGAAAGATATCGATTCATTACCGATAATACATCTGATGTTATTTGGAGTTTGAATTTTCAGAGTAAAAAATTTACCTATATTTCTCCTGCAGTAATGCGTTTACGAGGGTTTACTGTTGAAGAAGCGATGAATCAAAGTATTGAGGAAAGTATGTCAAGGGAGTCTTGGGTATTTGTTCAAAGTGAACTTGAGAAGAATTTAAAAGAGTATATGTTACATTCGGATCAGCCCAAAGACAATATCCTTGTTATTGAACAAGATCATAAGAATGGTACTAAACTATGGGTTGAAATCTCTGTACGTTTTCGATTCAACGAATTAAATGAGATTGAGATCATTGGTATCAGTCGAGATGTGACTGAACGAAAGAAACAAGAAGAAGAAATCAAGTATTTGAGTTTCCATGATTCACTAACGGGATTATACAATCGTCGTTATTTTGATATAGAGTTTGATCGACTTAATACACCAAGAAACCATCCAATTTCAATTATAACTGCAGACATTAATGGATTAAAAATAACAAATGATGTATTTGGCCATAGTGTGGGTGATCATTTAATTCAAAAAGCTGCCCAAATACTCAAATCAGGATGTCGGGAAGATGATATTATTGTACGTCAAGGTGGAGATGAGTTCTTAATTCTATTGCCAAAGACAAGTATTGAGGACTGTAAACATATCGTAGAAAGAATCTATCAAAAGAGTAAAGAAGTAAAAGACTCAAAGATTGTAGTTTCAGTATCATTGGGTTATGCAACTAAAATGAATATCGATCAAGATATCAATGTAATTATTAATCATAGTGACGAAATGATGTATCAAAATAAATTAGTTGAATCAGAAATCTATAAACGTCAATTACTGGGTAAAGTAATGAAGCGTTTATATAAATTAGATCCAGACTTAAGACGTCATTTAAAATCACTCATAAAACTAATTGATCAATATGCTCGAGCTATGAATTTCGATGAACAACAAATTGCGCAGTTAAAACTAGCAGCTATGTATCACGATATCGGCAAGATTGGCATCAGCGAAAATGATTTAAGACTTTATCAAAGCGATCGTAAAAAGTATGAATACCTATTAAGAAGACAACCAGAATTAAGTTATCAAATATTAAGGCCCATTGCAGAGTATGCAGAAATAGCGAATATCGTTTTAGCTTATCATGAAAACTATGATGGATCAGGATATCCAAGATCACTGGCTAAGCAAGATATTTCAAGGGAAGCAATGATGATTCATATTGTGAATGAGTACGATAAACTACGCTACAATTTTGGATTAAGTGATGAAGACGCATTAAACGAGTTAATGAAAAAAAGAGGGAATGAGTTAGAACCTGAATTACTTGATCAATTTTTTAGAATGGTTCAAAACAATCGGTTATAATTGAAACTGCTATGGAAATGAAACAATTCAAATCAAAGACTTTAAAATATCTATTTATCACAATTATCATAGTCTATTTAGTAGCTAGTTTTTTTATAATGAATGCAATCTATCATCGTTATTATGATCAAGAAAAACAAAGCTTGATCGAACTTGCTGAATCCGCAAGAACATTTATGAATCATGATGATATTAAATCACTAGAAGCACATTTCGATGATACATTAAAACCTGAGTATCAATATCTTAAGACCAATCTAATTAATTTAAAAGAATCTAAGAACACAATCTCATTTGCTTATTTAATGAAACAAGTAAATGATCGAATTGTCTTCTTAGTTGATTCTGAAAGTGTTGATTCAGAAGACTATTCATATCCAGGACAAATCTTTTATGAAGCTTCTCCAATAGATTACGAACCGTATATCAATAAACAAACGGTCGTGACCCCAGAAACACAAGATCGATGGGGATTATGGATTAGTGTCTTAGTTCCTATCATCGATGATAATGAAGTGATTGCAGTATTAGGATTAGACTTTGATGCGAATCATTTTAAACAAGAGATATTAAACCAAACGTTTAACTACTTCTATGTACTTATCAGTTTACTTATTTTGATGATTGCATATTACATATTGCTTCAGAAGAATATTAAATTAAGATCGCTTAGTAAACAACTCATTGAGAGCGAAGGATTATTCAAAGGAGTGTTTGAACAGTCACCAATTGGAATCGCAACGATGTCATCTAAGAGACAGATGTCACGCGTTAATCCAAGTTTCATTGCGATTGTTGAGCGTACTAATCAAGAACAAGTCGGTAAGAACTGGCGTTTTATGACGCATCCAGATGACTTGAAGCGTGAAGAAGTATTATTCAATGCCTTCTTAAAAAAAGAAATTAATCAATATGAAATCGAAAAACGATTAATGGGTAAGGATGGGCAGTATTTCTGGGTAAGAGTAAAAATTAGTTCTCTTGATTTAAGTGATTCCGAAGATTTTAGTTATATCTGTTTGATTGAAGATATATCTGAACATAAGAAAATAAGTGAAGCCCTCTTTGAAACAGAACGAAGTAAGTCTGTATTGTTATCGCATATACCAGGTTTAGCATATCGTTGTAAAAATGATGAACAATGGACCATGGAATTTGTATCGGATGGTTGTTTAGAATTAACGGGTTATGAACCAGACGAATTAATTAATAATCGTGTAATATCTTTCAACGAAATTATTGATACTCAATATCGTGAAGTGCTCAGAAAACAGTGGGAACAAGTCCTCGGTAAACATGAGAATTTTAGAGCAGAATATCAAATCATTACTAAGAGTAATGAAGTTAAATGGGTATTAGAATTAGCACAAGGTATTTATAATCAAAAGGGGAATGTCATTGCGTTAGAAGGGATCGTTATTGATATAACACAAACAAAGTTAAGGGATGCTCAGATTCGATATATGGATGATCATGATTTCTTAACTGGTCTATATAATCGTAAGTATTTTGAAATTGAGAAAGTAAGATTCAATCAAGAGAGTTATTGTCCGTTATCCGTCTTAGTAGGCGATATTAATGGTGTACGCTTAATAAATGATGCTTATGGATACTCTGAAGGGGATCGGTTGATTGTAGATGCGGCGAGAATACTCAAATCCACATGTGATACCAATTCGATATTGTTTAGAACCGGTGGAGATGAGTTTATTGTACTATTACCCAATACAAGTGAATCAAAAATGGGTGATCTTGTTCGTCGCATCAATCATCAATGTGAACTATACAATCAAAATTCGAAGAATCGTTCAATAGAACTTAACTTATCGCTTGGTAGTGCAACACGTAATCATATGAGTCAATCCATTGAAAAAGTGATTCATCAAGCGATGGAAAGTCTAAACAAGAATAAGATTCTTGAAAGTAAGAGTTATCATAGTTCAATCCTTTCATCCATTCAAGCAACGATGTTTGCGAAGAGCCAAAATACAGAAGAACATGCGGAACGCTTAGCTTTATTATGCCAATATATGGGAGAGAAACTTGATTTGACCCAAGTTCAAATGGATGAGTTAAAGTTATTTGCGATGTTACATGATATCGGTAAGATTGGTATTGATGATCAAATTTTAAACAAACCATCAAAACTCAATAACGATGAATGGAACATCATGAAAAAACATACTGAAATTGGGTATCGAATTGCTTTATCATCTCCAGAATTACACTCTATAGCAAATTATATTCTTACGCACCATGAACATTGGAATGGAGAAGGATACCCGCAAGGATTAAAGGGGGATGAGATTCCACTCTTATCACGTATCTTAAGTTTAGTGGATGCCTATGATGCGATGACTCAAGATCGTGTCTATCGTAAAGCGATTTCTAAAGAAGATGCGATGGTTGAGATTATTCGCAATCGTGGTATTCAATTTGATCCAGAATTAACGGATTTGTTTATTGATATCCTTAAAGAACAAACTGATTTATAGCTCATTTCAACGATGAGCTTTTTTAATCAACTTCATGAAATTTTGATATGATAGTACTAGAGGGTTTTATATGGAACAAATTATTAATGGATTTATTCATCTTAGTCCTGTTATACAAGCTTTACTCGCAACTTTATTTACTTGGTTTGTCACTGCATTAGGGGCAGCCATGGTTTTTTTCTTTAAGACGATCAACCGAGTTGTTTTAAACACCATGTTAGGATTTGCGGCAGGAGTCATGATTGCGGCATCTTTTTGGTCACTCCTAGCACCAGCGATTGAAATGGCTGAATTAAACAATATGCCTGGATGGTTACCTGCTGTTATAGGGTTCTTAGCTGGAGGTGCTTTCTTGTGGTTAGTTGACCGTTTCATGCCACATTTACATCTTGGATCCAAAGAACCAGAAGGTTCAAAATCAAGTCTACAACGTTCTGTATTACTCGTTTTAGCGATTACCCTTCACAACATTCCAGAAGGCTTAGCAGTTGGCGTTGCGTTTGCGGCTGCAGGGGCTGATTTTGCAGGTTCAACACTTTTAGGTGCAGTCGCATTAGCCATTGGGATTGGTCTTCAAAACTTCCCTGAAGGAGCAGCAGTCTCTATCCCCCTTCGAAGAGAAGGCTTATCACGCTCTAAGAGTTTCTTGTATGGTCAAGCATCAGGACTTGTCGAACCGATTGCAGGAATGTTAGGGGCATACCTTGTATTAATCATGAAACCAATTTTACCTTTCGCATTATCCTTTGCGGCTGGGGCAATGATCTATGTTGTGGTGGAGGAATTGATTCCAGAAGCACAGAACGATTCAAATACGGATTTGTCGACCATTGGGGTTATGATTGGATTTGCATTGATGATGTTTCTAGATGTTGCGCTGGGGTAAACGATGAACAATAACGTAAAAACAATCGAAGAATATTTATCGCAATTTTCGCCTGATGAACAAACTGTAATACAACAATTAAGAGATAAAGCCAAAGCGTGTTTACCAAAGGGATTTGAAGAAACAATTCTATATAACATGATTACGTATGTTGTTCCACTTGAGATCTATCCAAAAGGCTATCATGTCTCAAAAGGTACACCTTTACCTTATTTTGCGATTGCTAAACAAAAACATTTCTATGCACTTTATCATATGGGATATTATGCTAAACCTGAGATTTTTGAATCATTTTTAGCATCTTATCAAGCAAAATACGGGAAATTGGATATGGGTAAATCATGTTTAAGATTTAAGAAAGTAGAAAAAATACCCTTTGATTTATTAGATATCTTACTCAGTCAAATTAGTGTCGAAGAATATATAAAATTCTATGAAGCTAATACCACTAATATAAATGCTCGTAAATAAGGAGGATGAGATGGAAACACTCAATTGTATACAAGCTAGAAGAAGTATTCGTCGATTTACCGATGAAACAATCTCAGAAGAAACGATTAATCAAATACTACGCGCTGGGTTTGCGGCCCCTTCAGCGCATAATCTTCATCCCATTGAATTTATTGTTATACATGAAAAAGATAATCTAATTCAAGCCGCATCTAAACTAACCTATGGTCGTTCACTTAATGAAGCACAATATGCTATCTGTGTTGTTGGAGATACACTCAAACAAGATAATTGGGAGTTTCTCAACCACGATGCGGCTGCCGCTACAGAAAATATGGCTTTAGCGATAACAGATCTAGGTTTAGGATCTGTTTGGATTGGATGCACACCAAGTTATGAAAATAGCCATGAACTTCATCAAGTCTTAAATCTACCAGAACATATAAAATGCCTAAGTATTCTTGCGATTGGACATCCTGCAGTAACAAAAGAACCGAGTAATCGTTTTGAACATTTAAAAATACATAAGGAGAAATGGTAAAAATGGAGATGAAAGATGTTGTTAAGAATATTGATTTAAGTCAGATTAAACGAGCATTATGTGTTCAACCTCATCCCGATGATAATGAAATTGGTATGGGAGGAACCATCAAATACCTAAGTGACTTAGGTGTAGAAATTAGCTATTGTACTGTTAGTAAAGGTAAGGGTGGAAGTAATCAATTAAGTTCAAAGGAACTTGTCGAAATACGTCAAAAAGAGTTAAGAGATGCGGGTGAGAGTTTAGGCGCAAAACACTTCTACCAACTTGAATTGGATGATGCACATTATCCTGATGAAAAAGAACTTACCAGTTTAATCGTAGATATTATTCGTGATTGTAAACCAGATGTTGTATTTACAGTCGATCCATACTTACTCTATGAAGCACATCCAACGCATCGTAAAACAGGAATGGCTGTACTTGAAGCTTGCTTATTCTCATCGATGAAACACTTCCCAAAACCGGATGTAGAGATATTACCCAATACGCATCAAGTCAAAGGGGTTGGTTTCTATGCAAGTGCACATCCAAATACCTATGTGGATATTACTGATACCTATCAATCCAAAATTCAAGCGATCCTAAAACACAAAACCCAATTTGATGAACAAAGTGGGCAGATGATACAAATGTATTGTGATATGCAATCCCGTAATTATGGTAAAACAAATGGAACTGAACGTGCAGAAGCGTTTAAACTATTACCGATGATTATGACCCACATGATGGTTGAAAGTGAAACGTATTAATCGATTATATTTTGTATAAAATGTTTAATGGATGCTTTGTATGCATCAGGATTAACTGCATACCCTAATGCATGTTTCGCATTCTCAACACTTAGAAATTCATGATAAACAGGATAAATTTGATTTAATGTTTCTGCCATCGAATAAGGCACAAAACGATCAAGTGTACCGTGTATGATAAGACAAGGAATTGTTAACTTGTCTTTTTCTTTTGTTATCTGTGTCTTGTCTAACGGAATTTTCACAATAAACCGCATATATAAGTCCACAAAGTAAATGAATGGGAAAGCAGGAAGATGATAGATTTGCTTCATTTGACGAATAAAAATAGGTTTTAAGTCAATAAAAGCAGAATCCACAATAATACCTTTTACGCTTGAGTCAAAACCATCTAAAGCCGTATAGAGTAAAGTACTCGCACCCATTGAAACACCATGTAATATAAATTGAGTTTCTTTACCAAAATAATTCTTAAGTTCATTTATCCATAAAGGAATATCCTTACGATCATGATAACCAAACCCTATTGCATTTCCCTCACTTAAGCCATGTGATCGAGCGTCAATTAAACAGATATGCGCTTTATAGTCATCATAATAATGACGAGCAAAGATACTCATACTTTTTCGATCTGCAGAATACCCATGACACAGAATAATGCATCGATTCGTTGGATGTGTGTTTTTAATAAAACTTGCATGGAGTTCTAACCCATCGATTGATTGTATGATATGTTCAGATGTATTAACTGTTTTTAACCAATCCTGTTCTTGATAAAAAACACGATAATTCGTTCCTTGCATATCCTTAGAACGCATGATTTGTTTCTTTGTGGAACGGTTAAAAACATTCGAAATAATAACGATGAGATACGCTATGATTGAAATAAGAGCAATTAGAAATAATTGTGGCATTTGTTTACTCCTATAACTATTATACTATTTTGTGGAAAAATCATGCGATGTTCAATGATATAATTATGTCATGGTAAAAAAAAGAAGACGAAAATTGAAAATTAAAAACATCATTTTGATGTTTGTTTTTTTGAGTAGTATTGTATTTGGAGCATTCTATTTAAAAGCGTATTTGAATCCATATAAAGAAGAGAATTTTATTGAAATGGGATATCAAACTGATGAGATTGAATTTATCTTAAGTTTAAGCAATGAAGAAAAAGATATCATACTTAGTAAAAGTAAAATTGAAAATATCATCAAACATTATACAATCGAAAACTATACAGAATTAACAAATATAGGATATTCAGACTCAGAGATTTCTCAAATTTTAGAGAAAGATACAACCATTCAAGAATATCTCTTAACGCATGATTATATGGGAGATCTATTAAATTGGTTAAAGATTGAAAACTTCATCTTTAAGAATATTGATCGATACCAAGAGTATCAATCAAAGTATCCGAATGTTTCATTTGAAGGTGTATTGGAACGGGTTAATACAAATCGAGATGTTGCTTATTACACAATTATTCAAGAAGCGAATACAAGTTTAGATCATTTAATCCTCGTTAATAAATATTATGCATTAGATGAAGATTATGTACCTTCGGATATGATAACTGTTTCTCCATATGGAAGTGTTAAACTTATACGAGACGCTGCAGAAGCGTTTATTGAACTGTGTGATCATGCTCATGAAGAGGGTTATACCATTAAGGGAATCTCAGCGTATCGTTCCTATAAAACTCAAGAGAATCTATACAATCGATACTTACAAAAAGATCCACAAAAAGTTGTGGATACCTATTCTGCTCGAGCAGGTCATAGTGAACATCAAACTGGATTAGCGATAGATGTATCGAGCAATAATCCAGATATACTTACATTTGAAATGAGTACTTCATTTAAATGGATGAAAGAACATGCTCATGAGTATGGATTCATACTACGCTATCCAAAGGGTAAAGAAGATATCACTGGATACATGTATGAACCATGGCATTATCGCTATGTAGGCAAAGAAATAGCGACTCTACTCTATCAAACAGGAATGACCTTTGATGAGTATGTCGCTATCAATCTTATGAATTAAGCCCAGATAAACCAAATTAAGATATAAGAACTAATTACAGCCGCAAGTGTGAATGGTATACCAATCTTCATGAAATCGCCTGTACTTGGATTGTATCCAGCTTTACGCAAGATACCAATACCAGTAATATTCGCGGAAGCACCAATTGGAGATAAGTTACCCCCTAATGTAGCACCAGTTAATAATCCAAAATACAATAGAATTGGATCAAAACCAAGTGTAGCGGAGATAGAAGATACAACCGGTAACATCGTCGCAACATATGGAATGTTATCGATGAATGCGGATAAGAATACACTCGCCCAAACAATTAAGGTATAAATAACAAACTTATTATCGCCTGCAAATTGAATGAATAGTTTACTAATATCCGAAACAATTCCAACATAGTTAATACCAGCAATAATGACAAATAAACTTGCAAGTAAGATCAGTGTTTGATAATCAATTTCAAGAATTGTCTTACGAACGAAAGAAACATCTTTACGAACAATCGAATCACGAACAAGTCCTACAAATAATAAGAACATACAGATTGAACCATTAATTAAAGCAAAATCAATTTGGATGAATGACGCAAGAATAAGCAATGCAATCATACCTAAGAGCAAGAAAGTAGGGAAGAAATCTTCTACTTTTTGCATTTCCTCTAAATGAACTTCTGTTTTCTCTTTTCTAAAGATATAGAGAAGTATAAGTGTACTAATTAAAGCCCCTACTTCAACAGCCCAGAAAATACTTGGCTTACCATTCAAGAAGAAGAACTCCATAAAATTCATGTTGGCATAACCACCAAGTAAAATCGATGTTGTATCACCAACTAAAGTCGCAGCCCCTTGTAGGTTACTTGAAACCGCAATCGCAATAATACTTGGAATTGGATTAATCTTAAGTTTAAGCGCAATGTTTAGTGCAACTGGCGCAACCATAAGAACTGTTGCGACATTATCGACAAATGCAGAAATAACACCAGCAAATAATGCCAGCATAACAATAGCCCATTTTACATTCGGTGTTTTATCCAAGATATAATCAGCCATTAACACAGGCATCTTAGATTCAATAAACAATGCGACAATACCCATTGTTCCACCAATCATCATTAATACATTAAAATCAATCGCATTGGGTAGTTCGTTAAATGGTAAAATACCGGTTACAACGAATACAGTTGCGGAAGCTAACGCGATTAACCATCGTTTAGCAGGGAAGGATAATAGTAATACATAAGTTAATATAAATAAACCTAACGCAATTTCTTTCATAGTCACCTCTAACAAATCATAATTTTATCATCAAACCAAAAGTATGACAATTAACAATCCTCTAATCCGATTCAAATATGATAAAATCATTACGAAAGAGTGAAATCCATATGAAAAAATATACATTAATAACCGGCGCATCCAGTGGTTTAGGAATTGATTTTGCGAATGAATATGCAAAACAAAATGAGAATCTTATACTCGTTGCTAGAAGAGTTGATCGTCTCAATCAAATTAAAAATGAGATCGAATCAAAATATGCAGTAGATGTCATTGTGTATCCTTTAGATTTAAATCATAATTCAGAAATAAACCAATTCTTTGAACAACTTGATTCAGATATTTTTATTCATCGACTCATTAATAATGCAGGTTTTGGTTATTCGGGTTCTTTTGTAAACATGCAAGAAAGCCAAATACGATCCATGATTTCAGTGAACATTGAGGCATTAACCATTCTTGCCCATAAAGTCATACCCAATATGATAGAACATAAGCAAGGAGAAATCCTGAATGTAGGATCGATTGCGGCGTTTGTTCCTGGTCCTTATATGGCAGAATACTATGCATCTAAAGCATATGTACTAAGTTATAGTATTGCACTTCATGAAGAACTCAAAGAATACAATATAAAAGTATCTGTACTTTGCCCAGGTCCAACTAAAACAGAATTCTTTGATGTCGCAAATTCACATAAAGAAAATAAAACGCTTGATAATTTTATGATGGATTCATATCCAGTTGTAAGAAAAGGTGTTTCTGACCTAAAACAAAACAAACCCATTTCAATCGTGGGTTTGAGTAATCATAGTTTACGTGCTGTGCTTAAACTTGTGCCAAGAACATTTGCTTCGAAGATTGTAGGGAAGATACAGAAGAAGAGTCGTTAGTCTAGACTTATGTTACGCTTCTTTAATGCATTTAGAATTGGTAAACCAACGAAATAAACAGAAATTAATTGACCAAAACCTACTTCTAACGCAAAAATGATAAAATAAGTCAGTGACACTTCTGGAGCGAATACAAACGTTAATTCGGCCCCAATAATGATTGCATTTACCACAACAGGCATGAGTGTTGATAAGAGTGGAAATCCTTTAATTTGGAAATGTCTGAGTTTATAGGTTAATATAGCAGCCATGAAAGTTGCGAAGGTACCAATAAAAACATCCATCATACCAATGACATTTACACCCATGATAACACCAATAAAGTTTGTGATAAAACATCCTAAGCTTAAGCCTAAAATAGGAAGTGGTGATAAGAGTGGAAGTAAGGTTAATCCCTCCGCAACTCTGACTTGAATGTTACCAAAACTAAAAGGAGCTAATACTAAGCTAACCGTACTATATAACGCCGCGATCAAGGCGATTTTAACAAAAGAAGTCAGTGATAATTTCATGAATGGATTCCTTTAACGAGCCTATTTTATAGAAAGAAGGTTAAAAATGCAAGATAATCCCTTAATTCGTATCCAATACCTGATTGGAGAAGAGAAAGTAAATAAGATTAAGTCATCACATATCTGTGTATTTGGATGTGGTGGAGTAGGATCTTTTGTTGTGGAAGGATTAATCCGGTCGGGTGTAAAAGAAATAAGTTTAGTTGATTTTGATCGAATTGACATCAGTAATCTCAACCGACAACTTATGACAACAGCTAATAATATCGGTTTATTAAAAGTAGATGAACTTAAGAAAAGGATATTGAGTATCCATTCAGATGTCATCGTACATACGTATCCAATCTTCTTTGATCCATCGAGTCAACTTGACTTTAGCTCATTTGACTATGTTGTGGATGCGATTGATTCAGTCCAATCTAAAATTGAAATCATGCGACAATGTGAGAAGTATGAAGTTCCATTAATTATGGCGCTTGGAACGGGTAGAAAGTTTGATCCTACTCAATTATGTGTCTCTGATTTATATCATACATCGATTTGTCCTTTAGCGAAAAAAATCCGAATTCTTGCAAAAAAAGAAGGATTAAGGAATATAAAAGTTGTTTATTCCAAAGAAGAAGCACAAGCAGGTTATTTTGATGAAGAATTAAATAAAGTCATTATAGGCAGTATGATATTTGTTCCTGCAAGCGCTGGATTACTCCTAGCATCAACCGTCATACAAGACATCTGTAAAGATAGTGTTATAATAAAGAAAATGTTAAAAGGATAAACTATGGAAAAAGAATTAAAGATTGCGGTATTAATCGATGCGGACAATGTATCCGATAAATACGTTAAAGTCATATTTGATGAAGTCAACAATCACGGTACAGCGACTTATAAACGAATATATGGCGACTGGACGAAGCCTCAACTGGCTCAATGGAAAAATGTATTACTTAATTATTCCATTTCACCCATCCAACAATACTCTTATACTATCGGTAAGAACGCAACCGATGCGGCACTGATTATCGATGCGATGGATATTCTATATTCGGGTCAAGTCGATGGATTCTGTATCGTTTCATCGGACAGTGACTTTACTCGACTTGCTTCACGCTTAAGAGAAGCAGGAAAATATGTCTTAGGTATGGGTGAAAAGAAAACACCAGTTCCATTTATCTCCGCATGTGAAAAGTTTAAATATCTCGAAGTCTTATTACAAGCCGTAGAACCTACCCCTGTTAAGAATGGTCAAACAGGCAAACTCAATACACAATCTTTAATTGATACCTTAAAAATTATTATTAATGAGAATTCAGATGATGATGGATGGGCATTTTTAGGTGAAGTAGGAAGTATCCTAAGTAAACGAAATCCAGACTTTGATACACGTAACTATGGTTTCCAAAAATTAACACCACTTGTATCATCCCTAAAGCAGTTTGAAATCCAATCCCGCAAGACATCCAACCCAAACATTACACATAAATACATTAGAATTAAATAACTATGCAAAACTCTATTAAATTAACAAACGTACCTTTAAAAAAATATAACACCTTACAACTCGAATCCACTGCGGAAGTCGTGTATTTTCCTTTAAACAAAGAAGGCTTGATTGAAATCTTGAATGAAACCAAAGATTTAAGACGAATCATACTTGGTAAAGGAAGTAATATCTTACTAAAAAGAGAACATTATCCTGCAGATACTATTTTCATCATTACCCAACTAATGGACAATATTCAAATTGAAAATGATGAAATTGTCTGTGAAGCAGGGGTAAGCCTATCCAATTTAGCTTGGTTTGCGATTGAGCATTCCATTGAAGGTTATGCTTTTGCGGAAGATATTCCTGGCACAGTAGGTGGAGCGTTGATCATGAATGCGGGTCAATATGAATTCACCATTGGGCAATATGTCAATTGGGTAGATGTATACAATACTGAAACCAACCAAGTTAAACGAATCATTCCAGAAGAAGGATTCTTTACCTATCGTCATGCGAAATTCTTGGAAACAGAAATTGTATTATCCTGTGGATTAAAGAATCAGGGTGGTGATGATTTAGAAAATTTAGAAAAAGTATTGAACTATAAACGTGAGCGCTATCGCAAACAACCGCGAAACTATCCGAATGCAGGATCTGTATTTAAGCGTCCTAAGAAAGATGGTGAATGGTTATTTGTTTGGAAGTTATTTGAAGCCTGTGAATTACGTGGCAAACGTGTTGGTGGAGCTGAACTATCATTCAAACACCCAGGTTTTATCGTAAATGTCGATCATGCGACAACAAAAGATGTTTTCGATTTGATTGAACTTTGTAAAACAAGTGTTAAAAACAAGTTTGAAGTGGATTTAGAACTGGAGTGGAAAGTCATTGAATAAATATATATTAATTGGGGTCAGAGAAAAACTAAACTTGGACTTTGATAGTTCAATGTTAGAAACAGAGCGATTAATGGAAGCTTCTGATTTAGAAGTTGTATTTAGGATGGAACAAACTTCCCTTAACAACAATCCTTTCTATTTTAAGAAAGGTAAATTAGATGAACTAAAATCCGCAATCCTTCAATTAGAGGCAGATGGGATTGTATGCAATGATGCACTTAGTCCATCGCAATATCGTAATCTATCTGAATACTTAGAGACGAATGTAATTGATCGAACCCAATTAATATTAGAAATATTTGAAAAACGAGCAAAACAAAAAGAATCAAAACTACAAGTAGAAGTTGCTCGATTAAACTACATGTTACCGCGTGTTAAACTCAACCATCACTCATCTGGTCGTGAACAAGGCGGTGGTGTACGAAATCGTGGTAGTGGTGAACAAGCGCTAGCACTTCGTCAGAGAACGATGATAAGGGCACTTCAAAAAGCCGAACTGGAACTCAATTTAATTGAAAAACAGCGTCAGATTCAACGAAATAAGCGAAATAAGAACGATACTTTTACCATCGCACTCGTAGGCTATACCAATGCAGGCAAAAGTTCCTTATTAAACTGGTTTATGGACCATTATTCAAGTCCTGATAAGAAAGTCAGTGCCCATGATCGATTGTTTGAAAGTTTAGAACCCTCATCACGATTAATTGAATTGGATGGATATCCAATCATCCTCATCGATACCGTTGGATTTGTCAGTCGATTACCCCATCATTTAGTTAAAGCATTTCGTTCAACACTAGAAATCGTACAAGAAGCAGACCTCATCTTACATGTCTTAGATGGTTCAAGTGAGAATATGGAAGGTGAGCGAGACGTTACCTTACAAACATTAAGGGATTTAAATTGTGAGTCAATTCCACGGCTTGAGATTATGAATAAAAAAGATCTTAAAGAAAGAGAAGGTCTTAACATCAGTATTACTCAAGAATTGAACATGGATATCTTACTTAATGAAATCATCAAACAGATTCGAACGAATCGACCAATCACTGAATTACTAATTCCATACGATGAAGTTCAAGTTCTTGAACACATCAAGAAAATGTATACAATCCAATCCATCTTTGAAGATGAAGAAGGCTATCGAATTCAATTAACCTATGTAAAACAGCTCAATAAACAACTTAAGAGCTATGAAAGGAAAGCGTATGATCATCAGCACAACACCAAGCATTGAAGGAAAAAGAATCATTGAATATAAAGGAATCGTAGTTGGAGAAGTTATCTCTGGTGTAGACTTTGTAAAAGACTTTGCGGCAGGATTAACCAATTTCTTTGGTGGTCGTTCTGGTTCATATGAAAGTGAACTCATTGAAGCCCGTGAAACTGCAATAAAAGAAATGCAATCGAGAGCACTTGCGCTAGGGGCAAATGCAGTTGTAGGTGTTGATATTGATTATGAAGTATTAGGGCAAGCGAATAATATGTTAATGGTTACTGTAAGTGGTACAGCTGTCGTCATCGAAAGATAATATGATTTACTTTGATTATAGTGCTACGACACCCATCCATCCTGAAGTTCTTGAAACTTATGCATACTATGAGCGTGAGTTTTTTGCCAATGCGAACTCAAGTCATGCATTAGGCATTAAAGCACAGGCAGTTATTGATGAACAGATACAAAAGATTGCGAAAATCCTTCATGTTAAGCCACAAGAAGTGATTATCACTTCATCCGCAGTCGAATCAAACAATACCGTATTAAAAGGTGTCGCATTAAAGTATCCCAATAAAAAACATATCATTACCTCTTCCATAGAACATGCGTCAGTCATAGGAGCACTCTCATTCTTGGAATCTCAGGGATATGAACTAGATTTTGTGGATCTCGATGAAAATGGACGATTCGATTTAAATCATCTTGAACATTTACTTAGAGAAGATACACTGATTGTCTCATTGATTGCGGTTGATAGTGAAACAGGCATACGTCAACCCATTGAAGAAGTTGGTAAACTCTGTCATAAACATCATGTTCTATTTCATAGTGATATTACTCAAGCTGTGGGTAAATCAAACTTTGATTTAAGTGATGTGGATTACGCTTCTTTCTCAGGACATAAGATTTATGGCCCTAAAGGAATTGGTGGACTCATAAAAAAAGAGAATGCTGGACTTATTCCACTCTTACATGGAGGTCACAGTATTACCACCTATCGTGCAAGTACACCACAAACTGCTTTAGTCTGTGCTTTAGCGAAAGCAATAGAAATATCATCAAACACCTATCAAGAACGATTTGAATATGTCTCTAAACTAAAAGAGTATTTGATTGAAAAGGTTGAAATGATGAATCGTATTGTGATTAATTCAAATCATTATTCTATCCCTTTTATCGTGAATATGAGTATACTTGATACAAGACCTGAAGAAATACTTGAAGTATTCTCTCAAAATGATATTTATCTCAGTTCGAAAAGTGCGTGTAGTGGTCAAGAAGAATTCTCAAACTCTGTCTATGCCATCACTAAAGATGAACAAAGAGCGAAGAGTTCTTATCGAATCAGTTTATCCCATTTAAGCACGTATGAAGAAATTGATGCGCTTGTGCGTGTGATTGAAAGGATTGTATATGAAAGTTAAAGTATTAACCGCCGCTTGGTGTCATGCTTGTTTATTGATGAAGAAGCGGATTAAAGAATTCCAGAAAACACATGATATTGCGTTTGAATTCATTGATATCGATTTTGATGAAGAAAAGTGCAAAGGTCTTGAAATAGGTAAAGTATTACCCGTATATTTCGTATATGAGAATGACCAACTAATCAAACGATTTGTAGGGGAAAAGTCTCTGGATGAATTAGAAAAGGAAATCACGCATGCGATTTAAGATAACCCTATTATTAAGTATTCTATTCGTCTTACTCGGCGTTACAAATGTATCTGCTGAAAACCGAGAAGTTAATCTCTATTACTTTCATGCGGAAGGGTGTTCAACTTGTGCACTTGAAACGAAGTATCTCGAAGAGTTAATTCAAAAAGATACGAGTCTTGTTTTACATAAGTATGAGATTGCTTTTGATCAAGAAAATCAAAAGTTATCAAAAGATATTGGAGAACTACTCAATCAACCGATTAATAGTACACCAACTCTCATTATTGGTCGTGAAGTCATCGTTGGATTTAAAGAAGGATCTACAGAAAAAACAATTGAAGAAGCCATTGACTTTGTTCGGACAAATAACGTACGCGATGTCGTTGGTGAAATGTTAGGTATTGTTGAACCAGGTCAAGGTGTCGATATTATTAATGAGAATTCTACGGTCAATCTTCCATTCTTTGGAGAGGTCGATGCGAAGAGTATCTCACTTCCATTATTGGCGATTGTTTTAGGTGGTATCGATGGATTTAATCCATGTGCGATGTGGGTATTATTACTCTTAATCAGTATGTTATTCCATCTAGAGGAACAGTGGAAGAAATGGTTCTTAGGTGGATTGTTCCTACTGACCAGTGCTGTTATGTATTTCTTCTTCATGTTAAGTTGGTTAAATATTACGATTCTATTTGGAACACTTATATACATTCGATGGTTAATCGGTGGAATTAGTATTGGTGGTGGTGTGTTTAACATTCGTCGCTATACACAGATGGAACCTGGATGCGAAGTCGTCGATGAATCTAAACGTTTAAAGATTCGTGATCGATTAAAAGCCATCTACTCACAACCCGTATTTGCGCTAGCAGCTGTTGGGATTGTGGTATTGGCAGTTTCTGTTAACTTAGTCGAACTTATTTGTTCTGCTGGATTACCAGTATTGTTTACTCAAATCCTAACATTGAACGATTTAAGTAATACGCAATACATTCTTTATTTACTCCTATACCTAACCATGTTTATGATTGATGATATCATCGTGTTTGTAATTGCGATGAAGACTGCAGAAATCACTGGTATATCTACCAAGTATGCACGTAATGCACATCTTATTGGTGGAATCCTCATGATTCTCTTAGGCTTACTCATGATCTTCAAACCTGCATGGTTGATGTTAAACTTTGGATAAAAAATAGACTCTTAGAAATTTCTAAGAGTCTTTTATTTATACTTCTAAATCATGTAACTTCTTAATACTTAACTTATGGGTATATTGTACAATCCAAACATCGAGTACAACTAATAGAGCTAAGAATACGATAACTGTACCAACAGTGTTAGGAATATAAGGGATAAGGAAGAAGATACCAAACGATACTGCGAAACTTGGTAACATCGTGAATACAGAGTTAATATTGTTTTTAACTGCCGCAGTTTCTTGTTCCCACACAAGTTTAGGATGAATTAAATCCACAATCATACCTAAGTAGTTCATAAAGATCATTCCAAGTAATGAGGCGATAAACGCAAAGAATACTAAATGAAATTGAATCTTTAAGTAGAGCCAAGCAGGAATTAACATAAACAAGATACCAAGGAAACTAATTACAACACCACTTAATATTTTAGCTTGTATTTGCTTAACATAAGACATTGGAATAAGCTTCATAAAGTAAATATTTGTACCTTCACGCGATAAGGCAGTCGTTGTAATGAGGTTCATCGTACTCATCATAATCCCTATAACAAACCCAGCAAACGTCACAATTAATAAGATACTACCACTCGACCAATCAATACTTTGTACTAATACGATTAACTCATCATCTGCACCGGCACCACTCATCATCGTTACAATTAAGATAATTGGAATAAGGAAGACTGTTGATATGTTATTTAACAAATAAATAGGTGTACGAATCATCAACTTCATTTCTTTGATGAAATAACTAAAGATACTTCCCTTAGAACTGGTAATTTTATTGTAAGCCTTTAGATTTAAGTTCTTACGAGATGCGGAAGTTTCATTTACCCCAATAACACCTCTGAAATAGATAAACTTACTTACAAGTACAAATAGGAATAAGATTATTGCAGTAATCACAAGATAAATCACAAAGTCGATTATATTCAAATTAACTAAAGCATTAATCGCGAATGGAACATTAGGGAAGGCAACTCGCATAATGCCTAACAAAGAGTTATTTCCATTGTTCAACATTTGAATCAAAGTATTCTGATCTAATGAAGCAGTACCACCCATGACATAATTTAATCCAATCGCAAAGACTAAGGCTAAGAAACCACTGGCATAATTGAAGAAATCACGATTCTTGAAGAATGGAACAAACGCCATAATAACCATGATAATTAATCCAGCAAACGCAAGTGGCACAATCGATATCGTTAATAAGACAATCACGAACATGACATAGAATAGGATACTTGGCTGCATGATACTGACATAACCAACGATAATCGGTGTTGAAATAACAAATATCGTTAGGAACTCATAAACCATTGAGATTGAGAACTTACTTAATACAATCCTATCAGGACTTAGCGGAAGCGCTAATAAGGTTTCACTGTCCTTACTGAAGTAGTAAACCGCAGGAACCAAGAAGATTGCCATAAAGAAAATCAATGATGATAAAGCAAGTAGGAGTAGACTTATGATCAATCCTTCTTGTTGGATCGGTAATAATAGGAAGACTGCTTCACGAGCTAAGAATCCTAATGAAGCGATACTTGGAAGTGTTGCGATTCCAATAAATAATACAAACAGAATACGCTTTAAATTCTTTTTATCCTTTGTATCGACTACATTAAAGGTATTTTTTAGCATCGTTTTAAATAAAACGAAGAACTTACTCATGATGGGTTACCTTTAAGAAAATATCTTCAAGAGATAAACCAGGATATTGTGCTTTAAGAGCATCTAATGTTCCAAAATAGAAAAGTTCACCCTTGTTTATAATCGCAACCTTACTGCACAATTTTTCCGCAACTTCTAAAACATGGGTTGAGAAGAATACTGTTTTATTTGAACCAACATGTTCACGCATCATCTCTTTAAGTGCATAAGCAGATTGAGGATCTAAACCAGTTAAAGGTTCATCAAGAATCCAAATATTCGGTGAATGAACCAAGACACCCATCATCACAATCTTTTGTCGCATACCATGTGAGTAGGATAGGATGGTATCATTTAAAGCACTTGTCATTTGGAAGACATCCGCATAATGTGCGATACGTTCACGTCTTAAGTCATCACTTACATCATAAATATCTGCCATGAAGTTTAAATATTCAATTCCTTTTAATCGTAAGAAGATATCAGGATTATCTGGCACAAAACCAAATTGTCGTTTCGCTTCAATTGGATCGTGTTGGATATTAATACCATTTAGAAGAATTTCACCTTCATCTGGATTTAAGATCCCAGTCATCATTTTTAATGTCGTTGTTTTACCCGCTCCATTGGGACCAATGAATCCAATGATTTCACCATCTTCAACAGTCATGTTTAGGTGATTAACAGCTTTTACTTTTCCATTATAGGTCTTACTAATATTCTTAATTTCAATCATATGTTTCTCCTATTGAATGAACAATGCTGCACCAATCGCAATCATCGTTACTACGGGTGATACAGCACTCACAATAAAATTCTTAGCTGGAATAACATCTTCCGATGTAAATATGTTGTAGAGAGATAAAGCTCCATTAATACCAATTGCACCAAGTACCGCAACCCATTTATCTGCATAACGATTTACACTTCCTGTCAAAGAGTATTGCATCGGTACTTTGTCGGGTAAAAATGGAAATAAAATTGCTAGTCCAATCACAAGCATAATAAAAATAATCGATAAGATTCTAATCTGTGTTTTACGATCTAATTTTTCCATAAATTTAGTTTAGCACTATTATCTATGTGATTAAATACTCAAGTAAACAAGTTTTACGTGGAATATCCTCGTTTACACTAATTCCTTGTGAAAATAATTGTTTTGATCCAATTAAAATCAGTGATTTACTTGCACGTGTAACCGCAGTATATAAAAGTCGCTTCTGTAACATAAAACGATGTTCAGGTACTACTGGTAATATTACGATAGGATATTCACTTCCTTGAGCCTTATGTACAGAGACACAATAAGCAAGTGTAATATGAATGAATGTTTCTGACGTATATTCCACAATTCGACCATCAAAGTCTACAATGATTCGATTCTGTTTTAATTCATCTTCTTTTGCGTAGATGATTTCAATACAAACTCCAATATCTCCATTGTAAACATCATCATTGGGTTGATTCTTGAGTTGAAGTATCTTATCTTGCTCTCTAAAAATCTGCGTTCCAACTTTCAATTCACGCTTCATCTCGTCTGGTGGATTCACAAATTTCTGTATTGTGTGATTGAGCGCATCAATTCCAGCTAGACCTGAATACATTGGGGCTAAGACTTGAATTTGTTGAAGAGGATATCCTTTTAACTGTGCTTGAGCCACAACCTCAAGTACAATCTGTTTAACATCTACCGCTCGACATTCAAACCATTTAATATCATTCTTAAGTACATCAAAATCAAGTTCTTTCTCGCGTATTTGATGCGCTAAGCTAATCACATCAGAACCTTCTTTTTGACGATAGATATGGGTTAGAGAGATAACAGGGAAGACCTGACAATCAATTAAATCCTTTAAGACTTGTCCAGGCGCAACGCTTGGTAATTGATCTTTATCACCAACGATTAGAATCTTCTTAACTTGTTGGGACGCTTTTAATAAATGACTCATTAACCATGTATCAACCATTGAAAACTCATCCACAATGAGACAATCAATGGATAAAGGATTTGTTTCATCCATCCCAAACGTATTAGACTCAAGATCCCATTTCAATAAAGAGTGTATCGTAAAAGACTCCACTCCATTTAATTCAAACAAACGCTTGCTGGCACGACCTGTTGGGGCTGCACAAGCCAATGAATAACTTGGGTATAAGCGTTTCCATAAATGAATCATCGCCCCAATAACAGTGGATTTACCCGTACCAGGTCCCCCAGTCATAATGGTAAAAGGGGAATGGAAGAAGGTTAAAATAGCTTCCTTTTGACTTTCATCGTAGGTAATATTCAATTCTTTCTCTAAAAGTTCAAGATGAACCATAACCTCTTCATCAGAAATGGGTTGTAAGTCTAAATAAGGATATTCTTTTAAGGTATGTGCGATATATTGTTCACTCTTATATTGTGAAGGATGAAATATCTTTTCGTTTACTTGAAAAAGTTTTTGTGATTGTACCGCATCTTTAAGTAATTGATCAAAGTCTAAACTATTATCATTAAATTGATTGGCAAATACTTGTGCTAAACGTTCATATTCAACGTAGCTATCCCCTGTACGCATGCATTCTTCCATGGTCATGGCACATAACCCAGCCATTAATCGTCTTGGGTCATCCCAATCAAAACCCATATTTAAAGCTAATTTATCCGCTATTTTAAATCCAATTCCATCGACTTCTTCAATCAATCGATACGGATTTTCTTTAACCAATCGATAAGCATCTTTACCATATGCCCGTTCTAAACGTAAGATATTACGAATTCCTAATCCATGTGTTGTAAAGAAACGAATCGCTTCTTCATCTTCTCCATAGTTAACTAAACCATTGACAAGTGCTTCTTCTTTCTTTGGAGTATATCCTTTAATTTCTTTCAATAAACTTGGATTCTCCTTTAAAATAACCAAAGAATCTTCACCCCATCGATCTACAATCGATTCCGCGAACTTCTTACCGATCCCAGGAAATAAAGGGGAGGATAAGAAGGTAATAATGGATTCAGGCTCTGTCGGTAAAACACGATGATAATGTTGAACCTGAAACTGCATGCCAAAGCGTGGATGATCTAAATACGTTCCTGTTAAGTTGAGTAAACAATCATCTTGAAACTGTGGGAGGTATCCAGTAATGGTAATCATTTTCTCATTAAGTTCATACAAACGAAAACGCGCCACAGTGTAGCGAGTTTTTTCATCTTTGTATATAATATGACCTATTTTACCAACGATACTCGTAGTTTCCATTAAAACATTCCTATTGCACTAATTGCTAATAATCCAATCGCATTATTAATGAAGTGTAATGCCATTGAACTAACAATTGAACCACTCTTAATATAAGCTCGATTAAGGAAATAACCTAATAACGCATAGGTGAAGAAGAACCATAAGTCTCCTAAATTACCACTTAACACAGAGTTATAGACATGTGCTAAACCGAATAAACTACTACTGATTAGGGTCGCAAGAAACATTGATTTCTTTGATAATGCACCAAAGATTAAACCTCTAAACATAATTTCTTCCACAATCGGTGCATAGAGTAATGCTTGTATCACAATTAAGTAAGGGGCTTGAGCATACAAATCAATAATCATCGATTGATTCTCAGCTTCAACTTGACCGGTAAATTGTGTAATTAATAAGTTTGTTACAATCGATCCCAACAACATTAAAGGTAAGGTTGTAATAATTGTTTTAAATACTTTTCCTGGATTGTCTGCTAATTCATTGATTGAACGAATAAGTAAATCCTTTGTTAGAAAGATACTTGTTACTAACATGACAATACTATAGAGAGTATCTGCTTTACCATCAAACAACCAAGACTCAATTCCAAATGCCGCAATGATTGCGAATAGAATTAAGGGATAGATTAAGAAATAACCTAAGGTAAAATGAAAGAGTAAAAAGAATGATTTTTTCTTTGAATAATTTAAACTATAAGGATGCATTTTTTACCTCCGCAAGAATCGATGATAAAGACTTATTATCACGATAAATCTCATCAATCACACCACCACCTAAACACACATCATTGAGATAGAAGACAGCTTCTTGTCCAGGTGTTACAGCAGGAATCCCTTGTGGATACGAAACCCATAATTCTTGATCATTGATCATTTGAATCACAACATCTTGATCTTTTTGACGATATCTAAACTTGGCATGACAAACAAGTGGTTTACTAAAATCAATCGGGTTAAACCAGTTTAATTGATTGACTCGACATGCGTCAGATTTTAACCATGGATGATCTTCGCCCTTTGCCACAAATAATTCATTGGTATAAACATCTTTACCAACCACAAACCACGGACCTTCATGTGCTGAAATATCCAAGCCTTTTCTTTGTCCTAAGGTATAATAAAGAACCCCAATATGATCTCCTAAAACTTGTTTGGTATCAATATCAACAATCTTTCCACTTTTAGCAGGAAGATAGTTTCTTAAGAATTGTCTAAAATTACGTTCACCGATAAAACAGATTCCAGTTGAATCTTTCTTCTTCGCTACATTTAAATCAAGTTTCAATGCGATCTCACGAACTTCTTTCTTTTCGATTTCACCCAAAGGGAAGAGTGTTCTACGTAAAGCATCTTGAGAGATTTGACATAAGAAATAACTTTGATCCTTAGATGAATCCTTTGCCTTAATCATTTCACTATGATCATCATAATGAACAACACGTGCATAATGACCTGTCGCTACTTTATCAAAACCATGTTCATCCGCGAATTTAAAGAATGCGTCAAACTTAATGTACTTATTGCATAAGATATCTGGATTCGGTGTACGACCACTTGCGTATTCTTTTAAGAACGTTGTGAAGACATCATCCCAATACTCTTGTATAAAATCAATACGATGAAGTGGTAAGTCTAAACGCTTTGCGACTTCTACCGCATCGTTATAGTCTTGTTCCTGGGTACAAATGGCTTCATCCAAGGTAGGATTGCCTAAAATATCATTGTTTGTCAATGAATCCCAATTGCGCATAAATGCGCATTCGACTTGATAGCCTTGTTCTTTTAATAGATAAGCGGCGACGGCTGAATCGACGCCTCCTGAGAGTCCAACGAGTATTTTCATGCAATGATTATACCACATAAAAAAAAGCTGTTGATTAAACAGCTTTTAACCTTGGTTGATTTGCCTTATCAAGATCTACATCTTCACGTGTATGACCACATACCGCATAACTTGGACAATCCGAAGTACATGCAGCACAAGCCACTTTACGAAGTTCTTGAGGGACGAATGCACCGATTTCTTCTTCATCGTAACCGACTAAGAAGTTCCGCTCATTAATAATGATGGGTCTTTTTAGAACCGAAGGGTTCTGTTGAACAAATCGAACTAAATCTTTGATTGACATCTCTTCGACATCAATTTGTCTTTCTTGAATAATCTTTGAACGTTTAGAAATAATATCTTCTGTACCATTTTCACTACGCATCAATAAATGACGAATCTCGTTTTCATTTAATAAAGTCGAAAAAATATTCTTTTCGATGAACTTTAAGTTACGATCTTTCAACCATTGTTTAACTTTACGGCAACTAGCACAACCAGGTGAAGTGTATACAACAATCATGGTATGTCCTCCATATTTATATATTATACATAGTTCTCTTACTTTTTAAAAGAAAAATGTTGACGATATGAAATGAGTTGTTTAAACTTAGGATATATTTCATATTGTTACATGAAAAAGGATGAAAGAAAATGGAGAATCTACAAAAGAGAAAGTTTGGTTTATTAACCACTACTGCAATGATTGTAGGGATTGTTATTGGTTCAGGAATCTTCTTTAAAACCGATAATATTCTTGCGGCGGTTAATGGTTCAGTCTTCTTAGGGGTTTTAGCTTGGGCATTAGGAGGGTTTGGAATTGTATTCGGGGGATTAACAATCGCAGTACTCGCAAAAAGAGACGAGAATGTTGGCGGGTTGATTACCTATTCTGAACTTGCTTGGGGTAAAACTTGGGGTTATCTTGCTGGTTGGTTTCAAATTTTCTTTTACTATCCATCACTCGTCGCAGTCGTCACATGGGTTGCGGCAATGTATACATCAATCCTATTTGGTTGGACAGAACCTGGAACTTTGTTTGGGATAAAACTAGCGTTTGTTCCAGATTGGGCATTCCCATTTAGTTTAACCGAATGGTTATTAACATTAATCTTAATTATTGTCTTCTTCGTATTTAACTCATTCAAAACAAAAGAAGCAGGTAAGTTCCAAAGTTTTGCGATGATTCTTAAAGTATTAGCCTTAATTTTATTAGCCCTAACAGGGATCTTCATGGGAAATCCTGTTGCGGTCAATCATGTCAGTGATGTTGGTCAAATTGGTGGAGGATTCTTTGCGGCACTTGTGCCTGTTGCCTTTGCCTTTGATGGATGGCAGGTTGCTCCTTCGATTGCACATGAGATTAAGAATCCAAAACGTAATCTACCATTAGCACTTACGTTTGCACCTCTCATGATTATGATTATTTATATTGCATATTTCGTTGGAATCAATGCAGTATTAGGTCCAGATCAAGTTCTTGCGTTAGGGGATGGAGCAGTATCTGTATTTGCGGAACAATTCTTTGGATCCATTGGTTATCGTTTAGTACTTGTTGCGGTTGTTATTTCAGTACTAGGAACGTGTAATGGATTATCTTTAGCGTATATTCGTTTACCTTATGCGTTAGGCTTACGAAATGAATTACCTGCATCTGAGAAATTTGCTAAGGTTGATAAGAAAACCGATATTCCATTGTTCTCTGCTGTGTTTACCTTTGGTGTTTCACTCGTTTGGTTATTCTTTCATTTTGCGACAACCATTGGTGTCATGAATTACAATTGGACGATGTTTAAAGGAATCAATGTAGATGAAATCGCAATTATCTTGATCTATTTCTTCTTAGTACTCATCTTTTCTGGAGTTATCAAAGAATACTTCATGAAACGAGTTGATAATATTTTCGAAGGTCTTGTGTTCCCAGTCTTAGCAATTATTGGCGCATGCACCGCAATCTATGGTGGTTTCTTGAGCCCAATGGTTGCGATTTACCTCATCGTCTCTATCGTAGGAATCTTCGCAGGTTTACTAGTTCGTCCTAAATCAAAAGATTAAGTTCACTTGCACATAAAATGTTTGTGAGTATAATAAAGTTAAAGATATTGATTGAAATAAAGTAGCTTAAACGATGGACAAAAGCGATATCCTGGTGGTGCAAAGGATACAAAGCGTTAAAGTGAATTGGGTTTCATGAATTGAAGCAATGCTTACGCGAACCAGCGTTATGGTTAAGTGATCGAATGTTCGATAATTAGGGTGGTACCACGGTAATGCGTCCCTATCGAGCATTTTTTTATGTTAAGGAGGACATTATGAAAAGAATGTTAAGCGGCATTAAGCCAAGCGGACAATTAACCTTAGGGAATTATATTGGAGCACTCAAGGAATTTGTGAAGTATCAAGATGAATATGAAATGTATGTTTTTATAGCGAACTTACATACTTTGACAGTGTATCAAGACCCTGAATCACTCAGAAAGAATTTGAGAGATACAGTTCTTTTATACTTAGCCTGTGGATTAGATCCAAAGAAAACTCAGATATTTATGCAATCCGACATCATGGAACAAGCCCAACTTGGATTTATCCTTGCATGCAATACCTATATGGGTGAACTCAATCGTATGACACAATATAAGGATAAACAATCTAAAGGGGAAGATAGTCTAAGCTCCGGATTCTACGTGTATCCTACGTTGATGGCTGCGGATATCTTAGCCTATCAACCGGATTATGTTCCTGTTGGGGATGATCAGAAACAACACGTTGAATTAACGCGAGATATCGCAAATCGTTTCAATAATCGTTATGGTGAAACCTTTAAAGTACCTGAACCGCTTATTCCTAAACAAGGGGCTCGTATTATGTCATTAAGTGATCCAACCAAAAAGATGAGTAAATCCGATGATTCAGATAAAGGTTGTATCTATCTACTCGATAAACCAGAAGTAGCTCGTAAGAAAGTCATGTCGGCTGTAACGGATTCATTGGGAATTATTCAATACAACCCTGTGGAACAACCAGGTGTAAGTAACTTATTAACCATTCATTCTGCTTTATCCGGTATTCCAATTCCAGAGTTAGTCAAATCATTTGAAGGACAAGGGTATGGAAATCTAAAGAAAGCAGTCGCATCTGAAGTTGAAAAATTATTGACTTCTCTTCAGTCTCGATACCTTGAACTTCTTAATGAAGATGTACTTACTAAAGTTCTATTATCCGGTAAAACAAATGTAACACCGATTGCTCATCAAACATTAATCGATGTACAAACGAAAGTAGGCATTGAAATTTAAGGTATTTATGCTATACTAATCACGAAATCGTACTAAAGAGTAGTAAGTTGTGAAGCTTTGTAGAGAGAGAACGGTCGGTGCAAGTTCTTAGGATAATCAACTGAAGCCACTTTATAGAGAAGAGAACCTTCCGTGTTCCGCGTTAAGGAAATGAGCTGCATAGTAATATGAAGCAGGATGGTACCGCGTGTTTATAACGTTCCTGTAGGAACGTTTTTTTATTGGAGGAAACAATATGAAATATCGTAGTGGTAATGAAGTCAGACAATTATTCTTAGATTACTTTAAATCAAAAGGGCATATGGTAGAACCAGGTGCATCTTTAGTACCAGTGAATGATCCAACCTTATTATGGATTAACTCTGGAGTTGCGGCACTTAAGAAATACTTTGATGGGAGTGTTAAACCAGATAACAAGCGTATCACGAATGCACAAAAATCCATTCGTACCAATGATATCGAAAATGTAGGTAAAACAGCTCGTCACCATACTTTCTTTGAAATGTTAGGAAATTTCTCGATTGGAGACTATTTTAAAGAAGAGGCACTTCAATTCGCTTGGGAGTTTTTAACCTCAGAAGAATACATTGGTATGGAAAAAGACAAGATGTATGTCACCATTCATCCAACGGATGATGAAGCATACCGTATCTGGACGGAAGTCATTGGATTAGATCCAAAACGTATTCTTAAATCGGAAGAAAACTACTGGCAAATTGGTGAAGGTCCATGTGGTCCAAACAGTGAAATTTATTATGATCGTGGTTTAGCATATGATCCAGAAAATATTGGGGAACCTTTATTCTTTGAAGAGCGTGAAAATGATCGTTATTTAGAAGTATGGAACATTGTATTCAGTCAATACGATGGTAAAGAAGGTGTTGATCGTAAAGACTACAAAGAATTACCTCAGAAGAATATTGATACTGGAATGGGATTAGAACGTCTAGTTTCAATCGTGCAAAATGGTGAAACCAACTTTGATACTGACTTGTTCTTACCGGTTATTCGTGCGGTTGAGAAAGAAGCGAAGTATCCATATGATAAAAATAATCGTATGGCATACCGTGTTATCGCAGACCATATCCGTACTGTAACCTTCGCTTTAGCGGATGGAGCTTTATGCTCCAATGAGGGTAGAGGTTATGTCTTACGCCGTATCTTACGTCGTGCTGTACGATTTGGTATTAAATTAGGCATTGAAGAGGCGTTTATGTATCGTTTAGTTAAGGTTGTGGCTGAGATGATGAGCCCATTCTATAACTATGTGAATGATAAAGTAGAATACATTGAGAAATTGGTT